>Ga0070682_100000276_pt1 | contig 36848 bp, 25 predicted proteins | sample KBSC63LmetaG_FD_64668 | JGI IMG/M metagenome (GOLD analysis project Ga0070682, IMG submission 64668) | Corn rhizosphere microbial communities from Kellogg Biological Station, Michigan, USA - KBS C6-3L metaG | ecosystem: Host-associated > Plants > Roots > Rhizosphere | place: USA: Michigan...
CCGGCGACGTACTTCACGACGAATCTGAACGTCGTGATGTTGTCAGCCGTTTTCAGCGCTTCTGCGTAGCGAAAGTCGATCTCGTGCTGACCGTGGGCAACTTCGTGGTGCGCGGCCTCCACCTCGAACCCCATCCGCTCCAGCACATCCACGATCGCCCGCCGTGCGTCTTCGCCCAGATCGGCTGGCGCGAGATCGAAATACGAACCGACGTCGTGCGTGACCGTCGACGGCTCGTCGTTCGCACCGGGCTTGAACATGAAGAACTCCGCTTCCATGCCGGCGTTCATCGTGTAGCCGAGGGCGGCAGCACGCGCGATCATTTTCTTCAGCACGCCGCGCGGATCGCCGGCAAACGGACTGCCGTCCGGTGTGTTGATGTCGCAGATCACCCTCGCGACTCGGCTGCTCTCGTCTCCCCACGGAAAGATCTGGAAGGTGCTCATGTCAGGCGCGAGCAGCATGTCCGACTCTTCGATCCTGACGAAGCCTTCGATCGATGAGCCGTCGAACATCATGTCACCCGCCAGCGCTTTCTCGAATTGTGAGGCCGGGACCTCGACGTTCTTGTTGATGCCGAGGATGTCGGTGAATTGCAGCCTGAGGAATCGGACGTTGTTCTTGGTGGCGAGATCCAGGATATCCTTGGGATTAGCGCCTGTGGTATCGGGAATCTGGGAGCGATGTCGCGGCATGGAGGGAACGTAGCCTTTTAGTCTATTTTTTGCAATCTTGGCACAAAACCGGGCGAATTCCTTGCATTTTCGCCGCTTCAATGCGAATTTGACGTTGCGATTGTGCAGTTTTTGCACAATCCGTACTAGACCCCCACGACCATAGACCCATGACACCCGCGACGACCAGCCAGCGCAAAGCCATCATCCAGGAGCTCACCAATCGCTCACCCCGGGTCGCTCCCGGATTCAATGAGGACGGAATCCCCGGCCCCACTTCCCAATATTTCGGGGTCAATACGCTGGGCGTCCGTCAGCTGCGCGACAAACTCCCCCGCGAGGTCTTCGCCAGCCTCGCCGCATCCATCCGGCAGGGCAAGAAGCTCGACCGTGCGATTGCGCCCGTTGTCGCTCAGGTCATCAAGGAATGGGCAATCGGTCGAGGTGTCACTCACTTCACGCACTGGTTCCAGCCACAGACCGGGCTGACCGCCGAGAAACACGACGCGTTTTTCGCCTTCGACGACGACCGTCAGCCGATGGAGTCGTTCACCGGCGATCAGCTCATTCAAAGTGAGCCGGACGCCTCGAGCTTCCCCTCGGGCGGACTGCGCGCAACCTGGGAAGCGCGCGGCTATACGGCGTGGAATCCAGCCAGCCCTGTCTTCATCGTCGAATCAACCGGGGCGCGCACGCTGTGCATTCCATCGGTCTTCATCGGCTACAACGGCGAAGCGCTCGACGAGATGACGCCGCTGCTCCGCAGCTCCGATATCCTCTCGCAGAAAGCGATCGCGCTGCTCGAGCTCCTCGGCGACAAAGGCGTTCGCCGCGTGTTCACCACACTTGGCGCCGAACAGGAATATTTTCTCATCGATCGCGCGCACTTCGCGATGCGGCCCGACCTCGTAATGGGTGGCCGCACCCTGATTGGCGCCCCGCCGCCGCGCGGACAACAGCTCGAGGACCACTACTTCGGAGGTATTCCGGAGCGCATCCAGGGCTGCATCGCCGAGGCCGAGTTCGAGCTGTACAAGCTCGGCGTGCCGATAACCACCCGTCACAACGAAGTCGCGCCCTGCCAGTTCGAGATGGCGCCCTATTTCGAGGAGACCGACCTCGCCGTCGACCACAACATGCTCGTCATGGCGACGCTGCGTCGAGTTGCGCTTAGGCACCATCTCCAGGCCGTGCTCCACGAAAAACCGTTCGCCGGCATCAACGGATCGGGCAAACACTGTAACTGGTCGATGTCCATCACCGCCGACTCGGCGGATCTCGATGGACTCAACCTTCTCAAGCCTGGAAAGACTCCGCACCAGAACCTGCGCTTTCTCGTGATTCTCGCGGCGGTGCTCAAGGCTGTTCACAAACATTCGGGGCTTTTGCGCGCCGGCATCGCTTCCTCCGGCAACGAGCATCGACTCGGCGCCAACGAAGCACCTCCCGCGATCATCTCTGTCTTCATGGGAGACATGCTGACGCGTGTCATCGAGGAGATCGCGGCCGGAAAGACCTCCGGCAGTCCCGAGCAGCAGATGATCAAGCTCGGCGTCGCGCGGCTTCCCGAAGTGCAGCGGGACAACACCGACCGCAATCGCACCTCGCCGTTCGCGTTCACGGGTCAGAAATTCGAGTTCCGCGCAGTGGGATCTTCCGCCTCGATCGCGTTCCCGGTCGCATTGTTGAACTCCGCGGTTGCCGACGGCATCGGGGAGATCACCGACGCATTGCGCGAGACCATGAAGAAGACCAAGTCGGTCGATGAGGCGGTTCTCAAGGTCGTGCGGGAATCCTTCAAGGAGAGCGCGCCGGTTCGCTTCGAGGGCAACAACTACTCCGAGGAGTGGGTCGCCGAAGCGAAGAAGAGAGGCCTTCCGAATCTCCGTCGCACGCCTGAGGCGCTCAAGCAGATGGTGTCGAAGCAGTCCCGCGCGCTGCTCACCAAGCTCGGAGTTCTTACCAAGGAGGAGCTCGAGTCCCGCTACCACGTTCGCGTCGAGCGCTACGTGAAGGACATGCTCATCGAGCTGCACACGCTGCGCGAGATCGTCGACACGATAGTCGTGCCGGCGGCATACGCTTATCTCGGACAGCTGTCGGAGTCCGCGTCACAATCGAAGACCGCCGGAGTCGCCGTGATCCCTCAAGTGGCGACTGCCAACAAGGTCGGCGAGCTGGTGCAGGAGCTACAGGAATTCCGCGAGGATCTGAGCGACGTGATCGCCCGCGCCGAAGCGATGCACGAGGATCCGCCGGGTCAGGCCGACCTGCTCACCTCGGAAGGCGCGGACACGATGGCCGAAGTCCGGAAAATGTGCGATGAGTTGGAGCTGATCGTGGGCGATGACTTCTGGCCGTTGCCCAAGTACAGAGAGATGCTCTTCCCTGTATGACTGCACACTGAAGAACTACCGGCCGGCGGCCTTGGGCGGAGCGGTCAGCGGCTTCGGGTTAGCTGTTGGCGACTGGTCTTCGGGAACCTGAGAGATTCGGGTAAAGCCCGGAGCTGCTAGCCGCTCCGCCCAGAGCTGCCGGCCGGTAGTTCTTAAGTAAACTCAGCGATGCGATAGGATCTCCGCCCTCGCAGTGATGCGTAGATGCGCACGCACTAGTAATTTCAGCGCATGACGTCGCCCGTTTCTCCTTCTACAGCTAGTACCACCTGCCCCTCCTGTGGCGCTTTAGCAAGCGGCCGCTACTGCGCGAGTTGCGGCTCCCCGCTCGCCGGCGCGACGTGCGCGGCGTGCTCCGCCGAGCTCAGTGCCGGCGCCAAATTCTGCCACCGCTGCGGGACCGCTGTCGGAGCCGCCGCGCCAGCGCGTGAGTCTAAATCCAGCTCGCTTCCATGGATCGTCGCGGCATTGGCCTTTCTTGCGCTTTTCGCCATGGCCGCCGGACGCGGCTTCAATGCTCGCCCGAGCAGCACCGTCGACGGCTCGGCAAATGCGCTTCCACAGGCCGGCCTCGACGACCGAGGTATGAGCGGTTCCGATCAATCGTCGGGAGTTCGTGCACCCGACATCTCCAACCTTTCGCCCCAGGAGCGCGCCGATCGTTTGTACAACCGGATGATGACGCTTGCCACCGAGGGCAAGGCCGACAGTGTCCAGTTCTTCGCCCCAATGGCAGTCCAGTCCTACCTTCTACTTTCGCCGCTGAACGCGGATCAACGCTACGATCTGGGACGCATCGGGGAAGTCGCCGGAGCGCTGCCATTGGCCAAGGCACAGGCTGACAGCATTCTCCTGACGAATCCGAACCACCTGCTTGGCCTCATACTCGAAGCCCGACTCGCCACGATCGCCGGCGACACCGCTCAACTTCATTCTTACGAACGACGGCTCATCGCCGCCGAAAAATCGGAAACAGCCAAGAAACGCGAGGAATATCTGCGACACCAGGACGACATCGCCAACGCTCTCACTCAGGCGCGCAAAAGTCTGGCGGGGAAATCATGAGCGCGCCCAGCACGATTCATCTCGCCCACAGCCCCGATTCCGATGACGCGTTCATGTTCTACGCGTTGGCGGACGGCCAGATCGACACACAGGGCATAAGCTACGTTCACGAGCTCCAGGACATAGAAACCCTGAACGGGCGTGCGCTTCGCGGAGAGCTCGATGTCACCGCGGTCTCCATCCACGCGTACGCATATCTCTCCGACCAATACGCTCTGTTGCCACACGGGGCATCCATGGGAGATGGCTACGGACCCATGCTGGTCTCCACAAAGCCGATGACGCGCGAGGACATCGCCGGCCAGCGAATCGCGGTGCCCGGATTGATGACCAGCGCCTATCTCGCGCTCCGGCTCTTCCAGCCCGATTTCATTCCCGTCGTCGTCCCCTTCGACCAGATCGAAAAGGCGGTGCTTGGCGGAGGGGTCGTTGCGGGACTCCTTATCCACGAAGGACAGCTGACGTACAAGGATGACGGCCTTCACCTCATCGCCGACATGGGCGCGTGGTGGCTGGAAAAAACCGGCTTGCCGCTTCCGCTCGGCGGAAATGTCATTCGCAAGGACATGCCCCGCGATCTCCAGAAGAAGGTCTCCCGCCACCTCCGCGAGAGCATTGCGTATGGGCTCGATCACCGGAAGAACGCGCTCGATCACGCGATGCGATACGCGCGCGGACTCGACCGCAGCAAGGCCGATACGTTCGTCGGTATGTACGTGAACGACTGGACGCTCGATTATGGCGAGCGCGGTCGCCGCGCGATTCGTCTTTTTCTCGATGAAGGCGTCAAATCGGGTGTCATCACACGGCCGGTAACGGTGGAGTTCGTTGACGACTGAGCTGATCGAAGAGCTCCAGCGTCGCGCGGCGCGATTCGCGGCCGTCGCGACCGTACAACAGGCTATCTCTGCTACGATTTCGCTGGACGAAGTTTATCGCGAGATCTACAAAGCGGTCGCCTCTGTCGTCGATGCCCCTTGCTTCGCACTGATGACGGCCGACCGGGACCGCAATGAGTTCGATGCGCAGTGCATTGTGGTCGACTCGGAAATCCGTGAAGGCGAAAGCGTGCTCGATTTTCCCAACGGTGCGGAGACGATCACCAGTGTTTTCAAGAGCGGCGTTCCGCTGATATCATCGAAGCCCGAGCGCTGGTGGAAGGGAACGATCTTCCAGGTTGCGGTGAAGCGGGAGGTGCAGAGCGAGATCACGGCCCCTCTCATTTACCACAACAAAACCGTTGGCGTGATGCAGGTGCTGTCCTACAGACAGCACGCGTACGACGATCACGACCTGGAGCTCATCATGCTCATTGCCCGTCAGGCCGCGGTTGCGATAGAGAATGGGCTCCTGTTCGCGTCGCAACGCAACGAGCAGGAGCAGACGGAGGCCGCTGCCGAGATCGCGCGGCTTGCGCTGCGCAAGGTGAGTGTCGCTGAAGCCAGTCGCAGAATTCTGGATATCCTCGAGAAGGTTGTACCATCGAGCGGAAAGGCGATCGGCGTGATCTCGCGCGAGGGAAACCTCCTCACCTGCGTCGCCGCGTCGGGAACCTGCTCTCGGATGAGTGGTCTGATAGCCCCCGCTGAAGAAACCGCGGTGCGCGACGCGCTCGCGTCTGAACGGCCGACATTTATCGAGAACCTGCGCGAACGGGCGAGTGATCCGGATCGCGTTCCGGCGGAGCCCGCGATTGCGATTCCGCTGATCGCGAGCGACCGGCGAATGGGAGTTCTCCTTGTAACCTCGGAAACTGCCCAGTTGCAGAGTGGCCCGAGCGTCGACGCCCTTTTGCGACTCGCTCCGGGCGTCGCGCTGGCGATCGACCTCCTCCTGCTGAGCGAAGAGGAGCAGCGAACTCACGCGCGTGAGCGTGTGCTCGCCGCAGCGCTCGCCACCATGGATCAGCCCGTGCTCATCCTGGGAATCGATGCGAAGGTTCAATACGCGAATAGCGCCGCGATAAAGGAATACGGCTACGATCCCTCGGAGGTCGTGGGCTTGTCAGTCGACGATTTCGTCGTTGCGTCTGCGCAGCTTTCCCGGCGGGAGACTATCCCGGTCATACCGGCTGATGAGACACTCTGGACTGGTGAGCACATCCATCGCAGAAAGGACGGAACTGAATTTCCAGCCGCCGTTACCCTCAGCCACATCCTGGGTCCGGACAAGGAGATCGTCGGGCTCGTCATCGGCGTCCGGAATCTCACCGAGGAGCGCAAAGTTGCAGATCATCTGGGGCGGACCGAGAAGCTCGCCGCCATCGGCGAGCTCGTCGCCGGTGTTGCCCACGAGCTCAACAATCCTCTCACCGGGATCTCCACTTTCGCGCAGCTGTTGCTCGAGGACGAGCTGGAGGGTGAGCAGCTCGAATCGGTGAGTCTCATCAAGCGCGAGGCCGATCGTGCAATCGGCGTGATCCGGGACCTTCTGCTCTTCGCGCGAAAGACCGATGCGCGTGACGTGCCGGTCGACATCAACACCGTCGTCAAGCACACCGCCCGCCTGCGCGCGCTTGCATCGCGATCGAGCGGCATCGAAGTTCACATGCACCTCGACGAGTCGCACCCCAAAGTCCGCGGCGATGAGCAGAAGCTCCAGCAAGTGCTGCTCAACCTGCTCGTCAACGCGGAGGCAGCGTTGCAGGATGCTCAGGTGCGACACCTTTCCCTGATCACGCGGAACAGGGATGGAACGGTTGCCATCGTCGTTGCCGATACAGGACACGGAATGCCGCTGTCCACAAGTCAACGCGTTTTCGAGCCATTCTTCACAACCAAGCCGCCCGGCGAGGGAACCGGATTGGGGCTGAGCGTGAGTTACGGCATCATTCAGGCGCATCGGGGGACCATTTCCGTCGATAGCACGCCAGATGTGGGAACGACGTTCACGATCTCTCTGCCGCTCTACGAAGAGGCCAACACTTGACCCGCATTCTGATAGTCGACGACGAGGAAACGATCCGCCTCGCGCTGCGAAAGTTTCTGCGGTCGCGCGGTTATGAGGTCGAGGTTGCCGGCTCCGCCGAACAGGCGCTCGAGGCTCTCGATCAAGGATCTTTTTCGCTCATGCTGTGCGACGTGCGCATGCCCGGCATGACCGGGGTTGAGATGGTCCCGCAGGCACGCGCGAAAGACGACGAGCTCGCGATCATAATGCTCACCGCCGTCAATGACGCCGCCACCGCCACCGAAGCGCTGTCGTCGGGTGCCTCCGACTATCTGATGAAGCCGGTGGAGCTGGCAGATCTGCAACAGGCAGTCGATCGCGCAATCCGCAAGCGGGGCGAGCTCATCGAGCAACGGAGACTCGATAAGCTGATACGCCAGGAGGTGGCGCTCCGAACGGCGGAGTTGGAGCGCGAGAAGGAAGCCCTGCGACTCATGTCGGTCAACATCGCCGAGACATTGATCAACGCGATGGAAGCAAAGGACCTGTACCTGCGCGGGCACTCACAGCGCGTCTCCGAGCTCGCGGGACAGCTCGCCGAAGAACTGGGGCTCGAAGACTCGATGCAGGAGGATCTCAAGGTCGCGGGACGGCTTCATGATGTGGGCAAGATCGGAATTCGCGAAGAGATCCTGAACAAGCCGGGCCGGCTGACTGCCGAGGAATTCGAGCACGTGAAGCAGCACGTGCAGATCGGGCTCGCCATCCTCGCGCCGCTTTCACACCTGCGGACTCCCCTCAATTACGTCGAGCACCACCACGAGAGATGGGATGGAACAGGCTATCCACGCGCGCTTGCGGGCGACGACATTCCCCTCGGCGCCAGAATCCTTTGCGCGGCGGATACCTTTGACGCCCTTACCTCCAAACGCGCCTACCGCGACCCGATGGCCCCCGTCGCGGCGCTGGAACACCTCAAAGTCGATGTCGGAAAGCAGTTCGACCCGGGTGTTTACGATGCGCTGGTCCGCGTCGTGAGCAGGAATCTACAAAGGGTTACTCCGACCACCCGCTGACTCCGCCAATCCCTCCTTGACGTTCCGTCAACGAAGGCGTATTCGGTAGCCTGGTCGCGTGCCGTATCACAACTCGTGAGGCACGAGGCACGCGACGTGCAGCGGGCGAATTCAGAAATATTGCGCGCTACCCCAGTGCGATGCTGAACATTCTATGGGAGGACCCATGCCGAGCGGTGAATCAGTGGAGCCATTGCGTTTTGCGGATGACGACGACCCGGATGAAATCGGTGGCTTCAGTCGCGGCAAGCGTTCCTACGACGATGACGAGGACGAGGATGGTGGCTGGGCGATCAATGAAGATCACAGCGATCGCCTCTGGGACAGCGCTGAAGACGCGGACGATGACGAAGAGGTCGATTCCGATGCGACCGTTGTAAGCGAGAGCGACGAAGGAGACGACGACGACGAAGAGGAAGATCTGTTCGGCGGCGGAGCTCCCCGCGGGAGACGCGGGCGGCCGAAGGGATCGGGAAAGAAGCAGGAGTCCAGCCTGACGAGTGGTGGAGGACTTGGTAGCACCGGTGGAGGAGGATCATCCGGCAGCTCCGCCAGCGGGTCGGGTTATGGTGGCTCTCTATCGTCTCCGACTGCGGGCGGCGGATTGGGCTCGTCAGGAAGCCCGGGTCGGAGTCCCTACGGCAGCAGCTCCACCCCCGCCGGAAGAAGTGGGGCGACTGGACTGAGTGGCGCAAGCTCCAGTTCACCCACCAGGTCGGCGTCGAGCGGCGGGGCAAAGGCAGCGTCGAAAAGCTCCTCGAAGTCCTCCGGTGGGAGCAAATCGGGAGGCCGGAAGGCGAGCAAGGCTCGACCTGCTTCTAAGAAGAAAGGAGGGGCAAAAAAGAGTAGCGCAAAAAAGACCGGGGCCCGCAAATCGGGCGGTGGCGCTAAAAAATCGTCCGCTAAACGGGGCGGAAGTTCCCGCTCTAAAGGCCCGGCCAAGGCTCGCGGGAAGGGCTCGAAGCGCCGCTAGGGTAGGTAATTTCCCCTGCCCCCCTGCGCAGGCTCCCAGGCGCGGTTACTCTCAAGTAGCCGCGCCTTTTACTGAGTATTCCTTTAGTGAGACCGCGCGTTTTTTGACCGAATTTTAGTGAGGATGGATGCAGGAGAACGACGAGAGACCTGAAGGACCCTGGAAGAAAATCCTGCTGTCCGGTGGCGCAATTCTCACCGCGGCCGCTGCCTATAACGCGTTTGCCCGAAAAGGCGTCGACCAGCTCAGTAATCTCATCGGCGGTGAAGAGGGAGGTTTTGAGTGGCGCGACCGGAGAGTCGCGTTCACCAAACACGGCGAAGGACCTCCGATACTCCTCGTCCACGGCATTCACGCGGCGGGCTGGTCGTACGAGTGGCGAAACAACGTCGATGCGCTCGCTCGAACCAACACCGTTTACACTCTCGACCTGCTCGGCTTTGGTCTGTCGGATCGTCCCGCGATCCGCTACTCCGCCCGGCTTTACATCTCGCTCATATCCGACTTCGTCAGCAGGGTGATCGATGCGCCGTGCGTGCTGGTTGCATCGTCGCTTTCAGGAGCGTACGCGATCGTCCTCGCCGCGCGCGATCCCCACCGATTCCCGGCCGTCGCGCTCATCGCACCGTCGGGACTCGTCCGGCAGAATGAGCCCGTCGGGCTTGGCGGAGAGGCCGGTCGTCTCGCGGTAGATACGCCGATTGCCGGCACGGCGATGTTCAACGCCATGGTTTCACGGCCGAATCTTCGCCGTTATCTACGAAACGCCTACTCGAACGACGCGCTCGTCACGCGCGAGCTGGTTGAGGTCTACTACGCCACGTCGCACCAGCGCGGCGCTCGGCATGCCCCTGCGGCTTTCCTTTCGGGGCACCTCAACATCGATGTCCGCAACGCGCTCCGACGTCTTAGCCAGCCGGCACTGCTCGTCTGGGGCGAGCAGGGATCGATCGCGCCCGTCGAAGAATTCCGCGGATTCCGCGAGCTGAAACGTGATTTCGAGATATCGGTTCTGTCACCCGCGGGCGATCTCCCGCATGACGAGCGAGCCGAAGACTTTAATGTTATCCTATCCACATGGCTGAATCGCCTGTCGCTCTCCTCCGGGCCCACGCTAAGCACGCTCCCTGGAACGCCCGCGGACTTGCCGCACACGCAACAGCTCTTGTAGACGCCGCCGGAATTCGACCGACAAACGCTTCTGCCCGCTCCGCGCCCAGTGCGCGAGCTGTTCGCTTTTACGTAGCGAGCGGATTGCTCGACCGGCCCGAAGGAACCGGCACCGGCGCCACCTACGGATATCGTCACCTGCTTCAGCTGCTGTCCATCAAGATCCGGCAGCGCGAAGGCCAAAGCCTCGACACCATCAAGGGAGAGATGCGCGATGTGACTGGCGACGCGCTCGAGCGGCGAATCGCCCTTGCCCTCGCACCTGCACTCGGCTCCGGAGCGGATGAGGCTGTCGCCCACGATGGGGATATCGCGCTCCGCTGGCACCGCCTCGCTGTTGCGGACGGCATCGAGCTCCACGTCCGCGAGGATTCTCCTGCCGCTCGCGAAGAGGCGGTCATCGCAATGCGTGAGGCGGTTCGCGCCGCCCTCGGTCGCGGCGATATTCGCTGAGCCGCTACACCACGTAGCGAGCTGACCGCTCGCCGCGCAAATGCTCGATCAACGCTTTCTTTGCCGCTACGACCTCTTCAGGCTTGAGCCAATCCGCGACGCTGTAGCGACGGCCGCGACCCTCGACGGCAATCGCAACACGTCCTCCGCGCATTACCAGCAGCGCCCCTGAGCCTCGTGGCCGCGATAGCGGATCCCGATCGGCCAGTTCCAGCTGGAGGTTGTAGACGTTCGCCGGATCACTCGCCGCCATTACCACAAAGCTCGCGGAATTGAAATCTTCGCTGGCTACGGTGCGGAGCCATTCGACCGCATCGGGCATCGCGAACTGCGCGCCACCGAGACCTTTCACGAAATAGCCACGCCGTACTTCGCCCCGAAATTCCAGACGCTTCAGCTCGCGGTAGATCGCACGCCAGGACACGGGCGGCCGCTCACGACGCCACCAGTCGCGCGACACGATTCCATACCGCGCAAGCCACTGCCTCGCCACACGCTCCGCCTTTTCTTCCTCAGGAAGCTCCGGGCCCAGAGTTCCCCGCCTCCGCACCAGCGACCAGCGACCCGTCCATCCACTCGGAGCGGCGCCGGGCCTGTCGGGTCGCCGCCATTTCGGTAGACGCCGCAGGTTGGGACGGCGCTGGACGATTCTGCGATTGGGAGATGGCGTGTAATCCGCGGGGAGCCAGCTCGTTGGATCAGGACCGGTGCGCGGCATCATCGGCTTCCACCGTCCAACTTCACGCAGCGCTTCCACGGTGTCATTCGTCACGAGACCCCATGCTACCAGCTCCCGAATTGCTTCACGGAGCGAGAGCATGGTAAGTCCTGTGATCGCCTGAATATCACCGATGAACGATGCGCCCTCGGCGGCGATAGTCGCGCGCACGGTCTCCGCGTTTTCACTGAGCACAGGCTTCTCTTCCACCGGAAGCCAGACAGCACCGGTTCCCCGTTCGAAAAAGCGAACGCGTGCCAGCGGCATCGCCCCGGATTCCGGATCGTATTTTCCCTCCCCCGCCCACACCGGCTCTCCGGTTGCGCTGAACGCCGAGAGCGATGACGGATCGTAAGCCCTGATCCGTGCACGCAGATAGTCGCGGTCCCAGGCGACGGGCGGACGCCCAATACCATATAGCTGGCGCATCACCGCCGTCGTCCCCGCTACTCCATCGAGACGATCGCGCTCATCGAGATGCTGCCAGCGCTGCATGAATGCCGCGAAATGCGGAAGCTCGACCGCTTCGATCTGCTTTCGCAGCGCTGCCAATGCCCGTCGTCGCCCGATCTCGACTACTCGTCGCGAACACCACTCGATATCCTGCTCACCCGGACGAAATTTTCCGCGAACGAGCTTGCCCGTCCTCTCCCACTCGGTAAGTCGCGCCTCGACCCATTCCCTTGACCAGCCGTAACGCTCCCGAATTTCCCGCTCGGTGACGGGACCCGACTGCGTTAGAAAGCGCGCGAGTATCTCGCGACGTGCGACCGACTCATTGATCGCCGGCTGCAGAAGTACGTCGGGAATGAGAGCCACGGCATCCTGTTCGATCAGCCGCTCGGTTCCCCTCACACGCGAAAGTGCTGCGCGCCCGAAGGCGGCTACGTACCGCGGATACGTCTCCGTGAGAATGAATCGCCAGCCTCTCGTTTCCTCTGCGCCCATCTCTATCGCTACGACGCGTCGGCTCGCGAGCAGCTCCGCAAATGGATCACCTCTCACTCCTTCTTCCGGCCTCGCAATGCGGGCCCTCATTTCTTCCGCGGTGAGATCGCCTGCCCTGTCCAGTAAATGCGCGAGCTCGTCATCGGTTCGCGCCCTTCGGCCCGGCGCTGTTCCCCGTCGCTCAGCCAGCGTCTGCTCGATTCCCTCGAGGGTGATGTCGTCACTGCCTTCACCACCCATCACTTCATCGAGAAGCGCTCGATCGAGTGACAGAAGCGCCGCCCTTTGCTCTGCTCGCGGCGTGTCATCACCGTACAGCCAGTCCATCACGAATCCGAACTGCAGGCTCGCCGCGAATGGCGAGGGCACATCCGTCTGCACGTTGTGAATGCGGATATTCCCGGCCGCTATGTCGGCAAGCGTGTCCTTCAGCCCCTGCATGTCGAACGCATCCTGCAATACTTCCCTGTACGTCTCGACGAGAATCGGAAAACTCGGAAACTGCTGCACCGTCTGGAGCAGATCGAGTGCTTTGAGCCGTTGCAGCCAGAGCGGCATTCTCCGCCGCGGATTTCCCCGTGGCAGCAGCAGCGCCCGCGCCGCGTTCATTCTGAAGCGCGCGCCGAACAGCGACGTCGATCCCACTTCCTCCATGACCAGCTGCTCGGCCTCCGTGCCTGACAAGCCAAGAAGCGCCTGGATCGGTGTCGTCATCCCCAGATCCGGCAGGCGCAGCATGATGCCATCGTCCGTCGTCTGCACCTGAAGATCGGTATTCTGGATCGCCTCGCGAACGCGCTGCGCCAGCGCCATCCCCCACGGTGCATTGATCCTCCCGCCGAACGCGGCGTGAATCACGATGCGAACCGCTCCCGTCTCGTCACGGAACTGTTCGATGACGATGTTCTCGTCATCCGGCACGATGCCGGTAGCGGCACGCTGAGACGCGATGTATTTCACGAGCGAGTTCGCGGTTGCCGCGTCGCACCCATACCGCTCGGCCAGATCGTTTTCATTGGGCGCTTCGGCCAGCTCACGCCGCAGTGCGCCGACGCGGTGACTGAGCATCAGCGATCTCGCCATGTATTCGCCGTGCCAGAAAGGCATCCGCGCTGGCGTGCCGGGTGCCGGCGTGACCACGACTCGGTCGTGCTCGATGGCTGCAATCCGCCAGGTGGACGATCCGAGCTGAAACACATCGCCCATCCTGGACTCGTGCACGAATTCTTCGTCGAGCTCGCCGAGCCGCGTGCGATCGGGAAGATTCACGGTGTACAGCCCGCGATCGGGGATCGTCCCGCCAGAAATCACCGCGGTCATGCGCGCCGCGCGTGATCCGATCAGCCTGTCGTTCACGCGATCCCATGTAATCCTCGGCTCCAGCTCCGCCGCGATGTCGGACGGATACTTGCCGGATAGCATTGCCAGGACTTCGTCGAACGCGGAACGCGTCAGCTGGTGGTACGGGTACGATCGGCGCACCAGCTTGTACAAGTCTTCGCTCTTCCAGTCGTCCACCGATACCGATGCCACGACCACCTGTGCAAGCACATCGAGCGCATTTTGCACGACGTGCGTTGGCTCGACTTCACCCGCGCGCATTGCCGCAACGATCGCTGCGATCTCCAAAGCATCGTCCCGAAACGTCGGCACGAGTATCCCTCGACTTGGCACGCCGAGCGTATGACCAGCCCGGCCGATTCGCTGAAGCGCCGCGGCGACGCGCTTCGGGGATTGCAGCTGGATCACCAGGTCCACGGATCCGATGTCTATTCCCAGCTCCAGCGAGCTTGTAGTCACGAGCGCGCGCAACGACCCCGCCTTGAGTCGCTCCTCGAGGGCAAACCTTCGCTCTCTGGCAAGAGATCCGTGATACGGAAGCGCGACCTCCTCCTCGGCGAGCGCATTCACCCGCGCGGCGATTTTCTCCGCCTGCGCCCGGTTGTTTACGAAGACGAGCGTCGTGTTCGATGCGAGTATGTGTCTGAGAACCAATGGGGCGACAGCCGGCCAGATGCTTCCACCTACATTCCCCAGATCAGCCACGGGGGATTCGACCGAGATCACCATTTCCTTCGTCATGCCGCAGTCGACAATGGTGACTGGTCGGAATCGTGGGGCGGTGCTGTCGACCGGCTCGCAGCCGCCGAGGAAGCGCGCCACTTCCTCGAGCGGACGCTGCGTCGCCGACAGCCCGATTCGCTGCGGCGAATCTTCGACCAATGCCTCGAGTCGCTCGAGCGTCAGCGCCAGATGCGCGCCGCGCTTGGTTCCGGCAATCGCGTGGATCTCGTCCACAATCACCGCCCGCGTGCCGCTGAACATTCCACGACCCTTGAGGGAGGTGAGCATGATGTTCAGCGATTCCGGCGTGGTGATGAGAATGTGCGGGGATTTTCGAAGCATCCGAGCTCGCGCGGACGCTGGAGTGTCTCCGGTTCTCACCGCCACGCGTATTTCGGGAAATGTCTGACCCGCGGCGATGAATCGCGCGCGAAGATCCGCCAACGGGCGATCCAGATTTCGCTGGATGTCGTTGTTGAGCGCCTTGAGCGGGGAGATGTAAAGGAGATGCACCGCGTTCGGCAGCGGCTCCTCGAGACCGCGCACTATCAGCTCATTGAGCTCCCAGAGAAACGCCGCGAGCGTTTTGCCCGTCCCGGTCGGCGCCAGAATGAGCGTGTGCGATCCGCTCGCGATCGCTGGCCATCCCTTTCGCTGCGGATCGCTCGGTTGTCCGAATGTCTCCTCGAACCACTGGCTTACGAGAGGGTGAAACCCCGCGAGCATTGAGGGATCTGCCGTCGCTTCGTGAGCCATTGCAAGTGCGCCCGCGAAATCCTAGAGAACCCGGCGCAGCTTCTGTGCGCCCCACTCCAGAATCTTGCTTGACAACGGACGCTTCCTGAACTCGTCGAGCTTCATCTCCTTGGACCACTTGAGGTCGTCCATGAAGATTGAATCCATTTTGGCGCCTATTCCGCGGTCGAGCGCGACCAGCAGTGATTCATCGTTGAATGACATCGAGCGGTTGTCGAAGTTCATCGATCCGACGTAGGACCATATTCCGTCGACGACAAAGCTCTTCGAGTGAATCATCGTCGGCTGGTACTCGTAGATCTTCACTCCGCCCTCCAGCAGCTTTTCGTAGTACGCCCTGCCGGCGTACCAGGTCGACTTTACGTCCGTCTTGTCGCTCACTGTCAGGACGCGGACATCCACTCCTCTGTGCGCCGCAGCCAGAAGCAGCTGCATGAAGCTTTCTCCTGGCACGAAGTAGGAGTTGGTGATGTAGAGCGTCCTCCGGGCCCCGGCAATGGAAAGCGCCATGAATCTCTCCGCCGGTGTGCTGCCGGTACTCGGGATGCTGTGCATCAGTCCCGCCTGCACCATTCCAACATCGGCAAACGAGCTCTTGGGGAAAAACATGTCGCCGGTGAGAAGCTCGCCAGTCGCTTCCGCCCACCCGGCGGCGAATGTCGCCTGAAGAGCAGCTACTGTGGGGCCTTCGAACCGCACATTGCTCTCACGCCACTGGTCTTCGTGATGGCCGTCACCCAGCCAGTAGTCGGCCAGTCCGAAACCGCCGGTATACCCGATCTTGCCGTCGATTACGACTACTCGCACGTGCGAGCGCTGAGCAGCTTTCTGAAGGGTGTACCAACGCAGGGGCCGTAGCCAAACCACCTCCACTCCCGCCGCCTTCACGCGATCCATCCATTCCCGCTTGAGTGGCTGAGACCCGAAGGCGTCCAGTAGAAGCAGCACCCGGACTTTGTGTTCTGCGCGGTCGATCAGATACTTGGCCAGAGTATCTGCGACGGCCCCGGGCTGTGAGTAGTACATCTGCACCGTGATACTTTGCTGCGCCGAAGCGAGATCCTTCCACAACGGAGGGTAGGTGCCGTCCCCGTTGAGCAGGATGTCGACCCTGTTGCCGATATCGATGTGTGTTCCGGTGAACAGCTCGATGCTGCGCGTGAACAGCGGATCGTCTGTTGCCGGCGGTCCATCCTTGTCGCCCTCCGCGATTACGCTCCGGACCGGCGTATCGTGGGTGACCGAAAGAATGCCTATAAGCGCCAGCACCAGGCCGAACAGCACCAGTGCCGCGATTGCTATGTACTTGATCAGTGACATATTCTCTCTGTATGACCTACGTGGCCCGTCGGCGAATTGCGACGCGTGCTATTGTCCTCGACCGGTCGCTCGAATCGCTTCCCATCTTTCGGCTGAGCGACTCTGCCGAGGACTCGGCAATCTCCTTCTCTCCCGAGAGCGGCGGGCGGTGGCGCGTGCTGCCCAATCCGGGCGACCGCCTTCCCGGCACATTCGATCAGGACGTCTATGTCGAGATCCTGCACCGTTACCACGAAGCGGGATCTCCAGAAGACGGAGTGATCAGCTTCACGCTCCACGCATTTCTTCGATCGATCGGACGCCGGGTTGACGGCCGAACATACGAGCAGCTTCGGTCTGCCCTCACCAGACTCGAAAGAACCATCCTCGAATCGAGTGGGGTGTACGTTGCAGTCGGCGATGCGCAGCCGCTAGAAGGGCGATTCACCATACTTTCCTCCGTTTCCATCGCGCGACGCCGATTGGCGGAGCGCGAGCAGTTCACTTTGTTTCCCGTCCTGACCGCATCCGAGCCGGGAGACGCGCACGTGACGATCGGTCCTCTGATCCGTGCAAACATCGCCGCCGGCTATACCGTCACACTTTCCGCCATACACTACCTCTCCCTCACCAACCCGGTCGCCCGTCGCCTCTACAGACTGCTCGAAGTCGCCCGGGAGGAGGGAATGGTTACCTGGAGAGTCCCCCTCGCCGCGCTCGCCGAGCAGCTTCCGCTCACTCAGCGGTATCCGTCACACTTGCAACGAGTGCTCCAGCCCGCCCACGAGATGCTCCTGACCGCCGGATTGCTCCGCGATGCGACCTTCCGCCAGGTCAATCGCGATTGGCTGGTTGATTATGTGCTCGCATCGCGAGTGACCTGAAGGGCGAAAGCTGTTCCGATGGTGCCCTTTGTGCGTCATTTCCGGGAACAAGTGGCTGCCGAAGGGCGTATTCTATTAGGTTAACGCCCTCTCCCATCAAATAGACCGTATGTCTCGATCAAGAAAAAGCATCCTCCTCGGCCTCCTGCTCGTCCCGATCATGGCCGGTGGTTTCGTCTTCCAGCAGCACGAGACCCAGCAGGGTGCTCGACTTCTGGACCAGGTTCTTAATATCGTTTCGAGCCGCTTCGTAGATACCGTCGACGCCGCGACTCTTTACGAAAAGGCAGCGCGCGGACTCGTTCACGAGCTGAATGATCCTTACAGCGTGCTCCTCTCGCCGAAGGAGCTTTCTTCCTTCAACGCCCAGACAAACGGTCGCTACGCCGGCATCGGAATGGAGATCGCCGAAACGCAGGGCTTTATCAGCGTCCAGCGTGTATTTCCCCACACGCCCGCCGAACAGGCAGGCGTCCAGGAAGGGGATCGGATCAACTTCATCGATACGACGAACATCCGCGGCTGGACGGTTTCTCAGACATCAGACGCGCTGAAGGGAAATCCGGGAAGCAAAGTCCTGGTGAAGTTTTCGCGTCCCGGAGTCAATGAGTTGATTCCGATCACCTTCACGCGCGCCGTCGTCAACATTCCCGCTGTTCCTTACGCCATCATGCTCGATGGCAAGATCGGCTATATCCCGTTGCTGCAGTTCAATGAGAGCGCGAAGGACGAGATCGAGAGCTCGGTCGCCAAGCTCACGCACGACGGAGCCAAAGGGATCATCATCGATCTCCGCGGCAACCCGGGAGGCATTCTCGACCAGTCGCTGAGCGTCAGTAATCTCTTCCTGAAAAAGGGCCAGCAGATATCGAGCATCCGCGCCCGCAACGGCGAGAACCAGACCTTCCTCGCCAGCGATGACCCCGTCGCGCCAAAGATTCCGCTTGTGCTTCTCACCGACGGCAGAAGTGCTTCGGCGTCCGAGATCGTCGCCGGCGCGCTGCAGGATCACGACAGAGCGCTCATCGTCGGCACGACATCGTTCGGGAAAGGACTCGTACAGTCGGTGTTCCCACTCGATGGTGGCTATGCGCTGAAGATGACGACCGCCAAGTGGTACACGCCAAGTGGTCGCTCAATCCAGAAGGAGCGCAAGCTTCTGCCCAGCGGTGAGTTCGTAGAGGTGATGCCGGATTCGCTCGAAACAGACTCGGTGCGCCGTTCGCGCCCGACCTTCAAATCGGATGCTGGCCGCGTGGTTTATGGTGGCGGCGCCATTACGCCCGACATCATCGTGAGACCCGATACTCTCACGACAGCCGAGCAGAAGGTATTCAACATTTTCGCGCCCAAGACAGCGGACGTTCGCGCTACTCTCATGGACTATTCGCTCGAGCTCAAGAAGACCGTCAAGCCGAACTTCACCGTCGAGCCATCTTGGCGCGAGGAGTTCTATCGCCGGCTTCAGACCAAGGGCGTAACAATCGACCACGCCCAGTATGAACAGGCTGGGCCCGAGATCGATCGCCTGCTCGGCAGCACCGTGGCTCGGCTGGCATTCGGAGACTCGACCGCAAAGCGGAGAAGCATTCCTGAAGACAACCAGCTCGCTCGTGCAATCGAAGTTCTGAAGCAGAGTCAGTCCCAACAGGATCTCTTCGCAATCGCTCAACGGGAGCAGGCCACCGCTTCCGCGAACCGATAGAGATTTAGAACAGGCTTTAAGGGAAAAAACGGCGGGAGCCAAAAGCCCCCGCCGTTTTTTTTTTAGACTTTCCCGCCTTCCCGCCTCCCGCCTACGGCCAGCGATGCTTATTCGAGTACTTGCTTCCAAACACTTCTTTCAGAACGGACTGTGGATTTTCGGTCCGCGCCACAGCATCCAGCTTCTCTCCCAACGGAATCGGTCTGTTGAAATCCAGGTAGCGCCGGTAGCCGTGGCAAAAACATAGCGGCCCTTTGCGGAAAATATCCCCGAGAAGAATGTCGGGTTCGCCGACGATCGTCATCGCGTAGAAGAAGTTCAGCGAGCGCGATTTGGGCAAATCGCTTTGCACGACGTTCCTCGGCAGACTACCGTGCTTGCCCCACTGAACGTCGACTCGAACCTGCGATTTCGGCCACGGGGTATGAAGAATCTTGCCGTGCCAATAGGTCCAGACGTCGGTTGGCGCATGGGTCGTGTCGTAGCCGACCCATAGGACTTCCTCATCGGTGGGGACGGTGAACGGAATCCAGGCCCCGTGAACGTCGTCACGCCAGAGGAGGTGGTAGGCGATGATCGGCCTGGTAGGGTGCAGGACCGCCACCACCCGTTCGAGCGGGAACGTTTCATCTCGTTGTAGGTATAAGACCGGTGCCAGGCGCCGTGCCAGGACGGCTCCGCTATCCGTTGAGGCAAGGACGTCAGGCAGATTGGCCGGTCGGAGTGGGATATGAGCGTGGGGACCGCAAGCGGCCAGAAGGCCGAGCATCAGCCCGCTGCATGTCCGCTCCAGAATCTGGATGGCTCTTCTCTTCAAGGGATAGCCGTCAAAGTTCACCTATGTGGCGGCTCGCCGGGCGCCGCTGCCTCGAGGCAATTGGAGAACACATGCGCAAGCCACGTCCGAATGCGTACAACCCCGCCCAGGCCCTGTTTCTCATTAGCAACGATCGAACTGGATCTCCTCTGAGCTGCCCATCGTGCTCGGGCTCTATCGAGCGGGACCCCCAGCAGGCTCCCCCACCGCCGTACACACATGTCACCCTGCGCTGCAAGAGCTGCGGGCGATCGGCGCACTACGTCGCTGGAGCGGCTTAAGGCCTGTCTGTTGCACAAAACTTGCCTTTCTCCGAAGTCGCCGGATGCATTTCACGCCGTCACAGGACGAGCATCTGGCGCGAAACGAAGCGGTCCTCCACGCTCGCTAGGCTATGGTAGACGCTTCACAGATCGCCCTGCGGGGAGAGAGGACTAGTTCAATGGCACGCATTACTGGTACGGTCAAATGGTTCAACGACGCTAAGGGATTTGGCTTCATTTCGCGCGAGGGGGGCCCAGACGTGTTCGTGCATTTCAGCGCGATCGGTGGCTCGGGTTTCAAATCCCTCGCCGAAGGGGACAAGGTTGAATTCGAAGTCGTGCAGGGACAAAAAGGACCGCAGGCCGCCGATGTGACAAAGGTCAGCTGATTCCTTTGTCTGATTTGTTAAAAGAGCCCCGCGCTTGCGGGGCTTTTTTGCGTTCACGAGCACAACGTTTGGTTTCCACAGGCGGCATGTGAGTTGCTTTCTTGCACACGCATCTGCTCACACCAACCGGAGCCTACGGATGGCCGCAATCTGGAAAGGGTCGCTGACGTTTGGACTCGTAAACATCCCAGTGGAGCTCAAGACCGCGGTTCGCGCTGATCACATAAGCTTCCGGCTGCTGCACCAGGAAGATCTGTCTCCGGTTAAGTACGAGCGCGTTTGCCAGGCCGACGGCGAGCCAGTGCCATGGAATGAGATCGTGAAGGGCTACGAGTACGAAAAGGGAAGATTCGTCGTTCTTACCGATGCCGATTTCAAAGCCGCCGCCCTCGAGCAATCCAAGACGATCGACATTCTCGATTTCGTGAAGGAAGACGAAATCGATCCCCGTTTCTTCGAGACCCCGTATTATCTCCTTCCCGGCAAGGGAGGCGACAAGCCGTACGCGCTCCTCCGCGAAGCGATTCGAAATACCGGCTCGGTCGGAATCGGGAAGATCATCATCCGACAGACCCAACACCTTGTTGCCGTGAAAGTTGTGGGTGACGCGCTCGTGCTGGAGATCATGCGATTTGCCAACGAGCTTGTCGACAGCAAGGAGTTCAACTTCCCCGCTCGCAACGCCATCCGCCCGCAGGAGCTGCAGATGGCGGAGCAACTGGTAGCGAACCTCGCCGAGCCCTTCGATCCCACGCGCTACACGGACGAGTATCGCGCGAACCTGATGAGAGTGATCAAGGCCAAGATGAAGGGCAAGAAACCGCGCCTCGAAGGTCCGGAGGAAGAAGCACGGGATAGCGATGTTCTCGACCTCATGTCGCGCCTTCGCGCCAGCCTCGAGGAGGGAGCTGGAAAGAAGGGAGCCGTTCGCGCCAGGGGAAAGGCGGTCGCAGCCGGTCGCAAGCCCGCGAAGCCCAAGAACAGAAAGACGGCCTGAGCCACGCTCATGGCTGTTCTCACCGGGCAAAGCTCAAAGCGAAGCGCTCGCGGACAACTGGCCGAGTACCGGCGTAAGCGCGATTTCACGAAGACGAAAGAGCCCTCCGGAGACGAGGCTCCGCCGTCAGCGAGCGTAGGACGACTCCGCTTCGTCATCCAGAAGCACGCCGCCAGTCATCTCCACTTCGACCTGCGACTGGAGTTGGATGGGGTGATGAAAAGCTGGGCCGTCCCAAAGGGGCCAAGTCTCGATCCGTCGGTGAAGCGACTCGCGATGCAGGTCGAGGATCACCCGATCGACTACAACGCATTCGAAGGGACGATCCCCAAGGGCGAGTACGGCGGCGGCACAGTGATGCTTTGGGATCGGGGAACCTACTCCTCCGATACCGCGACTTCTCCAAATGAGGAGGAAGAAGCACTCCGCGAAGGGCTGAAGCGCGGAGATCTCAAGATCACCTTCCACGGCGAGCGGCTTCACGGGTCTTTCGCGCTCGTGCGCATGAAGTTCTCTCGCGACAAGAGTTCCTCGTCAAAGCCTCAGTGGCTGCTTATCAAGCACCGCGACGAGTTCGCCACCACCGAAGACGTCGTCGCCGACAACATGACGTCGGTAGAATCGGGTCGCACGATGGAAGAGATTGCGTCGGGCAAGAGTCGCGTCTGGCGAAGCAATCGCGAGCCAAAGGGCCAAAGCTCGAGGAGCTCGCTCAAGCTCAGGAAACCGGTACCAGCCGGTGCACTCAAAGCCACTGCCAGTGCAACGACGACTAGGGTTCCCAGGGCCACGCTGTCAGCTGCGGCGCTCGAGCCGATGTACTGCAGCATCGGCTCCGAGATACCTGGGGAAGGTTGGACGTTCGAGCCAAAGTACGACGGAGTCCGTGTGCTGGCCTACGCGACGACAACCGACGTCAAGCTCATGACCCGAAACGGGAAGGACAAGGCAGAGCAATTCCCGGAGTTGGTCGTTGCGCTCAAGAAGCTGGCGACACAGACCAAACGGTCACTCGTGCTGGACGGAGAAATCGTCGCCCTCATCGATGGGGATCCCGCGCGATTTCAGGAGCTCCAGGGGCGCATGCACGTGAAAGAGTCTCAGCTGATCGCGCGACGCAGCTCGTCGACACCTGCTGCCCTCGTGCTCTTCGACATCTTGATGGACGGCGATGAGCCTTTGATCCACGACCCCTGGTCGGTGCGGCGCGACCGCCTGGTAAAGCGCGTAGGCAAGAAGGTTTCGGCCCAGCTGAGGGTCACCGAATCTATCGAAGGCGACGGCAAAAAGATGCTGGAGAAGGCCCGACGACAAGGTTGGGAGGGCATTATCGCCAAACGCATCGACTCGCCGTACGAGCCGGGCGTGCGTTCCCGAAACTGGCTCAAGTTGAAGATCGAGTTCCGCGAAGAGTTCGTAGTCGGAGGCTACACCGAGCCACGCAACAGTCGCGAGCACATCGGCGCTCTCCTGCTTGGCTATTTCGACAAAGGTCGATTCATCTACGCCGGCCATACGGGCGGCGGATTCACGCGAAAGGGACTCGAGGAGATGTACCGTCTGTTGAAGCCGCTGGAGAGAAAGACCTCACCATTCGACGAAACGCCAAAGACGAACGAGCAGGCACACTGGACCACCCCTCAGGTGGTTGTCGAGGTCAAATTCAGTGAATGGACCGCGGACCGACGCCTTCGGCAGCCGATCTTTCTGGGTATCCGGGACGACAAAAACGCCAGGGACGTCGAGATCGAGCAGCCAAGTGTTCAAAGAAGGGCACCCCGAGGTAAGACCGTGGCGAAACGTCCAAAGAGCTCGAGCAATGCGTCGCTTGCCGCCCAGCTAACGGAGATCGAGCAACAGGGAGGTGAGGCGACGCTCGACCTCGGTCGCGGAAAAACCCTCAAGGTCTCGAACCTGGACAAGGTTTTCTTCCCGAAGGAGAAGTACACCAAGGGCGACGTCATGCGCTATTACGCGCGCATTGCCGACTTCATCCTGCCGACGATCCAGGATCGCCCACTCGTCCTGAAGCGATTCCCCAATGGCATCGCCGGCGAAAGCTTCTACCAGCAGAAGGCCGCCGAAACCACTCCGCCCGAGGTGCGCGTCGAAATCATAGAGACCGACGGCGGAGAGAAGCAGCCTCGCTTCATCGGCGGAGACCTCCTGACGCTTCTCTACACCATCCAGCTCGGCGCCATCTCCGTCGATCCGTGGCATTCGCGGGTTCCGGCGCTGGAATATGCCGACTATACAGTCATTGATCTCGATCCGGGGCCCCGCGCGAATTTCGAACGAGTAGTCGAGGTGGCCAAATGGGCAAAAGAAGTCATCGACGGGTTCGGGCTTCACGCCGCGATCAAGACGTCTGGCTCAACGGGGTTACACATTTATCTACCACTACCGCCGCGCACGCCGAATGCGGCCGCAACGCTCGTCGCGCAGATGATCGCCACCAAGGTTGCCGACGCGCATCCGAAGGAGGCCACCATTGAACGCTCCGTCAAGGCGCGTGGGCCGGCAACGGTCTACGTAGACTACCTGCAGAATATTCAAGGTAAGACAGTCGCGGGCCCCTACTGCGTTCGGGCGGTGCCCGGTGCTACGGTCTCGACTCCACTGAAGTGGGCAGAGCTGACGGACAAGCTCGATCCGCGCGCATTCCATTTGGGGAACGCTGCCGACCGGTTCGAGAAAATTGGGGATATCTGGAGCGAAGCGATGAAGAAGAAAAATTCGCTTCGCGCGCTGATCTAAAGCGCTCTAACGCCCGCCGTTTCCGACTTTGCGAAGCGGCAGCTCGATCTGCCCGCCTTCTGTATCCGCGCTCTTCGAAGTATCCCCGAAGATCGGATCGCTCGACTCGTCGACCATGTGAGTGAGCTTGTAATAGAAGTGGAGCGAATGAATCGGTGCCATGAAGCTTCGATTGCCGGCGCGCGATATGGCAACTGCCTCTTCACGCACTCTACGAGGTAGATCCCGCGCGGCGGGAAGTGCGAGAAGTCGCTGTATCTCTGTGCTGTCTCGTGCGAGCAGAGCTGCGCACAAACCGTCCAGATAAGCCAGCATCGTAACCGGGCTCCAATGTCGGGGGTCTACAACCCTTTCGACCCTTAGGTACACATTGCAACTAATACACCGCAGCCGCAAGGGGTTCCTGGAGCTGGTACATCAGGGATACAAAAAGTCGAACCTTACGCCCCTGTGGGGCCTACGCCTTTTCTTCGGGGAATACCGGAAAAGCTGCGCCGGCCGACCCCTGCCTTCACTGCGCCATTCATCTATAGGTTCGACGAGCCAGGCGGCCTGAAGGGCACGCCGAAAACTGGCTTTATGCAGGCGTTTACCGAGCAGCAATTCGTACATCTGTTGGAGCTCGCTCAGCGTAAAGGTCGGGGGTAAAAGCCGGAACGCGATGGGAGCCTGATCGAGGCGTCCCTGGATGGTCCGGGTCGCCATTTCGACCATCGATCGCTGCCGGGGAGTCAACGGCGGATGGTCCCCCATCGGAAACCAGGTATAGCCCGCCCGAGGTGAGGCCGTCTCGTGAGGAACGAGTCCGACGAACGCCACAGAAATCTCGGCGTCGCTTGGATGCCGTTTTCCATCCCCAAACGCTCCAATCTGTTCGATCCAGATCGGAGGCTCGCCCAGCGCATCCTGAGCAACACGGATCGATGCCGCTTCGAGCGTTTCGCCACCTTGTGTAGGTCGCCAGGGAAGCGACCATCGCTCGCGCTCGCTCGAGCTTCGAGTCAACAACACCCCCAGCTCATTTCCCATCGCTGTCGCCAGAACAACATCAACAGTGAAAGGAGTAGCTCTTGGAGGGCGTTCGCGCATGATGAAGCGAATTAGTCACTTATTGCGACTAAAGTCAAGGCCGCATCATCATTTTTTCCGGGAGGACGTTGCAGATTTTCTGCCAACGTCATGCATTTGGGCGGAGCACTGATATACGTCTCGACTGCCGAGACGTCAACAGAAAAAAATCCGAACTGATTTTGTTATCGCGTCATCAAAATCTAAGGCGCCCGAACGAACGCTCACTTCGAAAGCGCTGGTCTCTCGATGCCCGTGCCGCGACTCGCGTATGGCGGGATAGTGATCGGTAAATGACCAGAAATCGCGGTCGTTCCGAGTAACGCCCGGGCGGCGGCAGCCTGAGAAACTGGAGAGCCACCCCACGCCACGAGATACGTACCAACCCATGGCAGCTGCTGGAGGAGATACGGATTCCCGAATGCCACGACGACCGGATTCCTTCCATGCTGCATCAACGTCTGCACAAAATTCGCAAACGCCTGTGGCGCGCTAGCGGTCACTGCGTCCCAGTTCTGACCCACATAGGATCCGACGATCGTTACGTCTGCCGAATCGGCCGCCGCGATCAGTCGTGGAAAATTCAGCGCCGCATCCTCTGTGGACATGAATTCCGTGCGCAGATTTGGCAGGCCGGTGCGGAGCTCCGCGTTGAAGGCATTCCCAGCCCCGAGATCTGCCCGGCGCGCGAGTGTGATCGACAAAACCTTCGCAGTCCTTGCGGCGACGGGAACCGAGCGAAGCGAATCCTTCACGAGCGTGATCGACTTCTCCGCCACTTTGCGCGCGATCTGCAGATTCGAGCTGTCGCCGACGAGAAAGCGTAAGGCATTCAGATCTACGAGTTTGCGCTGCGCGAGTCCCAGATGCCGTTTCTCCTCGAGGACTCTCCGCACCGAAGAATCGAGGCGCGCTTCCGTGTAACGGTGCTCCCTGACTCCATCGACCACTGCATCTATTGTTTCCGAAACGTTGAGCGGCTGAATGAGCACATCAATCCCCGCTGCGATCGCGCGCTTCGCCGCTTCGGCTGCTCCGAACTGATCCAGCACGCCGCGCATGTCCATCGCGTCAGAAATTATTATCCCTTTGAAACCCATCTCTCCACGCAGCAGGCCCGTCAACACCTTCGACGAAAGCGTCCCGGGAACGCCCGAAGAGTCAAGCGCCGGCATCGCGCCGTGAAAGGACATGATGGCGCCCACTCCGCCATTCACCGCCGCGCGGAACGGGACGAGCTCCACCGTATCCAGCCTGCTTCTGCTCACCGTTACTATCGGTAGTGCCAGGTGCGAGTTCGTTCCCGTATCGCCGTGCCCGGGGAAATGCTTCCCCGTCGCCATCATTCCGTGATCCTGGAGCCCATGGATGAACGCGACTCCAAGTCGCGCATCCAATTCCGGATCTTCACCGTACGAGCGTGTGTTGATGACCGGATTGTCGGGATTGTTGTTGACGTCGAGGACCGGAGCGTACGCTATGTGAATCCCCAGCGCGCGTCCCTCGATTGCCGTCAGCCTTCCCTGTTCGTAAGCGAGCGTCGTGTCACGAGTTGCACCTATTGCCATCTCCGGCGGAAACAGGATTGCACCGCCTAGATCGATGGCATTCGGAACAAAGTACCCGCCTCGCGCGCGAAACCCGGCACCAGCTTCGAGGTCCGCCCCAAACAGTAGCGGGATTTTGCTCATCGCCTGAAGGTCGTTGAGCTTCGCCGCGACTTCGATCGGAGAGCCTACCGAGATCGTAAACCCGCCGACCTTGTCGTTCTTTACCTCGTCAGTGAGCTGCCGCCACTGCGGCGAATCGCCCGAAACGTAATCGCCAAATACGCTCGGCCACACGATTTGTGCTGCCTTCTCGCGAAGCGTGAGCGAGGCGAGGACAGAATCTGTCCACCCGGGAGATGTCATCGTCTCGGACGACGGAGCACCCTGATTGGTGCCCATGGTCTTGCAGCCCGTAGCTGCGACCAGGAGGGCTACAACGAGAATTTTTTTGGGATTCGGCATCAGTGGCTGATTGAGCCTTTCTTGCTCGTGTCGATGTCGGCTGAGTCGCCGGTCTTGAAGAGAAAGGCCGTCATGTTCTTCATCAGGAAGGATCTGGCTTGGGGATCCATCACGTTCAGACCGTAGTGATTGATCAGCATCGTCTGCTGCTTGAGCCAATCTGCCCAACACTGGGTGCAGATCTCTTCGACGACGCGCGCGCCAATGGTCCCGGGGAACGGCGGCTTTGTAAACCCTGCGCGCGTCTGTCCACAACGCACGCAAGCAACTGTTTCAGGCACGCGTAGATCTACCTGCGCGCGTAAGAGATTTCAGCGAGGCCGAAAATGGAGAGGAGTCGGAGATAAGCCCATCCGATGTCGAACTCGTACCACTTCGCCTTGAACTTTGCGGAGTGGGGATCGGCGTGATGGTTATTGTGCAGCTCCTCGCCGCCTAGCCAGATGGCAATGGGAGAGATGTTCCGACTTTCGTCTTTGACATCGAAATTCCTATACCCGACCGCGTGCCCGACGCCATTGACGATTCCGGCTGCCCAGAACGGGATCCAGATCATTTGCACGCCCCATACGATGGGTCCGACGAAAAACCCGAACAGGTAGATGTCGACCACGAGCATCACCAAGATGCCGACCCAGTTGAGCGGTGAGAGGAGGTGACGCTCGATCCAGTCGTTTGGAGTCCCCTTGCCGTATTTGTCGAGCACGCCGGGCTGGCGAACTGTCTTTCTATAGTAGAAGGCGCCCTTGAGCACGATGTTCCGAAGTCCTTCCATCAGCGGGCTGTGCGGATCCCCTTCACGATCTGCAAACGCGTGATGCTTTCGGTGGCAAGCCACCCATTCCTTCGTCACGATCGCGGTTGAAAGCCAGAGCCAGAGCCTCATCGGCAGCTCGGCGAGATAGTGCAGCTTTACCCCACGATGCGTCTGAGCACGGTGCAGGAACAGCGTGACGGACACATTGGTAAGGTGTCCCGCGACAATAATGAATAAAATCGGCTTCCACCAAGCCGATGCCCAGCTTCCAAAATCCGGCATTCCTTACTCCAGTGATCAGTATCGGGTTGCACCTTGAATCTATCGGACCGGTCCCCTTAAACCAAACGACTACGCTACTTGTGCGTAACCGGCCCTGGCGCGTTTCCGGCCGGCGGTATTCCCCACGTGTTGTTCGAGGCGTTCCAGTCTGGAACTGAGGGATCGGGCCACAGTCGCACCCCGGTCACGTTGCCGCGAATCGGAAGCACGGCGTCGAACCTGTTACCGCGAGCCCAGACGTTGACCGGCAGGGAGAAATCCTGCGTGGTTCCGTCGGCATATGCCACCCGCAAACACACGGGGAACGGAATGGACGTGTACTGCCGCAGTGAAATCTTCACGAACCTCTGGCCATCGGAAGTGTGGGTGGACACGCTGTCGATGCCGATGTCGAGGACGTCGGTGCTGTAAAAGAAGCCACGCCAGAACCAGGAAAGATCTTCGCCGGTAGAGTTCTCGATGCTCCGGAAGAAATCTCCGGGCGTGGGATGTTTGAAAGCCCAGCTCCTTATGTATTCACGGAAGGCGGCGTCGAACAGATCCTGACCCACGACGTGATTGCGAAGTGTCAATAGCACCGCCGCTGGTTTGCGATAGCCGATCGCACCGAGCGCGGACGCATCGATATTGTCAGGCGCCGTCATGAGCGGTGATTGCGTCCCCTGAGTGACCGCATCGGCCCAGTTTCTAATGTATGTCGAGTAGGTATCCTGCCCCGGATAACGAGCCTCCAGCGCGAATGTATTTAGATAAGTATTGAATCCTTCATCCATCCAGGCGTAGCGTCTCTCGTTCGACCCCACCACCATTGGGAACCATTCGTGTCCGTGTTCATGATTGATCGTCCCGAAGATCGACGCTGGGTCATCGTTCCCGTAGTGAACCATCACGAACATCGGGTACTCCATTCCGCCGACTGGACCCGCGACGCTCGTGGCCTGCGGGTAGGGGAACGGGAAGAACAGCTCTGAGTATTGTCTTATCGTCCACTGCGTCTGCTCCGCCGCATGCTCCCACGCCGCCCCAGCCTTCGGAAATTCGTAGTAGGCCTGAGTAAGAATCCCATTCCAGCTCGTCGCATCCCATCGGAAATCAGGAGCCGCTGCCCACGCTACGTCGTGAACGTGTTGAGCACGGAAGCGCCATGTCTTCGTCCCCGATACTCGTCGGGTCCTTGCTCCGGCCGCCTCGGCTTGCGTGATGATCTGCACGACATCGGCGCTTCCCGAAGCCGCGGACAGACGGCGCCTTTGCTCCGAGGTCAGAACTTCTGTCGGATTCTCGAGCACGCCGCTTCCCGCAACGGTGTAGCCGGCGGGCACCGTCACCGAGTAATCGACGTCTCCGAACTCGAGATAGAACTCGCCCTGACCCAGATAGGGATCGGTATTCCAGCCCCGCACATCATCGTAAACAGCCATGCGTGGGTACCACTGCGCGATCTCGTAGAGCGCGCTGTCGCGGCCCATTCTATCCGATCCGTGCCCGGGAACCCGGAAAGAGTATTTGATCGCAATCGTGATTTTTCCACCACCAGGCACGAGAGGGGAGGGAAGATCGAGGCGCATCATCGTGTCGTTTATTCTTGGCTGGACGCTCGCGCCGTTCACGCTTACATCTGCCAGATTGTAGCCGCCTTCGAATCCCCTGACGCCCCAACGTGAATCCGCCGGGAACAGAGCCGAACCTTTGCTGCCGGTGCGGTACAGATTCTGGTCAACCTGAATCCAGACGTATCGAAGAGTGTCCGGCGAGTTGTTCGTATATCTGATTTGTACCGAGCCGTTGATCTCTGTCGTGCCCGTGTCCAGCGACGCGTTGATCGTGTAATCCGCTCTCTGTTGCCAGTACTCGGGGCCAGGGCTGCCGTTGGATGAGCGATAACGATTTGGGCCGGGCCAGTCGATCCGGTTGGTGGTCGCAAATGGATCATCGCGGTCGGTTCGGAAAACGGCTCCCCGCTCCTCGGCGCGGCCGGTGGTGTCAGTCGGAGCCTCCATACGGACAGGCGCGAGAACGACAGGTCGCTGCTGCGTGCAAGCCGCTAGCGACACTAACAGAAGAGTGTAGTGCTTCACTTGGGGGAGCCGTTTTGTGAGGGATCGTTAACCGTGACCACCGAGACCGCAACGAAAGGGCCAAATCGTGGAGCGCCACCTTGCGGGAGCTGTCCGTCGTTCGTAGCCTCTCCGCAATGAATCGCTCGCTGGCATTGCCACCACTCGTCGACGGACGCGCCAGCCCTGAGGGCGCGAATCGTTTTCGACGACGCTTCGAGGCGGGTCAGATCGATCACTTCTATCGCCCACTCGCCGACGGTCCGATGGTCTCGTCCCTCGGGATCGGCACTTATCTCGGCGAGTGCGACGACGCGGAAGATGCCCGTTACATCACCACCACGACCGTCGCGCTTGGAATGGGCGTCAATCTTGTGGACACAGCCATCAACTACAGGTGTCAGCGATCGGAGCGCGCCATCGGCGAGGCAGTTCGCATCCTGATCTCTCAGGGTGGCCTCAAACGCGATGAAGTTGTGGTCTGCACCAAGGGTGGATACATACCTCTCGATCGGACTCCTCCCGCCACGCGAGAGGGATATAGAGGATTTCTCGATAGCGAGTATTTCGGGCGAGGCATCATGCTGCCTGAAGACGTGATATCAGGCGGTCATTGCCTGAAGCCGCGATATCTGCAGGATCAGATCGAGCGAAGCAGGCGCAACCTCGGGCTCGCTTCGATTGACGTCTATTATCTCCACAATCCCGAGCAACAGCTCGACGTGCTCGACCGTCCCACGTTCCTGAGTGCCATGGCCGACGCGTTTTCGTGCATGGAAGAGCAGGTGGAACGTGGAATCATCGGCTGCTACGGTTGCGCCACGTGGAATGGATTTCGTGTTCTGCCGGAGGCGCGCAATCATCTCAGCCTCGAAGAGCTGGTGGGACTGGCGCGCGACGTCGGTGGCAAAGACCACAACTTCAAAGTCATCCAGCTCCCGATCAATCTCGCAATGACCGAGGCTGTACGTGTTCAGACCCAGAAACTTGGATCGGAACGCGTCTCTCTCCTCGATGCGGCGCACCGCTTGGGAGTGGCAGTGGTCGGGAGCGCGACACTGATGCAGTCTCAGCTCACGCGATCACTGCCTGAACAGCTTCAGTCATCATTTCCGGGTTTCAGTACCGATGCGCGGCGCGCGATCGCGTTCGCGCAATCTCTACCAATCACCGCGGCGCTGGCCGGAATGAAGTCTGTTTCCCACCTCGAGCAGAATCTGGAGCGACCGGCACTCGGTTAAGATCCAGCATGGCACTTCCCACACACCATCGGCCCGAAGGGGGTTTTCAGAACCCGTGGCCCTCAGCCGAAATGCACGGTTTTCTCGACTTCCTCAAATGGTCGTTGATCGAGCGACGGCGAAATCCACGTCGTCCGGACCCCGACCCACGGGTTTTCGTGCAGGTCCCCCCCGATTACGTCGTCCCACGCGCAGACTCGGATCTGCTTACCATCACCTGGGTCGGCCACACGACGTTCCTGCTTCAAATCGCAGGACTGAACGTTCTGACAGACCCGATCTGGAGCGATCGCGCTTCGCCACTGCAGTTCGTCGGCCCGCACCGGTGGGTTCCCCCCGCAGTGGATTTTGACCGGCTGCCGCCAATCGATGCTGTGGTCATCTCGCACGATCACTACGACCACCTCGACTCGTCTACAGTCTCACGTCTCGCCGAGCGCTATCCGGCGGCTGTATGGTATGCCCCGTTGAGGGTGGGGGCGTCTCTTCGCGATCGCGGCGTGCGCGACGTCACCGAGCGAGACTGGTGGGATGAGGCAGTGCTTGGGAGTTTGCAATTGACGTGCGTTCCGGCCCAGCACTTTTCGGGTCGAACCCTCGGCAAGCGAAACACAACGCTCTGGTGCGGCTGGGTGCTGCGTTCTGCGGGCCACTCTATACTATTTGCGGGAGATACCGCATTGCACCCCGAATTCGGCGCAATTGCCGCGCGATGCGGACCATTTGACGCCGCGATTCTCCCGATCGGCGCGTACGATCCGCGGTGGTTCATGGGTTCGGTACATATGGACCCGCAGGATTGTATCGATGCCGTCGCTCAGCTCGATGGTCGTCAGCAGGGCCGGCGTCTTGTAATGGTTGCGTCCCACTGGGGGACGTTCAAGCTGACGGACGAACCGATGGATGAACCGCCCGCGGCGATGCGCGAACAATGGGTATCTGCGGGCCGTGACAGCAAGCAGCTCTGGATTATGCGGCATGGTGAAACGCGCGTCATCCGCTGATGTGCGACGTATCGACCAGGGGTTTGCGCGTGCAATATCTGATGATGTCGGCGGTGTTGTGCGCGAATCTTGCTATCGGTTCTAGCAAACCCTCCTACACGGAGCACTCCCATGGCTGCAGCCAAAAAGTCCAGCAAGCGAAAGAGCGGTAGAAAGAGGTCGCGGTCCGGATCCTCCGGACGCAAGAGTGGAGGTCGCAAGAGCAGCGCTCGCAAGCGGTCGAGCGGTGCCCGGAAGTCAGCCGGGGCAAGAAAGTCGTCTCGGAAGCGCGGCGGCAGAAAGGCTGCCTCCAGCCGTCGCAAGAGCGCCGGACGCAAATCCTCTTCGCGAAAGCCGGCACGCAAGGCAGCACGAAAGAGCAGCCGTCCACGTCGCAGACAGTCACCGGTGGCTCGCGTCAAGCGCGTCGCGTCCGGCGTAGTGTCTCAGGCAGCCGGCTTGGGTGAGCGCGCTGTTGATTCCGTTACGGAATTCGTCCAGGACAGATTTTAGCTTTCAGACCGTTCGGCAGCCGCTTGCACTGTACCAGCGGCTGCCGCTCCGCGCCTGGCGTGTGTCAGGAGCCACGTCTCGACTTCGCTGAACACCCGCTCTCGACCGAAGTCGACGGTGATGATGTGCCCCGCGCCTTCGGTCCAAACCAGTTTTTTTTCCTGAGTGCCGAGTGACTCGAGTGCGAACTCGGCAACGTCGGGCGCGATTCGAGGATCTTCCCGCGATTGAATTATCAGCGTCGGGGCTTTGACACTGGGCAATGCTCTTCGCGCAAGCCGCACCACTCTCGACAATTCATGTAACGCCCGGCCGGTGACCGCTCCATAGGCCAGGTTTTTTTCGCGCTCTATCGGATCCCGAATCGATCGCGGACTTCGGCCATTGATCTCTCCCGCAAAGCGCCCCCATAGCAAATGGGTCGCCGCTGCCGCTCGCAGCAGCTGCGGCATGCCCACATACGGCGCGATCAGAACCAGGGCGGGAATGTCGTCCAGCTCGGCTGCGATCAAAACAGCCAGCGCGCCACCCATCGACAGCCCGACGACTGACACCGAGTCGTGACGGGCGCGCATCTCGACGAAAGCACTCTTCGCCGCATCGATCCAATCGCTCGCCCGGGATTTGTCGAAAGCTGCCATGTCGCGGCCATGGCCAGGAAGAAGCGGTGCGTAGAGACTGTATCCGGACTTGTGAAGTCTGCGCGCCAGTAGGGCGAGCGTTTGCGGCGTGTCCCCAAAACCATGCAGGAGGAGAACTCCCGGCGAGCCCTCCTCCTGCAGATCTATCGTTTGTGCACCGCGCAGAATAGGCGCCGCGTCAGCACCAGATCGCGTTTCGTCCATTCAGTCTCACGAAGTCGATAATTCTCTCGTAACCGATAACATTGATTCGTTGTCGTGCCCATTCCCGAGCGCGAGGCCCAACGAGTTCGGCTCGATCAGGAACGTCATTCCCTTTCGCTCGGCAATTCCCGCCGATACGAGGCGAGTTAGCGCTAACGCAATCGATTCTCTGGTTGCGCCGACCATCTCGCAGAGCAGGCGGTGATGGCTGTTCTCGAGCTTGAGACGCCCATCCGCGGTCGTGAAGCTGCGATCCGCGCTCAGATGCGTCAACGTCGAGATGAGACGCTGGTCGACATTCAACGCCGCGAGCTCGTGCAGCTTCTCGAGCAGGTACGCGCGCTCAGACATGATCTGCGCCAGCAATGGCAGCGTGTGAACCGGGCTCTCTCGCACGAATGCGCGAAATTGCGCCCCGCTGAGGAACAGGGTTCTTGTTTCCTCGGACGCACTCGCGTCTGTGACGTAGGTACTGTTGGCAGACAGACCCTCGCTCCCGAACGTTTGCCCCGCTGTTGCAATCACGGGAACGAAACCGCGCCCAACTTTTATCTTATTGCGCAGAACGATATGTCCTTCGAGAACGACGAAGACACCATCCGCTGCGGCGCCACGCTGATATATCTGAAAGCCAGCGGGCCATGTCGCCTTCGCACCGTACACGGTGATCGGTGCCACTTCTTCAGCGCTGAGACGCGAGCGTCTCACTCCTCGTTGTGCGATTTTCATCAACGGTCGTCCATTCGTGTTTCGTCGATACGGTTGCATCGCAATGTCCGGGCCCGCATCGAGCGCGTCCGCATCAGCTTTTCTGTAGCAATCCCGTTGCCATTTGCAATGCGCGCGTCGCCGCATCGAAACGCCCGACCAGGTCCGCGATCTCTCTGCCAACCATTCCTTCATCGCCGGCACGAATGGCTTCGCCGATCGACGGCAGCACCATGGTCGAGTAACCGTTGTTCTCGTCTGCGGCGTAAATCAGGTTCCGAAACCACGGGCGCGTCACCAGCCCCTGCGGCCTTGTAAGCTGGCGTTCAACTCCGAGCAGAGTCGCGTTCACCTGCTGCGCGGACTGTGGCGACAGCCGAGCTCCCAGCGCGCGGTCGCGCGCGGCAGCGAAGGCCATGGCCGCGGTTTCCAGCTTGTCGATTGACTTAGATAGTTCGCCAGCAGACACTTTCCAATGCTTATCGCTGATGCTCTGCTCGGCTTGAGAAGCAAATCGCTTCATCGTGCGAGCGTATTCCACATAGTCATACGGAAGAATCTCCGCGTTTGCGATGCGAAGCAGCGCTGCCGCGGCAATGCGGCCATTCGTTGCGTGGAACTCGAAATTCGGATCGCCAAACTTCGACATCCAGTGATAGGAGTCGTAGGCAGAATGGTAGACACCTCCCGGACCACCGAAACCCCAGTCGAGAATCGGTATTCCGAGATGATTGTAGAAACCGGCGAAGTCGGAGCCGCCCCCTGGATCGCCCATCTGCGGCTCGAGCGAGTCTGCTGCGAGATTCGCTCGCTTCCTCCAGACCTCGTACACGCTCCCCTCGTGACTCGGATCAGGAACTTCTCTCGCGATGTCGCGCAGCAACGCGCGCAGCGATGGTGACCCGCCGCTGTTGAAGTTGGGTCCCTGTGCAACATCGTCCTGATTGAGATACGCGACTGCGCTCTTGCTCAGTCGCAAAGAATCTTCCTCGACGAACTCCGTGGAGCCGAGCAGTCCCCATTCTTCGGCGTCCCACGTTGCGAAGATTATAGTGCGCTTGGGTCGCTTCCCCGCCTTCGCCTGATCTGCGATTGCGTGCGCCGCTTCGAGCACGCTGATTGTGCCGCTGACATTATCCGCGGCTCCGGGACCCCATGCATCCCGATGGCCGCCGATCATGACTATCTCGTTTGGGAACTCAGAGCCGCGGATAATTCCGAACGTGTCCCAGATCGTCTTGTAGGGATTCGTACTCGCGTCGGTGGCTACCGCCAATCGCGCCTGAACCGGTCCGGGTCCGACGTGATATCTGAAAGAGAGACCGCCCTGCCATGGTTGCGGAATGGATTTCCCGCTCAGGCCGCGCAGAAGTTCGGCAGCATTCCCGTACGAAATCGGCAATACAGGAATGCGAGGGATTTCCATCTGCCCGACGGGGATGCGGCGTGCATTCGCAGTGCTCGGATATCCCGGCGTGCTCGGATCCCCGTTCGGATTCATCACGCTTCCACGCTGAATGCCTTGCGAGGGCCGCATCGGACCCTTGGGATAGACGTCACCCCGCATGTATCCATCGTCGGCTGGATCGCTGTAAATGAGCAAACCTGCCGCGCCGTGCTTTTCCGCTTCTCGTGCCTTGATTCCGCGATACGACCGACCGTACCGCGCGATTGCGATCTTGCCCTTGACCGAGACTCCCATGGAATCGAGCTGCGCGTAGTCTTCAATCAATCCGTAGTTCACGTAGACGACTTCACCACTGACATCGCCCGCCGCGCCGTATCCATTGAATGCCATGACCTGCGGAAATGCAGAGGATGTCGTATCCTCGGCCACCGGACCTTCCTTCAGGTCCAGCTCGATCGGATCAGGCGCGATTCGCCAGACCCTCGTGCTAAGCGGGTGTGGCATCCATACGCTGTACGAGCGCACCTCGGTCTCGAGACCCCAGGATTTCATCTGGTTGATGACGTAATCGCGGGTTCTCGCCTGTGCCGGAGTTCCGGCCATGTGCGGTTGCGACGAGAGAAACCTGGAGTGCGCCGACGCATCCGCCGGAGAAGGGCGCCCGATAGCATCCGCTTCCGT
>Ga0070682_100000277_pt1 | contig 36782 bp, 67 predicted proteins | sample KBSC63LmetaG_FD_64668 | JGI IMG/M metagenome (GOLD analysis project Ga0070682, IMG submission 64668) | Corn rhizosphere microbial communities from Kellogg Biological Station, Michigan, USA - KBS C6-3L metaG | ecosystem: Host-associated > Plants > Roots > Rhizosphere | place: USA: Michigan...
ACGCAGCGCAGTTTTTCGTTCTTGTGGTGTCATCTTAACTCCTTGTTCGATGATTCATGCTATCAAACAATCAAGCAGAAAGCAATAGTAAATGCGCGATGATGCGCGATATTTAGACAAAAAAATGCCCAGCACTTGGCCGGGCTAGTGAAGAGCTTTTAGCTTATGGCAAGCCGGTCAGCGAATGGAACCAGTTTGTAGATTGAAAATCCGTTACAGAGACAGTTTTGCCGTCATAGGTTACAGTGCTGGGTAGGCCATTAGCATCATAGCGCAGTGTTGCTGTGACGCTTCCGTTGCCGCCCAAGCCAATCGAGGCATTTGGCGAGCCCGGATGCGATACCACAAACAGCCATGCTGACTGATTGATAGCCTGTACACCTGCCATTCTGCTGGTATCAACGCCATAATCATTAGCCCATTGACGTTTAACGCCATAACCACCAACAGTCATCAGAGAGGCCGGATCAGCGGTTAGTCCAGATAGATTGAACTCAGCATAACCATTTTCAGAGCTAATATAGTACAAAGAGCGATTAGGTTTGCGCAGGATAATCCCGCCCGCCCAAGGTGTACTATCGCCAATAGTCGGCAAAGTTGCAGGGTTGGTGATATAGGCCACAAAGTCAGACTTTAGCTTTGCTTCAGCAACCGCTGGAGAAAAACCAGCCGCAGAAACGAAGCCAATACTTGCAATTACAACAAACAACGATTTAAACCACTTCATTTTCTTTCTCCTGATTGGCAAGCTTTGACGGGGCATGCCTTACCCGTTTCATTTTCTCCATCGCCTTAAAAATAGCCTCACGTAGAGTAGGTGCCTGCACTTCATAGTGACTATGGATGCCTTCGCCATGTTTCCAAGCGAGCACACCAAGTTGTTGGTTCCAATGAACGTCACCGCTCTCAATAGACTCTAGAAATTCCTGCTCTGTTAATTCTGTTGGGATGCGCTTCATTTCTTTTGCTCGGCTGTTGCGGTCTGCATCGGAACACAATAGGCGCGGTAATCAATGGTATCGGGATGGTACCAAGCCGCAGCATTCATACATGCTTCTTTAGACGTAAACCCCGGCACAGATGTTACTGCTACCGCACGGGAACTGTTGCCTGCCATCCAAGCCGTAATAATCAAAGTCCACATTTCATTTTCTCCATTCCTTTAAAAATAGCCTCACGTAGAGTAGGTGCCTGCACTTCATAGTGGCTGTTAATGCCGTCACCGCGCTCCCATGTGAGGACGCCAAGCTTTTTGTGCCAGCGGGCTTCGTAGGTTTCGATGAAGTCTAGGGCAATCTTGTCTGGCACCGTGATAGATATATCGACTGAGTCGTAATCTACTCCGCCGTTAGAAATAACCGAACTCACAGCAGCTCTCCTTTGCATTCGGATGCGCAAACTCTCGGGCTATTGTCGGCCAGCTCAGCGGCCTGTTGCTGTAGGGTGGTCATTGCTTAGCCACTTTCTTCGTTAGTGGTGGGTCGATTACTTCATTGATCGCCGTGATTACCGCCATGGCGCCCTTTTTGAAATGCTCAGACTTTAATGGGGTAAGGCCGGGTGGAACCTTTACGGACGCCATTGCATCTTTAATCAGCTTGAACTCAACTAATAGATCGATGGCAACTTGCATTGCGACCTCGGTATCGAATTCCTCTTGGGTGTAGAGTCTGCCTTTCATTTACTCCCCCTCCTTCGCTGCTTGCTGGGCGATGGCGGCGTCTACAATTCTGTCGAACTCTTGGCCTTCGGCCTCTCCCAGATCGTTCCAGTCACCATCAGCAGGCCACTCTATGTCGTTACTAACATCGCGCAGCCACCGATACCGCTCCGCATCCCGCGCATCCTCGCTGGGCTGGTGGCTGGATGGCCTGAAAATCGGGAATAGCCTCACGCCGTCTACTTTCGAGTAGGTGAACATTGCTTCGTAAGGGTAATTTGACGGCGGTTCGTCTTCGTTGATCCATCCGATAGGATCGCACTTCTCGCTGGGCTGGGGGTGGGTGTAGAGAGGTTTCCATTCGCGGGGCTTTTCATCGCGCAACATCTGCCCTAATACGCTCTTCGCGTTATACGGCCCTTCATATCCGCCATCATCTCCTACAGGACGATAGTAAAACGTAGGCTCATACTCCTTCGCCAGCTTGGCACGGTCGGCGGCGATGGCTTTGCGAGCGCAGCGCAGTAACTCTTCGGCGGTTACAGTCTGCAATTCGTCTTGCATAAAGCTGAACCCAATCTCATTTGAAATAAGCTCATGCAACTCTTCGTCAGTCAATTGTGTCATGGTTATGCTTCCCAAGTAGTCATCAGAGTTGCAAAACCAACAAGAAAGGCAAAGCCAATACACGCCAGCAGGACTTGCGCAACTTCATAACCACGCAATGCAATCGCTAAGAACGCGCCAAGCATCACAGCGATACCGACCAGCAGCGGCAATACAGTTAATCGTTTCATCATCACTCTCCCAGCCGCGCAGAGAATGCGCGCACCATGTCGCCGGCAGACTTGCCATACCAGTCTGACTTGGCTTGGCTATCGCACCACTTGGCACACTCCCGCAGCAACTCGGTATCGTCCGGGCGCTGGGATAGGGCGGCGCAGGCTACTGCCTGAACAAATCCATGCCCGACTTGGCGCATAACTTCGTATTGCTCGCATAGCGCCTCAACAGATTGGCTAGACAGCGGACTGTAATTAAAGTTAGCCACAGCCTTCTTTGCAGATTCAAACGCCGCCCGCTCATCCAGCCCCGGCGCGGCGTCCTCATCAGCCTCAAGCTGCTCGGCAAAGGCTTCAAGTATGGCTATCACATCCCGCATATGCCAGAACTTGTTGCATCTAACTTCATCCACCAATTTACGCACTTCTGCTGCTGTAAATTTATTGGTCATTGTTGTTCTCCGGTTGCTTTGGCGATGGCAGCGTCAACATACGCAACGTCATGGTCATTCTGATTTAGAAACCTTCGCGCGTATTTGAGCGCTTCCAGCAGCTCAGGCGCAGCCAAAATAAGCCGCGTATCGTCTGGATTATCAAATACGTCATACTCATCGCAGCCGACAATAAACGTGTCCTCCGCTCCGTAGATTGCAGGGTTGTCGCAGAAGCCATGCCCACTGTAATCAGGCGGAACTTCACCTCGCTCTGGTTCAAAGGCAATGCAGAACTTCCACGGCCCCGGCGTGTGCTTTGTTGTGTTGGACATAATCACTTATCCTCAAGTTTATTGACTTCAGGCCAATAATAAGAAAACTGCGCACCACAGCAGCAAGAAATAGCGCGAAACTTAAAGCCTTTTTCTGTGTAGAATTCGTTGAACACATTCAGATCAGCGCCTTGTATAACTTCAGTGTTTTCATTCTTGCAGTATGGACACATGTCATTTGTGTCTCGATTCGTCATATATCCGAATGGTGAGTAGCGCACCCCAGAGTGCTTAGGGAATGCTGTTTTGCCAACTTCCACTACAGTTAAAGTCTTATCCATAGTTATTCGTCTTCAAGCCTGCTGATTGCGAGCTGTCGCACTACATCGCTGTTCTTGATTCGATCCGCAATCTTGTCGCGCAGCAGGGCTAGGCGGAATAAACGTTGATCGTTACTGGTTGCGTCGAATACCAATGCTAGGTCATAGAAAAACAGTTGGTAGTCAGTAGCATCAGCTAAATAGCATGCTTGTCCTACTCGCTCATCTGCAATGTCGGCGCACTTGTCTTGGATTAGCTGCGCGAACTGTTCTGCGCTTTGATCAAGGTAACGCTCTGTTTCGATTTCTACGATGCATGATTTCACAGCACTTTCTCCCATTGCTTTATCAGAGTATCAATCAACCACCATGCAACTAGCATCGCGCCGCAGAAAGCCGCACCAAGACATGCGTCATTGCATCCGTATATGAATGCCTTAAGGTAGTTAAGTATTGATTTCATGGCTTAAGCTTACACTGATTCGCGCAAAAATCAAGCATAAATTGTAGGTTCTGGGACAACACTGGTAGCAGGCCGCAATCCGCTAGGATCGTGATAACTAAAGTATTGATTGCCACCAATTTTTCCAGCACGTCTTGCAAACATAATCGTTCGTGCGCCAGTTATTTTTGGCCCTGTAAAGTAAGTTCGGAAACAATCCACAACGCTGCGAGATTTGTTTTTTTCAGCTTTCCTTATGGCCTCGAAAAGTACTGATTGTGATGCTAAAACATATACAGATTGCTTTATTTGCCTTGAATGTATTTTTCTTTTTGAGTTACCAGTAACAATCAAAATGCCATGTGAGTTTTTCAGCGCTGAAATAGCAGTGCGCACCATTGCTGATTTTTGACGGTTAGACGGATCAATATTTAGCGCAACGCATATATCGTAAAGATCACGCGGCTCCCCATCGCTCATAACCTTAACTACTGATTCCATATAAGACATAATGGCACCTCAGAATGGAATGTCGTCTTCAAAATCTTTTACTTCTTTGTTCGCGTAAGCTTTAGTAGATTGTTCTTTTTTTACGTTATCCTGTTTATTAGTTTGTTTCTTTTCCAGATTAATAGATAATGCCGGCCCCTTTGCTGTTTCTTTTTTCCATCCACTTATCCAGTATTCAATTCCGTCAATTTCGCAACTGCCCTTGTAGTCTGGATGGCTATCTTTTTGCTTCTTGTCATTCTTAAATAAAATGCCGCGCATATTGTTGTCATACTTTGTCATTGCTTTTCCTTTACGTTAATTTCAGTATGTTTCTTTTTAATTGCGCTGCGAATTTTTGAATCCAACAAGCTCCACAGGAATATTTTTTCATCATCTTCTTCATTTCCATAGAAGAGATCATGTGCAGCTTGTACATTTCCGGATTCCATTTCTTCGCTGATTGATTGTGCGAAGAATCGCAAAGCTTCTTGACGCTCAATAGGTGGAGGATTGGCAGCTTCTCTAACTGGATTTATTTTCGGAGCAACAGTCTTTGTTTCAGGTTCGTTGCCTGCTGGCAAGTCTTCGCCTGCATAGATGTATAGTCCTAGACCATGAACAGCAATTGCTTTAGCAAGGCAACGCATCATGGCTGTATTTACTGCAAATGCATCAGGGTTAGAAATTGCTCTGTTCTTGTAGTCCATTACCGGTAAATGCATAGTCATGTCTTTGTTAAAAGCTGTAACAGTGCATGAAACCATCAAGGTATCACCAAAAGCTTTGGGCTCGTGAAATTCCCAGTTTGCAGACGGATCATTCCGCATTAATTGATCAACTGCCCACGCCCAAGACAAATAGGAAAGATTATTTTTCTTTTCTATATGCTCATTAACATTAATTTTGGCTAACTGTTCGAAATGGTTAATTTTTTCTGTCATCATCATTCTCCGCAGAAATAATTTGCTCTGCTTGATAAAGCATTGCGTACTCTTCTTGGCTAAGCGAGCCATTCATTTCAGCAAGCAATTCATTAACTATTTCTTGAACTGACATTTCATTGAATTTTGAGTAATCAGATTTCATTTTTTGCCTTATCAATTTCTTTGTTAATTTCACGGTCTACGGCGTCTCTATATTCATCAATATCAAGAGCCTGCGACAGCATATTTCGAAAGCGTGCAGGATCATGTGTACTCAGCTCGCACATAAATCTAAAACGCGTTGCATCCAGAATAAGCTCGTTAACTTCTAGCATTGTTCCTCACCGTATCCGTTTCCATCTCCGTATCCGTTTCCATCTCCGTATCCGTTTCCATCTCCGTATCCGTTTCCGTATCCGTATCCGTTTCCGCTTCCGTATCCGTCTCCGTTTCCGTATCCGTTTCCGTATCCGTATCCGTTTCCGCTTCCGTCTCCGTGGCTTCCTTTAACTATCCATTCATTAGATACAAACTTTTCTGTTTCAACAGCTATTGTTTTATGTTTGATAACAAAATCCACAACTCCATCAAAGCACCCCCCAGCTTCTAGTACATCAAAAGCCGTTACCCTTGCTTTGTAAGCCAATGAATTCATGCTGCCTCCCAAGCTTTAACAGCAACATCGGTTACTTTGAATACAGCAGTAATTTTTCGCAATTGAACATCAGCACGTGCTGAAATTTTGCTGGCGTTGGTAGGCCCCGTTTCAGCTAACTGCTGCAAGCCTTTTGTTGTGCCAAAATAAATAGCCATCCTCGCTCCAACTAAATCAATTACATCGCCGCGAGTGTCTTCTGCATAGCCAAAGAACACCCCGCGATGTTCGGTAGTTACGATAACGGCTTGGAGATTTTCAGTATTGCTCATGATGCTTCCTTTAGTTGGTAGGCAACTGAACAATACATTGTCCCGCACAAGAAATCAAGCACAATCGCGCAAAATATTTCTTGCTATGTTCGACGCACGAGCGTATCTTGAGATTGCAGCAGGCGGCTATACGGCGTAGTATCTTGATACGCCTAGAGCACTAGGCAGCCTCTTGGCGGGGGCGAAAATCAGCACTAAACAAGGCTAGTTATGCTTTGTGTCGGGTTTCGTTTGGTGCACCCGATCCGCCAACCGGGAAACCGGACAAAGCATAACTAGCCTTTTCTTTTGTGGAGCACAAAGATGCAAATCTATTTTTCGGGGGAAAGCTCTTCATTTGAAGTCGCCAATCTCTGCGCCTCACCAGAAACTCAGGATTTTTCTGTTTTCCTGAATGATGAAAAAAACGACCATTCTTATTTTTTGTTGTCGCCTGGAGCGGCTCGTCGCCTTGCAAGGCAACTTATTGATGCAGCAGAGCTAATTGAAGTAGCTGAACGCGATGGGAGCTAGTCGTGCACTACTATCAGCACCACATAGGCGATTTCTTAAAAGACACAAGCAACCTGTCAAATGAGCAGATTGCTGTCTACCTCAAGATGATTTGGATTTACTACACGGACGAAAAGCCATTTGCGAATGAACCAGAAGATATTGCGTTCGCAGTGCGTTCGGATGAAAAAACTGTGCGTTTGCTTCTGCGTCACTTCTTCAATTTGGAGGATGACGGCTGGCACCAAGTGCGCTGCGACAAGGAAATAGCTGAGTACCACGGAAAGAAGGAAAAGGCCAAAAACAGTGCGAATGCACGATGGAAGACTGCGTATGCAATGCGACCGCATAGCGAACGCAATGCGAATGCACGTAAAAATGATGCTAACCAAGAACCAAGAACCAAGAACCAAGAACCAAGAACCAATAGTAATTCTATTGGCGACTTACCAGTCGCCAAGGCCAAGCGAGCAACGCAACTGCCTGAAAGCTTCTTCCCTGACGAAACAGGACAAGCGTTAGCAAGAGAACTACGCGTTAGCCAAAGCGAGCTAGAGAAATTCCGTGACTATCACACGGCTAAAGGCTCAACAATGAAAGACTGGCAAGCAGCATGGAGAACATGGGTGCGTAACGCCGCAAAGTTCTCTATGCAAACAAATGGCAACCATAAGCCCAACTCATTTGCAGAACAGAAACAAGCAACCAGTAACACTATCCGAGCCTTTGCCGAATTAGGAAACTTACGTGAACAACAAAACGACACTACCTTACGCTTGGGCTTCGAGGATATTTGAGCGCCTTACCGCGATATACGGGCGAGAGTTCAGCGGGAAATATGAGTCAGGGCAGTTCATCGACACTGCCGCAGGAAAGCTTGACTCAGGCATTGCCGGTGCACTTCAGGTTTGGAGAGAAGAGTTAGGCGGTTTCCATGACAAGCCAGAGTGCATTGCCTATGGACTTGAACACTTGCCGTCTAAAGCGCCAAACATGATTGAGTTCCGTGACCTATGCAGACAAGCCCCTCGCAAAGAGTTGCCACAGATCACCCGGCAATTCACTGAAGAGGAAATGGCGGCAAACAGGAAGAAGGTGGCGGGCATTACTGCGCAATTAGGAAGAATGGTAATGCCAGCAGGCAATGAAGAAACGAGGCTGCATCCACATTGGGTAAAGCTAGCGACAGGTGACAATATTCAGCAAAAGAAATTTGAGGATTGGCCACGATGCACTCAGTTAGCAATCATCAAGGCATATAAGACAGCAGGTGTTAAATTGAGCGATGCAATAGTGGAATATGCAAAGAAGTCTGGCATGGAGAAGTATTTACCTACAGCGCAACAAGGAGAATGAAATGTTCAGCGTCGGTATTTCAATTTTAATGTTCCTAAAACTGATAGGGTCAATTTTTCGTTTAGATAAACAATCTATTTTTTTTAAATTTGCTGAAATTGGTTTAGTTATTGGCACTGTATTATGTGTAGCAAGCATTCTTAAATTTCTTTGCACTACGCTGCCATGAAAATCAATTCAAGAGCCAAAGGACGGCGTGGACAGTTAGCAGCTAGGAATTTGCTGAATGATCGCGGCTGGGGCGTTGTCGAATTAAACTCGGGCACCGCCAGCGAAGACCTGATTGCAACCGACCAAGACGGCATAGTTTGGTCTGTGGAAGTCAAGAACACTGTGTCAATCACCAAAGACCACCGATTGCAGGCACAGAAACAGGCCAAGGAGCGACGATCTCCATGGATGCTTATGTCCCATATACCAGGCACAAGATCGTGGCTTATACAACGCCAGAACGCCAAGCCATGTGTTTGGCATGAAAAGGATAGCGACGATGATCCTTTATCGTGAAATAACTATTCATGGAGTTAGTCAGCTAGCAGGATTAGTTAGCTTGATTAAATCTAATGCGCAGGCTTGTATAGATGCAAAAACGCCTATACGCGTGATAGTGACGACTGAAGAGCAAAAGCGGAATGCAGAACAAAATCGATATTACTGGGGTATGACGTTAAAGACTATTGCAGAACAAGCATGGGTGGGTGGCAAGCTGTTTGATGCAGAAACATGGCATGAATACTATGCCAGAAAATTTGGGCCTCACGAAGATGTAGAAATGCCAAACGGAGAAATCGTCAGTATACGTAAGTCCACCGCAAAAATGGGCGTCGGTGAGTTTACAGAATACGTTCGGCGAATTGAAAGCGATGCAGCTACGGAGATGGGAGTTATTTTCCCTGCTATGCCATGACATTATACGGGTCAAGTCGGCCGCTTAAAGTTAAAGTGTATTACCCTTTCGTAGACATGTCTGTGAACGAAGAAATTCTCGATGAGAAAATAGCTCAGGTAAGAAAAGCGGGGCTAGAGCCAGCATGGAAATTTGTAGGAAAACAAACAATGCTTATTGGTTTGGAGGTAAAAAATGTCAACGCTAGTTAACTGGAATAATAAGCCACTCTTAAAAAAAGTGCCAGGTTCTAAGCTTTGGTGGTGTCTCGATCCAGTAAGTCGCTATATTTGGTCGTGTTGCGCAACATCTAAATTAGCATATGAAGCTTACAAGACATTTGGTAAAAACAAATGAAAAGTCAAGCTATCCGTGATAGTGCTCGCGACGAAGAATGTACGCTGCACATTGTTGGTGTATGCAACTACGACCCTGCAACTACCATCCTTGCTCACTTGCCAGATGAGTCTCACGGCATGGCAAGGAAAGCAGACGACATTTCATCGTGCTACGCTTGCTCATCTTGTCATGATTACTTAGACGGCCGCGTGAAGGTGCACGAAGAATGGCACTATGAGCGGGAATGGTATATGCGTAGGGCGCTAGTAAGGACTTTGCGGCGGCTGATAGAAAAAGAGATACTAAGCTTCAAATAGTGCTTGATTTATGCCAAAAAAAGTGTATGATTCACTTACACCAAGCCGATAGTGGTGTAAAACATCGGCAGATCATGACAAAGACCATAACCGCCCTTCGGGGTCCTCAGATTTGTGTGTGATCCGACTGACTCCCGTAAGGAGTCGCCTCAACAGAGCGTCAGCATAGGGCTATACCGGACGGCAACCCGGTATCTGGAAACAGGGCGCTCTGTTGAGGGTGAGTGCGCAGTGCTGATGCGCAGTGAACTAAATGTTGTCAAAAGACACGCCTAAAAATCAGTTCGGGCGTAAGCCGGAGATCAGCGCCGGCCGCCCTAAGCTAGCAACAACACACCACACAGCCTAGATCGCTGTGACTACACGGCAGAGCTGGCCCGACAGGGCGACGCGCACCAATGGGGTTACTGAAAGTGCCAGTTCGATTCTGGCTCGCTTGTCGAGGCTTGGGAGGACGGGGGCGGTTCGATTCCGTGAAAGGTCGCTGGGCGACAAATGACATGACAGTCGGGAAAGACTGGCACCCTCAAAAATAACGGTTAGTAAAGCGCGGAAATCGTTCTAGACACCGAGTTGGCATGCTTAGTTAGATGCTTAAGCCATAGTTAGCCGTTATCTTTGAAGGTCTACGCATCACTTACTTTGCTTAAGGGATAAGTATGGGCACTAAAGTATTTTTACTAAGGCAAGAAGCAGAAGCGCTATATGATGCAGTGAAGCAATTGAAAGAACCTGACTATTTTGCATTATTTGGAGCAAACATCTTAGCAGAGTCGTTCAAGTTTGGCGTTCGACTAGATGATTATGGCAAAGAATATAGAATTGGAGACGCTGCTCCTAATAGCGAAAAGCCGCTTAAAGCTTAGTGTGGTACGTATCTTTCCCGATATCTATCACGCGAACCTAAATCAAGCAAACACGCTACTGTTAGTGGTGAGGTTGCCGAGCCCGTATGTAGACGGACGTTGCCGAATAGACTGCATCAAGCCTGGGCGGGGCTGGCACCAATTCAGCAGGAGGCATTATGTCACTAGATGACTTCAAGAAATGCAGCACAAGAGCACGTAAGCAGCTAGAGGCAAGTAAGCTAACTGAGGCTCAGTTTACTCATGTGCTATGGGCACTTACGCGTAGATTCTATTTGCAGAAATCAAAATACTGATAGGGATGTTATCTTGTTAGCTTTGCTAATTTATTTTTGCTTATATTTACTGGTTTGCTTATATTTATCGGCAGAAATACTGTGTGATTTTGCTGATGCGTTAGGATGTATTTTGCGTAAAAGTGGAGCAATGAGCGATGATAGCGAACGCGATTCAAATAGCATCGATGCGAAGGATTAGAGAGAAAGCTAAGTATGGTAAATATTATAAAGAAATGCTGCGCGAAAAAGTTAAAGCGCTGAAGCTTACTGAAGAGTTGTTGCGTGGGAAAGTTAGAAATAGCCTGAATAAATTGGATTACTATATGGAGCGTGCAAATGCCACTAGCAAAAGGTAAGTCTAAGGCAACTATTGCCAAGAACATCAAGACAGAGATCGCTGTAAGTTAATGTGCGATATGCTTTCTATGTTCCATATTTACAGCGACGTGCTAGATAAGCTCGGATCCGCCTCAGCATGTCGGAAAAAGAAAGGGCATGCCAAAAAGCAAAAACCGACCACCCTTGGAAAGTAAGTCGGTTTCTGCAAACTACACGGATTTAGGATTTACACCCCTCTGTGGTGGGGGAACCTTTTGTTGCTAACGCCGAAGGAATTAGCGATGCGTAATGTATCAAATCACATTGATTTTGTCAAGGCTCAGATAGCGCACTATCAGAAGATGGTGGCGAAGAACCGTCACAATCCCTTAAACCAAAAGGGAATGACAATTCGGGCACAAAACTTCCAAATTTGAAGGATGATTATTGTGTCTATTTCGATCTTTATGATGTATGCCAAGAATGGATGGATGGCTATTGAAGCCGCAGCGAGAACATTCTTTGATAAGATCACGGGCGACCATAGCTTTACGAACAGTAGTGAAATTTGGATTCCATGTATCTTTAGAGGATTTGTTAACACATGCTTTGCTGCAATAGATTCGATTATGTGCTTTATGAGCCATGAATTCTGTACCACAATGCTTACAAGAGACGGTCTCATTGCCGCGAAGCGCCATAGACTTGTAATAACATTTACGAGAGCAATATTTAGCTTTGTTTGCCCTAGAAGAAATATGAGTGAAATGTGTCCCGCAAATTGCACAATCAGCTTCAACTATTGTTCTAACAGCCATAGCTTGACAAGATCGTGAGCAGTATCTGAATGTGTCGACTCTATATTTAGGGACATACACTTGGTTAGAACAATATAGGCAGTTCTTGGCTTGACCGTCTTTCCTCTTACTCATGGTGATATATGCCTCTCAAGCAAGGTAAAAGCAATAAAGCGATAAGTGAAAACATTAAAGCACTTGTCAAGAAAGAAAACAAGCCAAAAGCACAGGCAGTGGCGATTGCATATAGCGTAGCGGGTAAGAGCAAAGGTAAAAAGAAATGATGCGCCGCTTAGTAATGATTTTGGAGCTATCTTCCTATGGAGCAGTGCTAGTGATGGCGCTGATGTTCTTGTATATAGGCATGAAAATAAGCTCAGACAGCGTCAAGGGATTTGCTATGGCATGTGAGCAGAAAGGTGGCAAAATGGCTCTGCTTGATGCGACTATGATTTGCGTGCCAAAAGAAGTGATTAAGTGATATGATCACGAGGCAATCAATTTAAGGAGGCATTATGCCAACAGTAAAAGGTCGTCATTCTCCAGAAGGCTTGCCACATGGCCATAAGCTGCCTTCGAAAAGCAATACCAAAACAGTATCACCGAGCCAGGGTAAGACCGTAATGAATGCTGACTCAAAGCCTCGTGGTGCGCTTGGCACGCAAACAAATCAGAACTATGCCAGCAAGCCAGTAAACATGCCGAAGAGTAAGCATACATCGTGAGTGATCAGTCAGATGACTATCAACTTGGCCTTGCCGCTGGCAGGGCTGAGTCGTTTTTGCTCTATAGCAAGCAGCTAGGCAGTAAAGATGAGCAGATAAACCATCTGAGCAACAAAGTAGATCGCTTGCAAAGTCCTTGTAGTGCGTTACAGAGGATTGCAGATAGATGCGAAGCAATTGCAGCTCAGTTAGAGACACTGGATAGAAAATTTGCATCAATAGGCGAAGACATAGCAGCACTAAAGCAAGACTTACAATCAGCTAGTGATGTAGTGGAAGACATTAAGGCGTCAACTCAATAGGAGAACGCAAATGGCAGCAAGACTAAGGCAGCGTCATCAAGACGATATAAAGGCAAAGATTCAAGCAAGTCAGTTAGTACAACTCCTGCAAGATCATGCATTTACAGGAACATATAGAGGGCACGAGATCAATCCGTCTCGTATTGATGCTGCTAAGTTCTTGCTGAACAAGATTATTAGCAATGCGCCTACTGAGGTAAGTGGCCCTGATGGGGATAGCATTCCTCACAGCATGACGGTTAAATTCAAATGACAGATGAGTCAAAAGAAATACTGAGCAAGGAGATAGCTGCACTGCACAGGAAGATTGATAGGCAGTCTAGCCTAATAGAAACTCAGCAAGAGAAGATCAAATTCTTGGCGAAGCGACTTGAAGTGGCCAATAAAGTAAATATTGATATGGCTAGGCATAATGGGCAGCTTGTAAAAACTAATACTGGGGCCTTCGAGGCGTGGGCCCATGGCAAATGGCATGGTTACCTGATGCTGCCTGATGATTGATATAGATTTCCCTCAACAGTTCCGCCCTTTGTTCGATAAGAAGCGATACAAATTTGTGCGTGGCGGTCGTGGCTCGACTAAGTCTTGGTCATTCGCCAGAGCATTGCTCATTAAGGGCACGCAAGAGAAACTCCGCATTCTATGCGCACGTGAGATACAGAAATCAATCAAGGACTCAGTGCACAGATTGTTGTCTGATCGTATTGTGGAACTAGGTCTTAGTGGGTTCTATGAAATATTGCGGCATGAGATTAGAGGGCAAAACGGGACCATATTTCTGTTTTCCGGGTTGTCCGATCAGACAGTAGAAACAATTAAATCGTTTGAAGGCGTAGACATTACATGGATCGAAGAGGCAAAGAACATCACTCAGCGATCTTTAGATATTGCACTTCCTACGGTTCTGCGGAAACCAACATCTGAGCTGTGGGTAACATTTAATCCTGAGTTAGATACTGATCCTATATACAAGCTCGCGGTAACCGAATTCAGCCAGCTTCCAGAAGATAATGCAGTAAGCATTGAAGTAAATCTAGATGATGTACTGCCATTCTTAGAAGAACATGGCATGGCTGAGAGCCTACTGGAACTACGCGATTTACATCGCCGCACGAAGACGCCAGAAGAATTTAAAAACATTTGGGAAGGCAAATGCCTGCCCGCAGTGCAAGGGGCTATTTACGCCAATGAAGTTCGAGACATTGTAGAGCAAAGCCGTTTATGCAATGTGCCTTATGATCCAATGTATAAGGTGCAGGTAGTATTTGATTTGGGCTGGAATGACGCTATGTCCATAGCCATGGTTCAGCGAGTTGGCTCAGAGTTGCGCGTGATAAACTATATAGAAGATTCGCATAGAACACTTGATAGCTATTCTGAAGAACTTAAGAAACTTGAATACAACTGGGGCAAGGTATATCTGCCTCATGATGGGTTCGCGAAGAAGCATCAAACTGGCAAAGCGGATGCAGAAGTATTGCAAGCAATGGGATGGAAAGTGGTTCCGAAAGAGCAATTGGCTATCATGGGTATCGAGCAGGGCATTAAATCAGCTAGAATGGCATTGCCGAGAATGATATTTGACCAAAAAGCAGCGCGACTTGTTGAGTGTATTAAGCGGTATCGGAGGCATATCCCTCAAAATACCAATGAACCCGGAGATCCAGTTCACGATGAGTACAGCCACGGGGCTGATTGCTTACGTTATATAGCAGTGAATGCGCATCAATTTAGCAACGAGACTGGAAATAGCGGTCCTTTGAACTATCCAAACTACTCGGTGGCATGATGGTTGAAAAAGGAATTTTAGCGCTGATGAAAAAATGCGCAGAAAGATACAACAAAAGCCAGCGCGATTTCTATGAAGGCATACCGCTAGAAGATATTCATAAGCTTTCTACGCCAGATGCTATTGAGGCATTTGAGTCAGATTGGCATTTTTTTATTGACTGCCATGTTCCATACTTTAAAGAAGTAGCCAAAGGTAATGAATGGCACTTGCCGGCAACGCATGTGATTGCATACAAGGAATGGGCATGTCGAAATCAATGATTACAAGAAATAAAGGTTAGATATGGCCAAGAAAATGACTGATGATGAATTGCGAGTAGTGGTTGATAACCAAGTTAGAAACGCATTTGGCTATCAGTCCGGCAAGTTATCAGAGCAGCGCAGGAAGGCATTAGCCTATTACTTGGCCAAGCCAGTAGGAGACTTGTCTCCACCAGATGTAGAAGGACGCTCCCGCGTTGTGGCTACAGATGTAGCCGATACTGTTGAATCGATGCTGCCAAACCTGCTTAAAGCATTCGTATCGAGTGACAATGTCGTAGAGTTTTCACCACAAAAGCCTGAAGACGAACAGAAAGCCAAACAGGCAACTGAATACGTCAACTACATTTTCTACAAGCAGAACCCGGGATTCAGCATCATGAATACTTGGTTTAAAGATGCTTTGATTCAGAAGAACGGCATCTTGAAAATCTGGTGGCTTGAAGAAGAGAAAGAGACACGCGAAGAATACAATGGGCTAACTGAAGCTCAAGTCACAATGCTGCTGGTCGATGAAGAAAACGCAAAGAAAGAGATCGTTGAGCAGACACAATATCCAGACCAAAGTGTAGTGCAGGCAAACCAAATGCAGGCTGCTGCAATCGAACAGCAGATGCAGCAGCTAATGCAACAGGCGCAGCAGCTCCCGCAGGGTACTGCGCAGGCTCAACAGGCCGCGCAACAACTACAACAGATGCAAGCACAGCTACAACAGCTTCAAAGTACTCCGGTTCCTTCTTTGTACGATATTGTCCTAAAAGGTAAAAAGAAAGAAGGGCATGTTTGCATAGAAAATGTGCCGCCAGAAGAGTTTCTAATTAGCAGAAAAGCTAAGTCAATTTACGATACGCCGTTTATTGCGCATAGGATGATGCGATCTATCGGCGAATTAAAAGCGATGGGGTACAAAAACGTAGATTCGATTCAATCAGATGAAGCTGGGGTTTATTCGTCTGAGCGCGTTGAGCGGCTTAGCATTGATGATGATCTTGCATGGCAATTTGGGGTTGATGAAGCTAACTCTGATCCATCAATGAGGATGGTATGGCTAACTGAAAGCTATATTCAGATCGATTACGATGGCGATGGGATTCCTGAGTGGCGAAAAGTTACTCTGGCTGGTGACAGGCTTATTGATAACGAAGAGTGCGAAAACCATCCATTCGTAAGCATTACGCCTGTTCCTATCCCACATCGCTTCTTTGGAACTTGTCCAGCCGAGCAAGCAATGGAAACGCAGCGGATTAATACAGCGCTGATCCGTGCTGCACTAGATAATACTTATCTATCGGTTAATGGTAGATATTACGCAGTTAATGACCAAGTAAATCTAGATGACTTGCTGACGGTGCGCCCTGGTGGCGTTGTACGCGTAGACAGCCCTACGGCCGTTGGGCGTCTTGACACTGGCATGGGCGACATGGCCAATGTAATGAACATGATCGAATTCATGGAGGTCAAGAAGGAGAATCGCACTGGATTCACACGATACTCCCAAGGCACCTCTGCTGATTCGCTTAACAAAACTGCCACCGGCATTAATATCGTTACTAATCGTGCAGATGCGCGGCAAGACCTGATTGCCAGAACTTTTGCAGAAACAGGCGTTACTGATCTATTCCGGCGTATTTTGGAATTGGTATGCAAATATCAAGATAAACCAGCCACTGTCCGGTTAACCAATGGTTGGACAGACATTGACCCTCGTGAATGGAAAAACGGCTTTGATTTAAATATCAATGTTGGCTTGGGAACTGGCAACAAAGATCAGATCGTGCAGCACTTGACCATGCTAATGCAAATTCAGCAGCAAGGGTTACAGCTTGGTTTGGCAACGCCGCAAAACTTATACAATAGTGCTAAGCAGCTAACTTCTAATCTTGGCTTCAAAGAGCCTGAACAGTTTTGGACTGACCCGGCTAAAGCACAGCCGCAGCAGCCAAAGCCTGATCCGGAGCAAATTAAACAGCAAGGCGCTATGCAGCTTGAGCAATTGAAGCAACAAGGTGAAATGCAGCGTGCTCAGCTTCAAGCCCAGCAAGACGCACAACAAGCCGAGCGAGACTATCAGTTAGAAATGATGAAGCTGCAAAACCAAGCAAATATGCAACGAGAAACATTAGAAGCGAATATTGCATTGAAGCGAGAAGAGATTGCACTTAAATATCAATTCGACAATGAAATGAACTATTACCGGCAACTTTATGCGCAATCGGAGGCAATGGTAGATGATGGATCGCGACCAGAAAATAATGCGTGGCAGACAAGCAGCGGAATTGATGGAGCACCCATTATTGGTGGAGGCGTTCCAGATAATGTCGGACAAAATCCACAAGGAATGGAACAACAGCCCGGTCAGGGATACTGAAGGTAGAGAACGATTATGGATGATGCAAAAACTATTGAGCAACCTGCAAATGCAGTTGAAATCCGTCGCAGAGGACGGCCACCTAACATCAATAAATTTGGAGCGGGAAAAATCGATGCTCCAAAAGATGAAGGATTGGACGATAGATTAGATTGGCCAGCAATAGAATCGCTTGTTAATGATATAGAATTGGCATATCCTAACGAGCGAGTAGTAAAAGTGTTTTGCAATTGTGATTCTCCTGAATTATGGATGGGTGTGTTTGGTAATGCGCCAGTAATTAAAGGGGAAACAGCAGTGCAATTCAATACGGGCAGGATTCTGCCTATTTAGTGCTCTCGCAAGAGAGTATCTCAATTTTGGCGGATAACTACCGCTCGGAGATACTGATGGAAAACAGTCAACCCGCAACGGGAACTGGTGAAAACGACGTTTTGTCGTCCTTAGCCGCGTATGTTGATCAGAAAGAAGCATCTAGTGAAAGCGATGAGCCGGAAGCCAAGGGCCAATCCGATCTTGTCGAAGAGCCAGAGCAACAGACTGATAAAGAGATGCCTACTACCTACAAAGTAAAGGTAAATGGGCAGGAACTAGAAGTTCCACTCGATGAACTTATCGCAGGCTATCAAAAAGACTCTGACTACCGCCAAAAAACGGCAGAAGTTGCAGAGCAACGTCGCCAAGCAGACGCTCAACGGCAACAAGCCGAAGCCGAAATTGCTCAGGCGATGCGTGTTACAAGCCAAGCTTCGCTAGTATTGCAATCAGAACTTGCGCAATTCAATAACGTCAACTGGCAACAATTGGCGTATGAAGATCCTGCGCAATACGTTGCACTGAAAGCCCAATACGATGGGAAGATTCAGCAATTACAGCAAGCCCAATGGCAACATGAACAATTGGCTCAAATTGAAAATCAGCACAAGCAGCAGCAACGCGCTGAATACTATGCTTCGCAACAACAAGCATTGCTTGACAAGTTGCCGGCATGGAAAGATGCCGCAGTGGCTAAAGCAGAATCTGAATCAATTAAAAGCTATCTAAAAGATTTTGGTCTATCAGAAGATGAAATTAACGGGATTTCTGATAGCAGAGAAGTGGTCCTTGCCCGCAAGGCAATGCTTTATGACCAGCTAATGGCAAAGCAGCCTCAGGCAATGGCAAAAGTAAATCAAGCTCCACAGCGCGTTGAAAAGCCCGGCGCAGGTACGCGGCCGGCAGATCAACGTACAAGTGCAATGAAACAGCTTTCGAAGACTGGCAACGTCAAAGACGCAGCGCCGCTTCTGAAGGCCTTTCTATAAGGAAACGCAATCATGGCAGTTCCAGCAGGTACAGTACAAACTTATGCAGCGATTGGTAATCGAGAAGACCTCTCGGATATTATCTATCGCATTTCCCCCACCAAAACTCCTTTCCTGAGTCTGTGTGCGAAGACTAAGGCCACTAACACTTTGCACGAGTGGCAAACTCAAGATTTGGCAAGCGCCGCTAACAATGCGCAAATTGAAGGTGATGATGCAGCTACTGCTGTGTTTACGCCAACTACTCGCCTTAATAATCGTACGCAGATTTCTTCGAAGACTATCAGCGTAGCAGGCACTCAGCGTTCGATGGATACGGCTGGCCGAGATGATGAGCTATCTTATCAGCTTGGCCTGAAGGCTGAAGAGTTGAAGCGCGATATGGAAGTAGCGCTAACTCAAAATAGCACGCTTGTTGCTGGTTCTGCCGGTGTAGCGCGTCAAACTCGTGGCTTGGAAGGCTGGGTGGCAACCAACAACGATCTTGGCGCTGGTGGCGCTGCTCCAAACTATGGCACCAACACCGCCCCCACTGATGGTACTCAGCGTGCATTTACTGAGTCTCAACTCAAGAACGTCTTGCAGCTTATTTATACGCAAGGTGGTGATCCTGATGTGGTGCTGGTTGGCCCATCGCAAAAGCAGACCTTCTCAACCTTTACGGGCAATGCAACCCGTTTTGATGAGTCCAGTGATGCAAAGCTATACGCAGCAATTGACGTATATGTGAGCGATTTTGGCACTCTGAAAGTGCTGCCGAGCCGGTTCCAGCGTTCGCGTACTGCATTCGTATTGCAGTCTGATATGTGGGCTGTAGCGTATCTCCGTCCATTCCAGACTTTTGAGCTGGCTAAGACCGGTGATGCAGACCGCCGTCAAGTGCTGGTTGAATATGCTCTGGAGGCTCGTCAAGAGAAGAGTTCCGGTGCTATTCGTGACCTGCTGTAATCGGAGGCTGATATGGGTACCAACATTCGACAAAACGTTGATGGCTCTGCATCGTTTGTAGATGACACCCTAGGCGAAGTTGCCCGTGTTGGTGGTTCTTCCGCATCTGCCGCGTATCGCTCGCCGATTACGGTAAAAGTAGCCCTTGCCATCACTTCTGGTGGTGGCGGGGCTTTTGCGTGGACTCCACCAGTCTCTAATCAAGCGGTCATTGTAACCAGTGTTGTTGCAGACATTACTACTGGCGTAGCTCAGACGATCAGTATCGGGGTAGCGGCGAATGCCACTACTTCTAGCGCTAACCTGATTGATACATTGACTATGACCACTGGTGTTTATGACAACATCACAAACAAGGGCGCTGGCGGTCTGCCTACTCGAAAAGTAGCGGTCGGCCAATATGTGACGGGAACTAACTCTGCGACGGCCACAGGCCTAGTGGGGAATGTTTACATTACTTATCTGCCTGTGTGATAGAGGGGGCTTCGGCCCCTTCTTTAAGGAGAGAATATGTCAGCCCCACGCTTTATGAGTGGTTTCACTGTCGCAAAAACAGGTGCGATCATTGCTACGTCTGGTACATCTGCCAGCGTAGCTATCCCTACGAATAGTTCTGGTGAAATCCCCCGATGGGTACGGATTGCCGCTACACAGGCAGCTTGTGTGCGCCTTACTAAGGGTGCCAGCACAGCAGTAACTACTGATTTGCAAGTTCAGCCCGGCGACGCAGTTATTATCCGCTCGCATGCATTTGATACTGTCTCCGCTATTCAAGTTACTTCTGCCGGTGTTGTGCAAATTTCCCCGCTGGAAGACCTGTAATGGAAGCAGTAAAGACTAAGCTTGTTGCGCAAGATGGCAATTTGCATGTGATTCGCACACAGGATTGTGATCCTGTAGCCGAACATGCAGCAGGATTACGTCAAATAGGTGCAGTCGGCTCCAATGAAATGCGCCATGCAGCGCATATCCCAATGGTTGCCATTGAGACGTATTGCAATATCCATAACATAGAGTTTCGTGAATTTATCAAAGACCAAACTCATATTAGAGCAATGCTGAACGATCCAGCATTGAAAGCATTTAGAATATGGGAAGGTAAAGTGTAATGTCTTTTGCTAATTACGCCGCGCTGAAAACCTCTATCGCTAATTGGCTGCATCGAGATAGTGATCCTATGTTAATTGCAGCTATCCCGGACTTAATTAATCTGGCAGAAATCAGGTTAAGTTCTGATTTGAATGCTCGCGATATGGATAGCAGGACAAATCTAAGTACCACAGCAGAATACATTTCAACGCCATCTGACTTAGTTGAAGTGCGCCGCGTATTGTTGACGGGCGATCCCGCTAGGACATTGCAATACAGGACACCAGATCAGTTAAGCCAAACGTATGCTACGCCACAAACTGGAAAGCCAACCGATTTCACCGTTATTGGTGAACAAATTCAACTTGCTCCCATTCCAGATGCGACTTATACGCTAGAGATAACCTACAAGCAGCGCATTCCTGCGTTGAGTGACACAAATACTACTAATTGGCTACTACTTAAGTATCCAAATACATATCTATGGGCTTCTCTTTGCGAAGCACAACCGTACATCATGGGCGATCCACGAGTCCCATTGTTTGAACAGAAATATCAACAAGCTGTTCAAGTCGTAAATTCTATTGACTGGTATTCTGGTTCGACAATGACCATGAAATCAGATAATTACAGGGGGTAGCATGGGCCTCGAATCAGCATCCTATATTAGCCAGCTCCAGCCACTAAACCCTGATGGAGCTGATGATATTAACCGTGGTGACGACCATATCCGGTTAGTCAAAAGCGTTCTTCAGACTCAATTCCCTAATTTCACTGCTCAAGCTTGTACCCCAACGGTTACAGAGCTAAATTACATGGCTGGCGTTACCGGTGCAGTACAAACACAGCTAAACGCCAAAGCACCTATTGCCAGCCCTACGTTTACGGGTACGCCAATTGTTCCGACTCCAACTGGTGCAGTTGGCGGTGCTGCTACAAATGTAACTTACGTTAGTTCTGTCGTTGCTAGCGTTGGAACGCTTGGCGATTTAATTGATACTAGTATCAATACATCAGGAACGTCTTCAATTAATACTCGTGAATTTGTAGATACAACTGGCGGCGTAATAAACAGAACTCTTCCAGCCGGGGTAGCAATTGGGTCTATCATTGCCTACAAAGATGATGCCTCTAATTTTTCTACTAATAAGCTTACAATTACACCTGCCTCAGGGGATAGAATTGAAAATTCTGCGGTCGATGAAGTTATGGAAGTAACAGACAAAAATAGATATTTTGCTCTTAAAAAAAGAGCAGGTAATACTTGGAGACTTCTTTAATGTCAAATTTGTCACAATTCTATCCGGGTCCAATAAGTATTGGCGGTGCAATAGTTCAGCCTGAAGCAGGAGACATGCTAACTTTTGAAGAGGGGAATGTATATTTACGTTCCGGCTCAACAGCGTCAGCATCAACCTATAATCGTGCTGCTTTAAGAGATTGGATGAAAGTCTTTGGTAGTCAGCTTGGAACTCTTCCCGTTACGCCAAATGCAGGCGCAACAAGAATTGCGACAGATACTACTGGGCAATATGTAGTAGTTGTATATGGAGATGCGACAAATGTATTGAAGTCATCTGATTATGGCGCTACGTTTACAGCAGTAGCTCATAATATGCCTGTTGGTCAGCCTAATGATGTTATTTTTGCGCTCGGAAGATTTATTCTTGCAGGTAACACGACTTCAGCTTTTGGGTATAGCCAAAGCAATAATTATGCAACAACATTTACTTTTACGTCCGCTGGCAATACTACTTGTGGCAGTGCCGCAAGCGCAACTGCAAACACTACTAGACTTGCCGCTAGCAGCACGACTATTGTTGCAATTGCAAATTCTGGCAATGCGTCCAATGCCTTAGGAACATCAACAACGGGGACTTCATTTACAGCGCAAAACGCTTCGTTCGCGCCTGGTTTTATTGTAAATGTTGCATTTTCATCCGCATCAGGATTATTTGTATTTGCTCCAATAACCGCTGGTGCGAATTATTACACTTCAGCTAACGGATCGACTGGTTCTTTCACTACCAGGACATATACTTCAGCGATTCAATCAATAGTTGGATTGACGCCAAAACAAGTAATAGCTAATCCATCTGTATTTTTATACATTAGCTCAACAGGGGCAATGTCTAGTTCAGACGGTATCAACTGGACGTTGAAAAATCTTCCTCGTGGAGTTAGCGCCTCTGGAGTGCAATCAAATCTACTAACAGTAGATGGCTCGGATTTTGTAATGGGAGATTCCTCTAGCGCCGCTGCTGGCGGAGCTTATGCTTTTTTTGTTAGCACAGATAATGCGGCAAACTGGAAGCGATACTGGTTGAATTATAGTGTGGCCAGCGGCACTGCCAATATTGTTGTTTCAAAAGTTGGAACAAGATTGCTTGCTGTAACAAATGGCACTTCGACAGCTACTATGACAAGTTCAGGCTATCCAAATAGCCCTGACTTAATTGGATCAAAATTAACATTTGATGCAACAGGCAGCGTTAGTAATACACAAACTTCAATGCCTATCTATTTGAGAATCGCTTAAATGGCTATTGTTCCAATCGATAATCTTGGAACTATTGGTACTGTGCGAGATATGGCACCGCATGAGTTGCCGATTAATGCTTTCTCTCGCTCAATGAATATGCGTTGCCGTAATGGCTATGCCGAAAAATTTGGTGGGCATGCGGCAATTTATGGCACGCCAAGCGTTTCGCCATATTATGTTCAGCCGCATTCCACTTCTACGGGCAGATACTGGATTTATGCTAGTGACAAAAAGATTTATACCGTTACTGGCAGCACACACACGAACCGTACACGGTCAGTCGGCGGCGACTATAACGCCACGCTAGGAACATGGTCGGGTGGCACATTAGGCGGTATCGCTGTGCTAAATAATCCAGCAGACACGCCACAGTTTTGGAATGGTGCGACAGCCACCTTTGAGAATCTGACCAACTGGCCAGCCAATACAACAGCGAAAGTCATTCGACCATTCAAGTATTACTTGATTGCCTGTAACGTCACTAAAGCAGGTACTTCTTATCCACATATGGTCAAGTGGTCTAATCCAGCCGTTCCGGGTTCCGTGCCTAATAGTTGGGATGAAACTGTTGCGGCAAATGACGCGGGTGAATTTGATCTTGCTGATGATCAATCGCGCATTGTTGATGCGCTAGCTCTTGGCGATCAGTTCATTGTTTACAAAGAAGGTGCGTTCTATGCAATGCAGTATATTGGCGGCAATGCAGTTTTCCGCCAACAGCGCTTGGTTAGCGGCCAGATTGGTGCGCTATCACTGAATTGTGCTATAGAGTTTCCCGGGGGTCATTGCGTATTAGGCCAAGGTGATTTTGTATTTCATGACGGAACATCGCCGCAGTCTATCGTTGATATGAAGATGCGCCGATTCCTGTTTAACTCGATCGATTCTCAGAATTATCAACTATCGTTCTTGGCGCACAACTTCCTTCGTAATGAAGTATGGTGCTGCTATCCAACCGTAGGCGCTACATCGTGTACGCAGGCACTTGTATGGAATTACAAAGACAATACAACCGCTATCAGGGATTTGCCGAACATTAATCATGCTAATTCAGGCGTTATCGATGCCATTGGTTCAACTTCATGGGACTCACAAGTTGGCAGTTGGGATTCACAGACTACCGCATGGAATCAATCCGAATTTACTCAGTCATCGCAACGCCTCATTATGGCGTCCAGTGCCAATACGAAGTTGTATATGGCTGAATATACAGAATCGTTTGATGGAACTACATTCAATGCTTACATTGAACGTGAGGGCCTAGATTTTGGTGATCCTGCCAATGTCAAAACAATGACGCAGATTCGTCCAATCATTGACGCAAAGCCTGGCACTGTTATTCAAATAACAACAGGCGGCGCATATGATACGCAAGCCGGAACCATGTGGAACGCGCCTATTAATTTCACCGTTGGCACAGATCAAAAAGTAGATACGTTTGCTACTGGCAGATTTTTAGCAGTTCGTATTAGTGCATCAGTAGGCGTACAATGGCGGTTAAAGAGCTATAGCATGACTTATGAAACAGTGAGCGCTTACTGATGTATCAAATAACTAATCCGCCAAATAGCTTTATGGATGTTTATTCTGAGCTTCAGAAACTTCAAGAAGCGCTTAATGCACAATATCCAGTTCTTCGATGGGACACGTTATATGCTGCCCCTACAAAGCCAAAAGAAGGCGATGTGGTTAAAGCAGATGGCACAAGCTGGAACCCCGGCAGCGGGGCTGGATGGTATGGATACAGAGCAGGCGCCTGGAGGTTCCTTGGCTAATTTAAATCTTCCTGAGTTGATGCAAGGCAATCATGCCGCAGTTCTGTTTTGCATTAGTTTGCTGGATCAGATTGCTATCTATGACGATCTTATAGATGGAGATAAGCCAGTAACGCATGACATGGTTCATAAGGCGTTCTGGATTGCTAATGTAGATATGCCGAGAAATCCATTCTACAAAATGCATTTTGATGTGTTAAACCCACTCATTATGCAAGCCATCAACAATTGGCGTATCGCAAACAGACTGGAAAATGCCGGTAAATCAAGTGAGATAAGCTTTATAATTCGTAGTAGTTATGCAGACATTTTAACCATGTGCTGCTTCTTGATTGGCGGCAACGATTACGCAGAATCAGCCGGCGAAGTTATCAGGCAAATCATTCATGACGAAGGCTTGGAAGCCTATCTTCAGGAAATGAAAGAAATGAAAGGATAGATCATGTGCGGTGGTGGTGGCGCTCCTTCTAATACTACATCAACCCAAAAAGTTGAGCTTGATCCGCGCATGAATGAATTGCTTTATGGTTCTGGCGGAGGATCAACAGGCGGCCTGTATGGTAAAGCTCAGCAATTGCTGATGAATAGAACGCCACAACAATCAGTTGCTGGGTTCAACCCGTTGCAGCAATTTGCCATGCAGCAAATGGCGAATCTAGCTCAAAGCCCTAATTTTGGCGGACAGCAAACAAGTAATGCTGTTATTTCCAAGCTGCTAGGTCGCGGTGGAGTAAATTACCAACCGCAACAATTCAGCATGCCGCAATTTGATACGTCAAAGATGTTTGACCAGTTTAATCAATATACTCAGCCACAAGCAACACCTGCACCAGTAGTGCAGCAGCAACTGCCGACAGCGCCAAAAGAAAAGACATTTGAAGAAATGTCACCAATGGAAAAGATGCAATACATCTTTAACCAAGCGAATCCCGGTAGAACTCAAGGAGCTTGGAAATAATGGCTTGCGATCAAGACACTGCAAAAATGAAAGGCCCATCGATTGAATCATTGACGGGCCAAAATGCGATGGTGCTTAATCAAGCGCCTATGCAGGAATATGCACAAAATACTATGGGGGTAAATCAAGCTCCTATGGGTCGCCCGCCTATGGCAACTGAAAACCAAGTTAACCCATTGTATGGTGCCAACTATGGCAAGCCGTTGACTATTGGGCAAAACAATATTGGTTCGTATGCCGGCGTTGGCTCGGTTGGCCAGCAAGTTACTCCGGGCAGTACACCATTTTCACATGCACAATATGATCTAGACAGCTATTTTGCCGGCCCTCGAACAGAAGGCGAAACGATGGATTGGGCAGGCGGCAAATTAACCTATCACGGCGGCCAAAATGGCAATAATGGCTATGCTGTCTATACCAATCCACAAGGTGGCACTACACAGTTCTCAGGCGGTCAGCCTGTTGGACAGATTGCGCAAAGCGACCCAAATATTGCTGGCCAATGGAATAAACAATATGGCGGCGGATTCGGTGGGAATTTCGCGGCCAGTCCGACGCAATCTGTAACCGCTGGGCTTAGTGATCAGTATCAACCAGCACAAGGCATGGCAACGCCTGCTGCGGCCTCAACATCTGGGACTAATCCCTATCTAGATCAAATGGCAGCAGCTATTGGCCAGCAAGCTCGTCAGCAGTGGGATAGACAATTAGCGCCAGCTATTCGTGGTAACGCAATCAGTGCAGGGGGATTCGGCGGGAGTCGGCAAGGCATTGCAGAAGGTATTGCGCTTGGCGATCTTAATCAAGGCATTACAAATAGCCTTGCGAATCTTTACGGTCAATCTTATGAAAGCCAGCAGAATCGTGATTTGCAACGTCAAATGCAGCAAGCACAACTTGCTCAGCAAGGCCAGCAATTCGGCCAAAATCTAGATTGGCAAAAGCATCAATTCGGCAAAACCTTTGGTGAAGGTCAGCGCCAATTTGATATTGGTCAAGGCAATTGGAATGATCAATTCAACATGCAAAACTTGCTCGCAGGCCAACAGCTTGCCAATCAGCAATCAATGCTACCCTACCAACAATTGCAAATCCTATCTGGACTTGGCGGGCAGCTACAGAATCAACAACAGCAATACAATGATGCAGATATAAACAACCTGCTTAAATATGCCAGCATATTGCAGCCTGGCGCAGGACTAGGCGCTACTACTTCTGGAACGCAAACCGGGCCAGGACAAAGTAGAGCTGGTGGAGTTCTTGGTGGGGCTGCTGCTGGAGCATCTTTAGGCAGTATTATTCCGGGGCTTGGGACTGGTCTGGGCGCTATTGGCGGCGGGCTTTTAGGGCTGTTTGGTTAAAGGATAAATCATGGGCCTTCTAGATGCTTTCAGTAACACATTAGCCACCAATCCTGCCGCTCAACAGGGTTTGCTTAATTTCGGCCTGAATCTCATGGCATCGCGTGGGAATTTAGGCCAAGCAATCGGCAATGCTGGCTTGGCAGGGCTGCAATCTTACAATCAATACAATCAGCAAGACGCACAAAAAAAGATGCAGGATTTGCAGCTTAAAGAAGCTCAGATGCGCATGGAGGCCTTGCAGCGCAAAGGTGATGAAGAAAAAGCATTACAAGAAGCGTACAAGTCTGGCTTTGCTCCTAAAACTACGTTCGATACTAGCAAGATTATGTCGAATGACTATGTGTCACCTGCTACAAACGTACAACGTATGGACATTCGATCTGGCCTACAAAATGTACAGCAGAAGTTAATGGAACAAGGAATGATCCCTCAGGCCATGCAAGTTCAACAGCAAATGGCTGCGCTTACACCAACTAAAAAGGTGAAAGATTGGAAAGATGTCATAGTGGGTGGAGTGCCTAAGCAGGTTCCATTGTTTGAGGATGGCACAGTGGGTCAGCCGATTGACTATGAAACCGCCCATGAATTGAAGATGCAAGATTTAGGCGGGAAAATTGGCATGTTTAACCCATTCACAGGCGTGCAGTCTGGGGCAGTTGGTAAAACTATGGCGCCCGGAGAGGGAGCTAGATTGGCCTTGGAGCAAGCTAGGTTCGCACGTGAAGGCCAAAACATGGAGCGACCAACGTTCAGTCAAGAAGCCGGGGGCTTTGTATATAGACCCAATGCACAATTCCCGACCGGTCGAGTAGTTGCGCCTCAAGGAATGCAGCCTAAAGCTGGCAGCATGACGGCATCAGAAGATGAACGTAAAGCCGCAGGTTGGTATCAACAAGCTAATTTAGCAAAACAAAATATGCAACAAGCTATGCAAGAAGAACCGGGCGTTGAGCGAAAACCGGTTATCGCTAGTGCTATTGGCGCGGTGCCCGGGTTTGGCGGTGTTAGCAATATGCTGAAATCACCTGCTCGCCAAAAGTTTGAACAAGGAGCCTCTTCATTTGCTGAAGCAACGTTGCGTGCAGCAACAGGTGCCGGCGTCAATAAAGATGAAGCTGCGCAGAAAATTGCAGAACTTACTCCGCAAATAGGCGATTCTGATGCTGTTATTCAGCAAAAATTGAACAGCCAACAAATGTATCTTGATAGTTTAATTGCTAGAGCTGGACGGGCCGCACCGAAACAAAGTATGCAGCCACAAAATGCTAAAGGCGTGATTAAATTTCTAGGGTTTGAATAATGCCTATTGCACGAGTTCAACTGCCGGACGGCCGTATAGCGCGCTTTGATGTGCCAGAAGGAACTACGCCTGATCAAGTCAATGATCTTGCCGGTAAGCAATTCATGATAAAACAGCCGCCAAAACAAGAAACACAGCAAAATCTTATTTCTCAAGAAGTAGCACAGACGCCAGCATGGAAAAATGCGCTCATTGGTGCAGGGAAAGGCTTAGGCGATATTGGCCTTGGTATTGAACAAGCGGGGGCAGGTTTACGGGATAGAGTTGGTAATGCAATGGCATTGCTTGGCCCAATTGGCATGGTGGCTAATACGCTAAGTAAACAAGCCAGGCCGGCCCAAGAAATCCAAGAGGATATAGATACCAGAAAAATGTTGGCTAAGCCATTGCTGCAAACTAAAGCTGGCTTGGCTGGTAATATTGGTGGCGCAATTGCTGGTGCAGCTCCTACAATGTTTATACCCGGCGCAAACACTGCTGGGGGGGCCGCTGCTATTGGAGCGATAACTGGCGCGCTAGCTCCTGTCGCCTCTGATGAATCACGTCTACAGAATATAGCATTAGGTGGGTTAGGAGGTGCCGCTGTGCCTCTTGCAATTGGTGGAGCTAAAACGCTTGGTTCGGCTTTGTCCCCTTTGCTTAGCTCTGGAAAGCAAAAAATCGTTGGTTCGCTCTTAAATAGAGTTGCCCCACAAGGCACTATTCAGAATCTACGTGCTGCTAACGAACTTGTCCCTGGCAGCATGCCTACTGTGGCCCAGGTTGCTCAATCTGGTGGGTTGGCTGGCCTAGAAAGAATGGCAGCACAAGCTAACCCTGAAGCTTTTACACAAAGGGCTATGGAGCAAGCAGCTGCAAGGCAATCTGCCATTCGTAGTATCGCGCAAGATGATCTTGCCATTCAGTCGGCTAAATCGGCCAGAGAGGCCGCAACGTCTCCGCTATATGCCGCAGCAAAAAGCAAAACTATCCCGTCAACTGAAGAATTTCAGTCAATTATCAATCGTCTCCCAAGTGGCGTGATGGAAAGAGCTGGGCAACTAGCAAAAATGGAAGGCGTTCCGCTAACAAATGATGCAGGCGATATTACAGGAAATACTGCTCATTACATCAAAATGGCGCTTGACGATATCATTGGTGGCGCTGGACAGCAAGGCGTAGGCGGTGCAGAAAAGCGTGCTATGCTTGGCGTGAAAGAAGCTTTGTTAAGCCACACAGGAAAAGAAATCCCTGAATACGCCCAAGCGATGAGTAAATATGCAGACTTATCCAAGCCAATTAATCAGATGCAAATTGGCCAAGAATTGCTTAATAAAGTAGCGCCTGCTTTGTCAGATTATGGTGCTTTGGCTTCTGAAACCGGGGCTAGCTATGCTAAAGCATTGCGTGATGTAGGGCCGTTGGTTCGCAAAGCTACCGGCATGAAAAGTGCCGACCTAGAGTCAATAATGACACCTGAGCAAATAAAAAGCATTAATGCTGTTGCTCAAGACTTGGCACGCAAAGCCAATGCACAAAATCTTGGTCGCGGAGTTGGTTCAAATACGTTTCAGAATCTTGCAATGCAAAATATTGCTGAGCAATCAGGAATGCCAAAACTTGCTAATGCTTTGTTGGGCTTGCCAGGCATATCTAGGGGTGCAAAGTTCGTTTATCAGGACGTAGACCAGCAGCTAAAAGACCTATTGGCTCAAGCAATGCTTGATCCTAAAAAAGCCGCTACGCTCATGGAGCTGGCTCAGCCTAAGCCGGCAGGGTTGCTTGGCAATGCAACAAGAGGCGTTGCACAGTTAGGTGCAACACAAGGCCTGCTGGGCGCTTTCCAATAATTACCATGACATGATCAAAATTCGTTTTATTAAGGATGGTTTCATCTTTAGTTTAATAAAATTTGCAAGCATTCTGCCAGGCAGTAGAAGCAACAAAGCAATAAATGGCTTGAGCAGCATAGTTAGAAAAATAGTCATAAACGCCTTAAGCGCATAGGATCAAAATGAAAATACCAGACCCAAAACAATTAGCCGGAATGAGCTGGGATGATCTTTATTCTATGCGGCTTGAAAGAGCGCTACAAGACCCACGTTCTCAGGCTTTGATTGCCCCTTATGAGCATCGTGCTTATGCGCGTGAACAAGTGGCAAACAACCCTTTGCTAGCGCCTGTTTACGGGGTTGCTGTCCCTGGTTATCAGGTTTTTAAGTCTATGATAGGCACATCTCGCTCCGCTCCTTCTCTTGATCAGATTCAACAGGGACTGATTGGCACAGGAGAAGGAATGGCACAAGGCATAGAGAATCTAGGTGCAAAAGCTAAACGAGGTTTGCTTAGCATGTTCGATTAGTCTGGCGCTGTGTTGTCAAACTCGCCTATATCACAACTGATGCGATTGTTTGAAGATACAACACAATGATGGCTTTGCTTCCAAGCTTCAAACGCTTTGTCTCGATCAAAGTCTAGCCAAGCGCCAGCTACAAATAGTACCGATAATGCAAGTGCGAAAACAGCAAGGGTTTTCATGTCAGCCCCAAATGAAGAGGAAATCTCATACAAGCCAAGTATAGACGTGCAGTTTGCCATTTTGGAAGCGTCTATCAAGTCCTTGCATCAGAAAACTGATGCGGCGGCGGGGCAAAATGAGAGAATTCTTAGCACTGTAGAGCGCATAGCCGAACGCGTGGTTATCGTTGAGTACAAGAGCAAAGAGCAAGATGGTGCACTACAAAGGCAATCTAGCCAGATGTCAGAGCTGGAAAACGAAATCAAGCTTCTTAAGCAGGTAGAAATAGAAGTTGGCAGGAAAATTGCTAAAGTACATGGAATAACGGTCGGCGTTGGGGCAATCATTGGCATGCTAGTAGTTGTGATGAACTGGATCAACAGAACACAAATCGAGCCGATCATGGAGCTTCCAAAGAAAGTCATGGAGCTTCAATTTGAAACTCGTCGTCTAGATGAAGAAATCAAGCAATCGAAAGGTAAGCAATGAATCTACTGCTTCAGCGTAGCCCAAGCAGAAATGGCACTACCATTGGTCGTCTATCTATAGATGGAACATTCTTCTGCTTCACTTGTGAGGATGAAATTAGAGAAGGCGAAAAGATCGCAGGAAAAACAGCTATCCCTGCTGGCCGCTACAAAATCATCATAACGGAAAGTAATCGCTTTGGCCGATTGTTGCCATTGCTGGTAAATGTCCCAGGCTTCGCAGGCATCCGCATTCATCCCGGCAACACCGCAGCAGACACAGAAGGCTGCATTCTCCCCGGCTATGATCTTCGTCCAGATGGCGTTGGTCGAAGTCGTGATGCTTTCAATGCGTTGTACGATAAAATTACCAAGGCTGATGAGATTTGGATAGAGGTGTGCAACCCATGAACTGGCTATGTGAAAGTCTGCAAGATGGAAGAAGCGGAAGATACTCATCCAGACGACTAGCAATGCTACTTGCCACAGCAAGCATGTCTGCTGGCCTGATCATTCTTTGCGTAGCCCAACTATTAGGCCGTGATGCTGCAATGGCTATTGGCGCTGTTGCTGTGCCATTGGCTGGGCTTGGCGGATACAGCTATGTTAATGGAAAAGTTAACGAGGCTAAGAATGCCATTTCTTCTAGCTAATTGGCGACTCTTCGCTATCCTGATAATTTTGGTTGGCGCGTTTGGTGCTGGATTTAAGACTAGCAGTACTATTGAGCAAGCCAAGCAAACTAAGGCGCTACAAGCACAGATAGATGCGCAGAAGGTTGCAGAAGACGCATCTTATAAAGCCGGTCTAGAACAAGGTCAGCGAGAAGCTAAAACAGTTACTGTAACCAAGCAAATAGCCAAAGAGGTTGTCCGCTATGTACAAGTCAATCCTGAGCGTATTGAGCTGCCTGCTAGTTGGCGCATGCTCCACGATGCCGCCGCAAATAACGATGCCGAGGCCAGCGCCAAGCCTATTGATTCCTCCGCAACAGTTGACGACGCTTCCGCCATTTCAACTGTTACCAGTAACTACGCCACCTGCCAGCAATGGCGAGACCAAGTAATAGGCTGGCAAGCTTGGTATTGGGCTAACCAGCCAAAATAAATCATTCAGGCAACTGCTTTAAAGACCGAATTTCTTCTTCTAATTTTCGGACTTTTGCTTCAAGTGAAGCCGTGTGCATTAGAATAATATCTATGCATTCGCCCCATGTTTTATCAAAGCATTCATAATGGAAGAATGTTCTTTGATCCTCTAATGGCCTATTTTCTGACAAATATTTATTTATTTTGGCCTTTTGCTCTTTATTTAGATTCATTTTCTTTTCTCCAATAAGTAAGAATTAGCTATTACTATTTGTAGTGCTATTCGCACTCCTTCTCCTTTATTCCCATCGCCAATCTTTTCTGCTCCTTTCTCTAACACTTTCGGCAATCTTACGCTAAGTGTCGTCATTGGTTCGGCCTGAAATCTGAACTGCTTTCTGTTCTTGTTCATGTCTTACGTCTCCATCCTCATGCATTACATCTTCTGGGGCATGCTGTCATCGGGCCTAATGACATTTGCACGGAGGATCATAACTGCATCTAGGAGATAGATTGTTAATTTTACTTGTTAAAAGGAATAGTTATGGCTGAAAACTACGACGGTACTAACGCCGTACCGCCAAACGCTCCGCCAAATCCGTCTGGGCCACGATGGGAAAGGAATAGATATGGCTCACGTTCTGAATATGGCGATGGCAGATATGGGCGTGGTGAAAGCTCTGAATACGAAAGGTCAGAATATCGCAATGACAATAGGTCGGAATATGGCGACGGAGACTCTTACGACAGACAGGGTGAATATGATGGCGGAGACTACCACAGGCATGACGGCCGAGAATTTCGTTTCGGTTTTGTGCCGTATCGTGAACGAGCAAGATACATAAGAGAGCGACCATGGTATCCAGCCCCATCATATTTGATGCCTGAATATCTTGATCCTCAAGACCAACCTCGTGGGCCACGCCATTTCAGCGCTTACCCGCCATATATGCATTACGGCGGCGGAGAAAGCGGCGGAGGTAATAAACAATCCCAAGGCAGTTTCCGCTCTTACGAGGGGAATGAGAATAGCGGAGGGGATGAAAGCCAAGGTCGAGAAAGTGGCCAAAGAGGCGGCCAAGGCGGAGACCAAGGCGGTAGTCAAGGGCCAATGTGGCAATCACCTCCATCGCCTTATTGGATGCACGGATTTAACCCGCAATGGTCTATGAATCGACAACAGCAAGGTAGCGGCGGCGAAGGGCAAGGCAGCAGCCAGCAAAAAAGTGACACGCTCACGAAATCAGATTTTTACCGTGATATGGCACATTTTGGCGCTTTAGCTGCACATGAAACGGCATCGCAACGAAGATTTGAAGATTTGAAATATCACATTTGCGAAGGTCAACAACCAAGCGAGAAAGGAAGCAAAATGGATTTGGGCAACGTATCTGACAAAGTAAATATCAATCTTGGTGATGGCGGTGGCGGTGGTGGCGGTCTAGGTGCTGCTGCTTTGATTGCTGCTCTTGGTAATCGCAACCAAGATAATAGCGCAGCTTTGATTGCTGCTTTAGGCAACCGAAACGAGACGGACAATACTTCTATGGCTCCTTTGTTTGCAGCAATGGCTGGTGGTGGTTTTAATAACGGCATGAATAGTCTATGGCCGCTGTTGCTTTTGGCCGGCCTTGGACGTGGTGGCGGTGGTCTTTTCGGCGGAGGCTGTGATGGCAATGGTTCGGCGGTTAATCAAATCACCAGTGACCTCGTGCTGTCAAAGCTCGGCAGCATTGAGGGCGCAGTCCCTCTTGCAGCAGCTCAGACTGAAAACTCCATTTGTACCCAAACAAATGCACTTACCAATCTCATCAATCAATCTGAGTTGGCAACGCTACAGGCCGTTTCTAACACCAAAGACTCTATTCAAAACGCCACGGCACTGCTGTCAAATCAGGTAAACAATGTAAACCAGTCTGTTTTAACAACTGGCCTGCAAACTCAAATCGCCATTGGGAATGACGGCGACAAAACGCGCGCTTTGATTCAATCGATCAATGATGCGAACTTGCAGCGTCAACTTGCAGTGGCAGAAGCAGAACTGGCAGAAGAACGCCATGTACGCCGAAGCCGCGAAATTGAAATTAATGTGACCCAACAAGTCAACCAACAACAAGCTCAGGTTCAGCTTCAGACCCAGCTTTCAGGGTTGGCGCAACTATGCCACGGTCTCGTTGGCCAATTTAATCGTGCTAACCAAGATATTGTTAACCTTGGTACGATGGTTGCCAGTGGCACACAGGCAAATCCACAAACTAACGTAAGTCGTTAATCCTGACGGGGCTTCGGCCCCGTTTTTTGGAGCCATAAATGCAAAGCCCACTATTAGTCAATATTCAACACCTCAAACAAGCGCTTGGCATGCCAATTTCTAGTATTGGATTCATCAGGGAAACAATAAATAAGAACAACGATATATCAGATAACCTGCCACCAGAAGACGCTGAATTTTTCATTGAAAATCTTCATTGTCTTCCTGAGTTTATTCAAACTCCTGACGGACTAGATACTTGGGCATTGCTAATGGAAGCATTTAGAGAATATGTAAACAAATATTACGAAGAAGAATCTTCTTCTGCATCTTGATGCGATTCAGGGCCGGTAATCCACCATTGCCGGCTGTTTTTATAGGTTGCGTAATGGCTGCGTTTCATCTTAGCAATCCATCGTTCTGCATCTTCCTTCGTTTGCGCTTTGTGCCAAGTTCTGCCTAATTCATTGCCTAAAATCGCATCAATTTCATCGCGGCTAGACCGTACATGATATGGTCGTTCTTTGCGTTTTTTACGCCCGTTATCTTTTTCTTTCTGATCAACAATGCCACGGCGCTTAGCTTTGACTATGTTGTATTCTTCTCGGTATGTTTTACTCATTGCAATTAATATTATCCTTTGGCTATATCATTCCCATGACGTTCTAGTATCTGCATGAAACAAAATAAAATCTAGAACTTCTTCGCAATTTACAAACCGCTTAAAACTATCTGTAAAGTCTTCCGTCCAGCTGCCTTGTAATGCATTGTTCCCATGCATAATAACACTAGCAATTTCGCCTTCTATGGCGTCTTTATTGATGACAAATAACCGGAAAGGCCCAATATCTCTTCTGTAGATGAGCATGGCTTAATCCTTGGCACAAAGAACATAGGACAGGCACTAGGCGCTGCAATCTTGAATTCTTGACATTGACTGTAATCAGCCATGATACGTGTACCGCTAAGCTCATGCCTCCCGCACTTATCCCGAATGCTGCATTTTTGACCTTCACATTTATCATTGGGCTTTCTCATGATCGAAACTCCCCAAGTAAACAATATGTGGTAACTGGGAATGATATGCCAGCATTATGCGCTTCTCTTGCAGCCGACCAATATCCTCTAGTTCGTGCTGCTCGTTTCAAATATGAGCGTAGCTCAAATATCGACATTCGCTGTAAGGCGCTCATATTCTTTCAACGCGCTAGAAAAATCAGGAAAGAATGAAACACCGGTTCGTGGAAATTCATCACCAGTCCTAATGCCAATTCCAACTGCATACTTATAATTTGTTGCTTGAACCATGGAAATAGCACCATTGGTCTTTAGTACTTTCCACGCTCTAGGCTTAACATAAGCAGGAGGAATGCGGTTACCAATATCACCGTTATATTTGATTGTGCTATTCACGGCATAACTCCTTTTGCGTAAATATTCTTCACGTTTAAGTGTCATTCCTCAATTTCCTTAAGAGCATATTTTCTGCCTCCAATAGTTGCAATGCTGTTGTGCAGACTATTTGGAGAGGCGCTTTGCCAATATTTTTTAGCCTCTTGCACGCCAATACGTTTTTCAATCTTCTCGATCTCTGCGTTGATTTCTTCTTTAGCTCTAATAACTGTCTCAGCCATTGGGAAATAAGCAGAATTTGGTGCTACCAAACTGCGGAAATATCCGTATTCAAGCCCCAATAGCCTGCCCATCTCTTTCATCGGAATGCCTACTTTCCGACCTGCCAATACAATTTCACGCAGCGCAGTTTTTCGTTCTTGTGGTGTCATCTTAACTCCTTGTTCGATGATTCATGCTATCAAACAATCAAGCAGAAAGCAATAGTAAATGCGCGAT
>Ga0070682_100000278_pt1 | contig 36685 bp, 62 predicted proteins | sample KBSC63LmetaG_FD_64668 | JGI IMG/M metagenome (GOLD analysis project Ga0070682, IMG submission 64668) | Corn rhizosphere microbial communities from Kellogg Biological Station, Michigan, USA - KBS C6-3L metaG | ecosystem: Host-associated > Plants > Roots > Rhizosphere | place: USA: Michigan...
GGCAGCTGCGCCGGTCGGTGCAAAGGTGATCGACCCTGCCACCCGGCAACGGTGGGACCGGGCCTGGGCTGTTGCGGTACGGGCCGGAAGAGATGTCGCGGAGGTTGTTGATGGGGAAGGGTTGCTTGTGACTTCCCAGCGGCGGACCTTGATTGTGGCGGCGACGTTGCGGGATGCTCAGGTGACACTGTCGCGCCTGGGTGCCTCGGAGGTGATGCGGGCACGGCATGGTCGGGTGCATGGAACGCCGGCTGACATGTTCGGCGCGGTGGAGTTCTGGTTGGAGACCTATCTGAAAGGTGTGACACGTGACGGATGAAGTGTCATCGGCGAGGCGTAAGCAGTTGGCGTTGACGTTGGCCTACCAGAAGCAGGTGCATTGGGGGGCGGTGTTCCTGGTGCTGGGTGGCCTGGCGATCAGTGGTGCGGTGTGGTGGGGCTGGTCGGGGAAGGCCGTTGGGGCGATGATGTCGCTGGCGGGGATGGCGGCGTTCATGATCGGCATGTGGGTGGGTCGGGCTGCCCAGATCGACGATGACTTCCCGCCGATGAGTGAGGAGTGGTGACGCCGCTGCATGCCCTCCTCGCCCGGGTGGAGCGGGTGCTGCGCTGTGACACTGAAGTGTCATTGGTGGGGGCGGTGAAGGTGGCGTTGGGGCATCCGTCGGATACGGGGATGATGCGGTTGCATCGGGCGGAGCAGCAGCTGATCTTGTCAGTGTTGGAGTGGACGGAGTGGTGGGCGCCTCGGTATGAGGCGGAACCGTTGCCGGTGGACGAGGCGGGTAAGCCGAGCGTTAGTAAGTGGCTACATACCCGGTCTTCCGTGCAAATTGCAGATCTCGTAGGATGGAGGTTGGCGCAGGTCAGCGCCACTAAACGTTCTATCGTCCGGGGATAAACCATGCCCGAAGTATCTCAGATTGAGTGGATTGCCCAACTAGCTAGCGCTTGCGGACTGTGCAGTGCTGTCGCCGGGGTCGGCGGGTATCTGGTTTTCCGCGAGAACCACCGCCGCAGTCTCAGCGATGAGAAGCGGTTGAAGGAGGAGCGGCTGGCCAACGAGGCGAAGCTCCTCGCCGCTGTCCGCGCCGCCCAAGTGTCACCAGGTCCCGTCGATGTGATCTGGACGGCGGAGAAGGCGACGGCACCTTACTCCACACAGTCCCGGCCCACCTCACCGGTGCCAGCTTTCGTCCCGACCTCACCGATCCCCACGTCCGAGGTGTTCACCGCTGCGGCGAGGGACACAACGGAGACGATGGTGAACCCGCCGATGTTTCAGCGGCCGACGCGTCACAAGCCGTCACCGTCACCGCTGGCGGACACTGCGGCACGGCTGCGGTGGGCTGACTTCGTAGGGCCGGAGTTGGTGGAGAAGTTGACCACCACCGACGTGCTGCATTTGGAGACCATCACCGAGGAAGGTGGGGAGGATCGGTCGGCATCCGTCTTCCACGGCTTCCAGCCGGCCACGGCATGATAGTCTGACTGGACCTCTCGCTACCGGAATGGCCGAGACGCAAGGATGCCCCGCCCCTGGGGACCGGTTCTAGCCGGGCTGGGGCGGGGCATCTTTCTTCGCCGGGCATGATAGTGTGACTGTGCTTGCTCTCCTGCAAAGCGAAATGGGTAACACCGCGAAGATGCCCCACCTCTATCGGCACACCCTGTTGGGCCCGGTCAGGAGTGGGGCATCTTTCGTGATAGTCTGACTGGACACCACGGAATCTGTCGCATCTAGCGCACGGCCCCGAAACCTGTGCGCCACCCTGCCGGCGAGGGTGACGGTGCGACACCACAGCGGCCCCTCCCCTTATGCCAGGGAGGGGCCGCTGCTTTGTCATAGACTCCATACCATGCCTGAGCTGCGCTGCTCCACGCCTGGTTGCCCCGAGAAGTACGAAGCCCCGGGCAGCCTGGCTAGCGTTGAGTACCGTGCGGGCTTGCACGGCTGGGGCATAGCTGGGATAGTAAGACTGTGCACGGCCCACTCCGGCAGGAAGAAGATTCGGACACCTGAGCTAACTCACCTGCCCGATCAGCTCCCCCTGTGGGGTGAGGAGGAAACACCGGCGCCAGTGCAGCGACGCCGGCCACCGCGCAAAATGCAAGCCAAAGACCACCATGCTTAGGGAGGAACAGCATGACCGTCACCACCGACACCCCCGTTGAACTGCTCATCGCCCTCGATGACCGCCTGGCCCTCATCCAGGAGCTGATCACGCTGCAGGACCAGGAGGAGCGGGTCAAGACCCGCATCGAAGCGATCAAGCGGGAGCTGAAGGCCAGCATCCCCGTCGGCCACGTCGCCACCGTCGGCGGGGCGCCGATCTACAAGCACTCCCGCACCGACCAGTTCGCCACCGACGTGTTCCGCCGGGCGCACCCCGAATGGCACGAGTTCTACCTGCAGCCGGTCGTCAAGCCCACCTTGAACCTCGTGGCTCTACGCGGTGACCTGCCGCAGGTTGATCGGGAGTTCAGCGTCTACAAGTTGACCCCGGTCGGCAACCGGGCATCGCTGGCCATGGCCCTCGGGCTGCCGTCGGCCGCATAGTCGCACCCCGGTGGCATGATCGGCATGTGACAGCAGCTAGCAACAAAGCCAAGGGACGCAACTGGGAAACCAGCTGCGTCTCTTGGCTTATCGAGCATGGATATCCGTTCGCGGAGCGGCGCCGGCTGACCGGTGCCCAAGATAAAGGTGACATCGCCGGGGTTCCTGGCGTCGTGTGGGAGTGCAAATCGTCCCGCACCTACTCCCTGCCACAGTGGGTCCGTGAAGCCGAGGTGGAACGGGCTAACGATGGGGTTCCCGTGGGGCTAGTGTGGGCGAAGCAGAACGGTAAGACTGATCCAGGGCAGGGGTTCATCGTGATGACACCGCTGGTGGTGGTGAACCTGCTGCAGCGTGCCGGCCATGTCTCCGCGCCGCACTGGGAGCGGTTGACACCGGGCTGATGCTCAGCCACACTCACATCCAGACCAGGCCGCAGGGTGTTACATGGGCGTCGCGCTGGCATGGCGCTCACCTTTCCGCCCATCAAGGCAGCCCGTCAGCAGCCACTGACAGATAGCTGCCTGCACCCTGCGGCCACCCAACAGAAGGAAACGCATGCTCATCGAAGACAAGTGGACCAAGTCGACCAAGTCTGCAGCCAACGGCCAATGCCTCGAGGCCAAGTGGACCAAGGCCACCGCATCCAGCGGCAGCGGCCAGTGCGTGGAGGCGAAGGTCAACGACGCTGGGCTCGTAGCCGTCCGGGACTCCAAAGACCCCCAGGGCCCGGTGCTGCTGTTCACCCCCGACGAATGGGAAGCGTTCCTCGACGGGGCAAAGAAGGGCGAGTTCGACCTGCCCTACGAGGCGATCGTCGACCCGGCAGTCCTCGCCGCCGTGGACTCCGCGCTCACCGTGCCCACGGCTGAATGGGTACGTCGCGAACGGCCAGCCGAAGTAGCCTGATATAGCTTGGCCGCGCGGCGTCAAGGCGGGTTTCTCAAGTGTCCCGCCAAGGACCCACCATGACCCCTCAGAATAGGTCCGGGTACCTGCGCCGCGCGGCCTCCCCACCAACCAAAGGATCCACATGAAGCACCGCATCGAGCACGCCGTCACGAAGATCAAACCAGGCAGCCCCGAACCCCTCGGCATCATCGTTGCGATGCTCATGCTGTTCGGCATCATCATCGCCGTCGTCGTCACAACGATCAGCCTGCTATAGATGGCCACCTCCCGGCAGATCGCCATCGCCGACCACACCTACACTCAGCCCCCCGACGTTGACAAACAGCTCAGCATCAAAGGGGCGCCGAAGAAATGGACCGGCGCGGAACTCCTCCACACCAAAGCGAAGCTGAAGAAACTCCTCGAAGGCGACGACGACCTGCTGCAGACCGTCCTGGAAATGCTGCACCTCAACCGGAACTTCGAAGACGGCGAAACCTACAGTCTGCGATCAGACCTGCCCGGCCGGCACAAAGGCCACCCTGTGCCGAAGAAGTAGCGGGCGTCCGATTTGCACGGCGCCTCGGGGTTATGGGCCCCGCGTGGTACTACTCCACCACGCCCGCGATGAAAGCCTCCAGAGTCATCGGCAGCAGGCTCAACGTGAACGAGTCTAACGGAACTTCGAGCAGCAGCGCGATGGCGTCGCGGGCCATGAACTCCACCTCAGCGAGACTCCGCGCCTGAGTGTGGCAGCCCTTCAGTTCCGGGATGCGCACCGCCCACCAGTCACCCTGCTTGCAGCATTCCACCTGGTAGTTGTTCACTGCGTTCCTCCCCTACCCACTCCCGCTGCCACGAGCGGGTTTCGATGCGTCGAGTGCGACGCCGCCACCCCTTGGCGCCGCGCTTCCCGTCCGGAACGCAGCAGCCATACCTGCAGCCCTCCACGCGGTTACACCGCGCCGACATCTTTCCCATGGCTAGCTAGCTTAGCGGCGCCGATCAGCTTCCGCTTCCCCCTGTTGCGGTGCGGAGCAAGCGGTAGGGAGAACGGCACACCCTTCGCCTTCGCCCGGATCAGAGCATTCGTCGCCACATCCTGCGCCAGCTGCCCGGCGGCATGCCGATCCCTACCCCGGCAGCGCAGGCGCATCTGCAACACGTTCCCGCCCAGCGCCGCACTGGTCACATCCCATGAGATCATATCCACGTGCTCGGCATACCAGGTGAGGACCGCAGTCAGCTGCCGGCGGGTCCACTCTACTTCGCGGCCTGGTGTCACCGTCCACCAGAAATCCCTAGTCGCCACCATGTGGCACATCCAGCTGCAGGGCGGCTCTTACGAAGCAGTCTTTGGCCCGGAGCAGGTCGTGCAGACCGAGGGTCAGCTGTGGCGTATCAGGCAGGCTGGCGATCATCGTGTAGGCCAGCTGACAGGCGGCCTTAGACACCTCCCGCATCGGTCCGGCGGGGAGATGGCCGAAGTCGAACCAGCGGGCAGCGTCCTGCACGGACGGATGCCTCTCCTGAGTCAGCAGCCACAGCGAAGCCTGCAGATCCGTGACAGGGTCAACGTTCTCCTGACACATGCCCAGGCATGCGCACAGCTCGGCCCCACAACTCATGACTCATCCTTACGCTGGGAGGGGGCAGACCGGTCCATGATGTCCGCCAGCTGCATCGTGTTATGGGCCACCGTCTTACGGTCGATCATGTCCGCCAGGCGGGTGATCTGCCCGTTAGCCAAATCCTTCACCTGAGACACGCGGCCATACAGCAGCACACCCAGCGCGTTCATCACGAACGCGCCCAACGTGACCAGCACCGTCGTGACATCCTTGTCACTGAACGCCAGCCAGCCGATCACCCCGATCAACGCGATGAACGACGCCGCCCCTGCGATGATGCCCGTCTTCGCAATCGTTGCCTTCTGCTCCGCCGGCATGTCATCGAAGAAACCGGCCATCAGGGCACCACCTGGTAGGTCACCGTCCCCGTCGTCGGGAACGTCACCGGAGTACCCACCTTCAGCAGCGACAGCACCTCATCGAGCTTCGCCTCAATGCTGGCCAGCTTCGCCGCGCTCTCCGCCTCCGCCTCCGCCAGCGAAGTGACCTGCTTCACCAGCCACTGCGGCTCCTTCGGCGCGGACAACCCCTCCCACGCCTTATCAATGACCAGCTTCCCCTGCGCCAACGCCTCCACCCGGGCCGTCGTCGCCCACAAACGCTGCTCATCCGTCTTGTCGAACACCGCGTCAGCCATCAGTTCTCCTCCCAACAAGTTCAGATCCCTACCCGCCATCTCCCGGTTGTAGGAGATGTGCGACCACGTGTCATGCCCGGAACCCGTGTACCTCTCGGTCCGCCAGCCATTCCAGCGGGCCCAGTACAAAACGTTGACCCCATCCAGGGATCCGATGATCTCCACCACCGGCAGATACGCCGGCTTGCTCCGCACCGCTGACACCAGGCGGGCAAGCCACTCCCGGGAACCCGGCCAGCCCATCCCGAAGTCCCCCGCGCACGCCCAGTTCGGATTGCCAGGGCCGTACCGCAAGGAGTAATCGTCGGGATCGCAGGCACAACTAGGCTTGTGGAACCCGTACGTGTGCGACAGATCCCCACAGCAGCCCAGCCAGGCACCGCCGAGACGCTCAAGGCGCGGCTTCTCCGCCAAGATCCCCGGTGCACACGTGCAGCTGCATGACACGGTTAGCCTCGCTCAGCTACTGTGTGCGGATGCAGCTGATTGACATCCTCGCCATCGGACCCGACGACAACATCGACCACCTGAATTCCGGCGCATATCCCGACGCTCGCTACATCGGTGTCATCTCCGCAGGCGGAGATGGTGGAGCAGCATCGGATGGCACCCCCGGGGAGGAGGGCCAGATCGTCGCCAAAGAATTCGAACTTCCCGGCACCTGGCAGTTCATCGTCACCAACCCGAAGCGCGGGCGGCGCTCCACCATCAAAGGCGCCGGGGACGGCAAAGACGGCACCCTGATCGTGGCGTTCTACGCATAGGTCACTCATCCAGGCCTGCCAACGCGGTCAGCATGATCTCGATGTCCTGCAACTCCTCCGGAGACAACTCCTCGGTCCATTCCTCCGGTGGGGAGTTGCCTGGATCCATCGGCGGCCACGGCTGCGTCATGCCGGCACCATCGCCGTCACCGACAGGATCGTCACCGCAGCCTGCGACTCGTCGGTGAGCAGCAGCGCCAAAGCCTCGTAGTCTTCCCAGGTGTTGCCGATGGGACGGTTCGCGATCTTCCGCACCGCGACAGGATCACCGAAGGTTCGATAGACGATGCGGTAGTCGTGGGTGTACTCGGTATCGAAAGAGTTCGACAGTTCCAGTTCCACGGATGGCTCCTAGAAGTAGGTGACGATGATGATGGCGCCAGCCGCACCCGCACCGCCGGCACCAGAGTTATTTCCGTTAAGCGATGCACCACCGCCTCCACCGCCACCGCCGTACGTGCCCCCGGCGCCGCCCGCTCCTGCGACGCCGGTAATGGAACCTGCGCCGCCGCCGCCGCCATTGCCGCCGTTAACGCCGAGGGCTGATTTCCCGGCGCCGCCGGAACCGCCAGGTTGGGCACCCGCCGTGCCTCTAGTTTGATCGAGTAGGGCCGTAACCCCGCCCGCTCCGCCCGAACTTGGCGAATCACCGTTAGTAATCCCACCGCCACTAGCCCCTGCGGCTGCGCCACCGTTCGCGTCAGGGCCAACAACGCCAGTACCTCCCGTGACAGATGCCGCCGCGCCGCCCGCACCGCTAAACATCGCAAATGCCGACCCGCCGCCAAGTCCGGTCGCGTTGGTGCCACCCGAACCAGCGCCACCTCCCGCAGCTCGAACCCGGCTAGCAGAGGTGGCGGTTGCCACGGTGTCGTTAAAAACGCTCGCCCCACCCCCGGTTCCTGGAAATCCGTCATTGTTGTCTGCGGTTTGAACCGCACCGCCCGAACCCGCTCCGCCAACGCTGTAGGGAACGGAACTAGGCAGCGCACTGGCCGGCATCAGTGCGCGGCTCCACCCGCCGCCAGCACCACCACCGCCGCCACATCGAACCGACAGCGCTGCACCACGTCGACCCGATCCACCACCACCACCGCCACCAACAACGGTCACGTCAACCAGCGTGGCCCCGGTCGGCTTCGACCAGTTGCCAGACGCGCCGCCGACGATGACATCGATTTGCGGCGATCCGCTGGATACCCAGTTGCCGGGTGTGCCGCCTGCGGTGCAGTACCAGATCCGGCCGTTGACATCCTGAACGGTGTCGGAGGTGGCCCAGGTGCCGGTGGTCGGTGGGCCTGCCGTGGCTCCGCGCCCACGTAGCTGGGTTTTGCTAGTTGAATTTTTTCCACCAATGTCGGCACCGCCGTCAATGGTGGTAAGGGCTAGTCCCGTGCTCCCGGTAAGAACATTGAAAGAAACGACATCATTTGAGTTCCGAATTTGGAACTGTTTAGCACTTGCTGTGGTAAACAGGGCAAGTGCCGCACTTGCTCCCGTGGCAACCTGCTTGAACACCCATGGTTGTTCGGTGTCGAAGTAAAGCAACCAAGTGCCATCAGTGGGCGTAGTCGGATCAATCTTCAGCTGTGCCGTGGCACCCGATGCCGCAGCGGCGATGGTCTGATATCCGGACCACGTCTTATCCCCGGCGGCGGTTTGCGTGCCAACCAGGTTGACGGTGCCGGTTACCCAGGTGCCGGGGGTGCCTCCAACGGTGCACAGCCACCACACACCGTTGACGTCGAGGACCAGGTCGAATTGCGCCCACGTGTTGGCGATGGGCGCACCGGCGGTGGTCGTTTTCCCCGCGAACCGCAGGTTGACGTTGCTGTTCTTGGCACCCAATGCGGCAACGCCGGCTGCGTCGATGCTGCCGGTGCCGGTAAATACGGCACCAGATGAGAATGTGGCCTGGTCGGACCAGGTCTTCGCTCCAGCGGCGGTTTGGATGCCGGTCAGGTAGACGACCGTGTTGGCTTGGGGGACCTGGTTTGCTCCGGTGCCGAATTCGACGCTGACGGTGACGTTTCCGGTGGCGCTGGACACGTCGATGCCGATGCCGGCGATGATGCTGGTGACGATGCCTGCGGTGATGGCATCGATCTCTGCTTGGAGGGCTGCGTCAGCTGCCGCCCTGGCTGCAGCTTCGGCGGTGATGTTGTTCTGCAGCACCAGGTCGGCGGCGATGCGCGCCGCCACTTCGGTGTCGATGTTGCCTTGCAGGAGGATGTCGGCGGCGATCCGCGCGGCTTCCTCGGCGTCGAGGTTGCCTTGGAGCACGAGGTCTGCGGCGATGCGGTCGGCGATTTCTTGCAGGATCTGCGCCTCGAGGGTGGCGACTTCTTCCTGGCTGGCGCAGGTGACGATGTCACATTCGGTGGGGTCGGTGACCGGGTTCACGTCGGCGAGGTCGACTGTTGCTCCCAGCGATGACGGGAACTGGTAGTCGTTCGAGGTGAACGTGGCGTCGGTGAGGGTAGCGGAGACTGCGTATGCCCAGCTGGGGCTGCCGACGTAGTAGCTGGGGTCGGTGACAAGCAGTACGACGCTGAAGGCACCGTTGGCATCGAGGGTGGCGGTGAACGACTGCCTCGGCAGGATGGTGTTGTCGGCGGCGACGCGCAGCTGTGGGGAGGCGAAGGTGATGGTGCCGGCGGCCGGGGCTCCTGCGGATAGCCCGGTCTGCTTGTAGAAGGTGCCGGTGACGGTGATCGTCGGCACGGATGCTGGGAGTGGCATTCTCCCTCCCCACGTGTAGTCAGCCTACCTATCGTAGCTGCCGACGATCATGCGGTTGTGGGGAATGGCGGAGGATAGTTAGGCTGTACACCATGACGACGAATGGTGACCTGGTTCAGGGTCAAAATGGCGATGAGATGGTGTCGTATGCCACGTTGGTGGGTGCCCGGGTGCGGCATTTGCGGGTGCGGCGGCGCATGTCCCTGGTGGAGGTGTCAGGCCTGGCACGGGAAGCCGGGTGGGAGATTTCCCTTGATTCCGTGTCGAAGATTGAGACGGGGGCGCGGGTCAATGTCAGCGTCGATGAGTTGATGGCGCTGGCGAAGGTGTTCAACCGGGAGCCGATCTGGTTCCTCACCAACCTGCCGATGTGCGACAACTGCGGCGATGATCCGCCGCAAGGGTTCGAATGCGTGAAGTGCTACCGGCGGTGGGCCGGCGCTCCGAGCCCGTTCTGATGGGAGACAAGGTGAAGGTGCTGGCATGGCACGGTGATCCGCAGCTGAAGGCGGACACGGTGGCCGCGATGATTGAACATCGGGCGCTGGATCAGATCGCAAGGGGCAACTACCTGCAGTTCTTCCCCGGGGAAGCAGCCGCATTCAAGGGCTGCTTCCATGGCTGTCTGCTGGTGAACGATCTGGCAGCGGAGCGCGGGCTGACCCCCGCCCAGTTCGCCGACAAGGCGTGGGGGATGGCGATCTCCGTCGACTGGCACGAGGAGACAGAGAAACACTTCGGCATCCCCACCGACCTGGGGGATCTACTGGATTTCCTGTTCGAAACGCGGTACGACTCGGATGCGGGGGGCCAGTTCGCCGTGGACGCCTTGGAGGCGATGCAGCCCGGCGCGGATTTGAGCATGGTGTCGTGGCAGGTGGCGGAGGAGCTTCTCGTCTCCACCTTGGCCGGATATGGGCCGTTGGATGCTGGTCTGGTGCCGATCACGGAGCACGTGTTGGAGTTGGTGCGCCGTCACCTGGCTGGCCATGGGGTCAACTATGACCAGTGGGTGGAGGCGACGGAGGAGGCCGACAGGGTGGGGGCTGACACGGCTGCCGAGTTGGCGCACATCGCTGCGGGTGTGTCGAACTGGGGTGGGATGAGCCAACTCTCCAACGATGAGGTGGATGCCATGGCTGTCAGAGTGCTGCGGTTCATGGCCGAGGCTCCGGTGCCGGCATGAGCGAGGTGCGGGCAGAGTTCCCCGTCGGCGGCGGGGTCAGCGTCACCATCTACTTCCCCGGCCACCTTGCCCCGGGGGAGTGGGACACGATGCTGCGGATCCTGGAAGCGATGAAGCCGGCGATCGTCGAAAAGGACAGCGACACCCCTCCAAGCATTCCCCGGTCGGCAACGCGGCGGCTGGAAGGTTTGGATAAGCTCGGCGCGGTGACCAGCGGTGGTAGCGCTTCAGTGACCACGGATCTGCGCGGCCAGAACCATCCCTGCACCTGCGGCCATTGGCGCACTTCTCACGAGGATTCACGTGGGCCGTGCGACTCGTGTGACGGTTGCCTGCGATACAAGATGGTGAAGTCCGATGCCTAGACAGCCTGACCCGTTGATGGTCACCCTGCGCCGGATGCGCAGGGCAGCGAACATGACGCAGATGGATCTGGGTTTGCGGATCGGTTCGGATGGGGCGCAGGTGTCCCATTGGGAGCGGGGGGAGACGACACCTTCCATACCGAAGGTGCGGCTGCTGTGCGAGGTCCTCGGCGGGGACCTGGTGATCGTGCCGAAGGGCTGGCTGCCTCCCGTAGAATGAGCTGCGGTCTAAGTGTTGGGAGGCAGCATGTCGCGTCTTTTGCATGGTGATGAAGCGGTCGCATATCGGGCTGTGATCGTCCGTGCGCACAGTGAATGGATCGGCAGGGACGGGGAGCGCCGGGACGCTGACGAATACGTCACCTATGCTGGCCCGTTCGGCACCGTCGGTGCGGCGAAAGCGGCGATCACGAAGGCGCGGCGGGATGCGGCACGGTGGCCACGGGAGTGGACCACCACGGTGACCGGGACGGTGCAGCAGTCTTCGATGGTTTGGGAGGATGTCGCATGAACTTCGTCTGCGAGCACTGCAAGGCTGAACCGCACGACTTCCGGCCGAAGGAGTGCCCCGGCGGGACGCGGTGTGACTGCCGGCATCGGCAGCCGAAGCAGTGATAGTCTGACTATCGGTGGCGGCATGCGGACCGGGCACGCCGGGCTGGCACCGCCACCGCTCAAGGGGACGGAACGGTCCTGCCGCGCTTGATCGGCGCGGCAGCGGATGCCTGATCAGCATCTGCGTCCGGGGTTCGATTCCCCGGGTCTCCACGTAAGCCGGTCCCAGTCAGACCAGGAAAAGGTGCACCTTGAAGGGGTGCACCTTTTCTTATGCGCCGATCAGTGTCTTGCTCCCCACCAGCGGCGCCCCGTGCTCGATGTCGTAGGCGTACTGCCAGGCCTCCATCCACCGCCAGGCGTGCAGTTCAGCGGTCTGCGTCTCCGCGTAGGCGTGCCCGGCTGCACCTAGTTCCCGGCGCAGGCTGGGATTTTCGATCAGGTCCTTGGTGTACCGGTACCACTGCTTCGGCTTCTCGGCGAGGATCCCACCGCCGCTGGCCGCAGTGATCCGGGCGTACTCCGGTAGCGGGGACGCGATGTAGGGCACGCTGACCGCACTCATCTCCAAACACTTCAGCCTGGACTTGGCTGCATTGAAACGAGTGTTCGACAGCGGCGCCCAGCCCACTCCCAACCTCGCCACCGTAGACGCCCAATGCTTCATCGAGCAGGCACCGGTGGCTTTCATCCGAGCCAGCCCCAGCTGCCGGGCAACCTCCTCCTCATACGGTCCGGCCTGCAGAAACTGGTAGCCGTCGTTTTCAAGGCGCTGCGCGGCGAATCCGGTGACCATCAGATCGTCGGGGTGGGTTTCGATGCTGCCGGGCCAGCCGAATGTCGGGGAATCCACGTGCCCCATGGACAGGTAGACCTCGGGGATGTAGTTGTCCAGGACAATGCACCGGCCGGGTTTGCCGTACACCTTCACCAGGGCTTCGGTGCTGACCGTCATCAAGGTGACACCTTCCGCCGCGACCCGGTTCGCTTCCCACGTGTACGGAGAGTCGGACTTGGGGTGCAGGTTGATGTACGCCTTGTTGGACGGGTGGATGCAGGTGAAGTCGTCGTCGGCGTCCATCACTACCGTGTAGCCGGCCTGGCGGAGCAGGGGTATCGCGGCGGCGTGGACAGGGTTGACGACCCGCTGGAAGACCAGCACGTCCGCTTCGGGGCCCTGGACCTTGGTGACCTTGCCGGAGGTGTCGGCGAACACCTTGATCGGCATCGGCTTGTCGGGATCGTGGATGGTGATGTCGTAGCCGAGTTCCTGCAGATACAGGCCGGCGTGCACAAGGCGGTAGCGGCCACAGCCCCCAAGATCAGCGGGCAGAATGTGTACCTTTAGCCTATCTGCCATTAGTATGCCCGATTTGCTGGATGCTGTCAACGTCTCCCATAAGTAGTCAGCCTACCTATGTTTCTTCGGGAGTCGATGAAAGCCTCGCCAAACGCTGCCAGTTAGGCTGTTCGCAACGTTGACGAGGGAGAAACATGAGAGTTGCAGTGACCGGCTCGGCCGGCTTCATCGGAACAGCAACGAAGGCGGCATTGGAGGCGGCGGGTCACGAGGTCATCCCGTTCGACCGGGTTGACGGCAATGACATCCTCGGCGACCTGTCGGGCTTGGAAGGCGCCGACCGGGTGCTGCACTTGGCCGGGGTGCTGGGCACCTCGGAGCTGTTCGACACGGCCGAAGAGGCTATCGAGATCAACATCACGGGAACGCTGCGGATCCTGCAGTGGTGCAAGGAGAACGGTGCCGGCTACACCGGCGTGACGCTGCCGACCGCGTTCTACGGCGTCTACAGCATCACGAAGCACGCCGCGACAGCGTTCGCCACCGCCTGGCACCGGGCATACGGGGTGCCGACGTCCACTGTCATCGCGTTCAACGTGTACGGCCAGGGCCAGAAGTGGGGTCCGGGGCATCCGCAGAAGTTCGTGCCCACGTTCGCCACCAGGGCGTGGATGGGGCTGCCGCTGCAGATCTGGGGCGACGGCACGCAGACCATGGATGTGGTGTCGACGGGCGACCTGGCCCGCATGTTCGCCGAGGCGGTCAACCACGACGATGATGTCGTGTTCGACGCTGGCTGTGGCTTGGAGATCAGCGTCATCGACTTCGCGAACTACGTGAACAAGATGACCGGTAACGAGGCCGACGTGGAGTTCCTGCCGATGCGTATCGGTGAGACCCCGACGCGCATCAAGGCCATCGGGCGGGGCTGGGATCGGCTGGACTGGAAGCCGGAACTGAACTGGGAAGATGTTGACGCAGCGATCGAGTGGTACAAGGACAAGGTGTAGTAGGCTAGTTCTGCGCTAGGCAACCAGCTGCACTGCTTGCCCATGTTGGTTCTTGAAGGCCCACCGTCGCCTCCCCTTCGGTGGGCCTTCAGCCATTCAGCAGGTCGCACACCTGCGTGCCGGTGACCTGGGCAATGTCTTGCAGGGTGCCGATGGAGACGCCCTGCTTGCCGGATTCCAGGTTGGTGATCGTTCCCCTGGTGCGCTTGATCGCGGCGGCCAGGTCAACCTGGCGCATCCCTGCCGCGAGGCGCGCCTGGCGCACGTTGATGTGCAGGCGCGGGAAGCGGTTGTGCGTGTCTGCGGGGAACGAGTCGTACGGGTCCCGCTGGCTGCTGCGGACCGGGTCGGTGCGGTCAACTGGTTGTACCGTAACAATATCTTCTGCTGCAATAGTTGCTGGTACAACAAACGGGTTAGGGATCATAGGGCCTCCCAGCCTTAGGTTTGTCACACCATCCTAAGAGGTGATCATGCGGGGAGCTAGTCGCAGTCCACATCTTCGGCGTCGGCGAAGAAGCTGAAACTGACCTGCATCCGCAGGCCCAACCCGGCCGCCCAGTGCTCCGCTTTGCGGATCGACATGTTGCCACGGGACTGCTCCATCGCATAGACCGCGTCGTGGCTGACCGGCGGATCCATGGCCTCCCCGACTTCCCGCTGCGTCATGCCGAGCAGCTCCCGATGCCGCGTCAGCATGCGGCGCACCTCATCGGTCAACTCCCCCACCGGGAACGGTGGCGGCCCCTGCGCCTTCCTCCACACCATCAAGCATCCCCTTGGCCGGGCTTGCCGGAAGAGTTCATGCCGTGCAGGTGCCACTTCCAGGTGCGTTCTGGCAGGTGGGTGATGTGGTGGTTCCACTGCACCGCATACTCCGACATGCGCAGCACGAAGATCCAGTCATCGTTCAAGCAGGCCGCCGTGGCACCTTCGCCTGCGGTGGGGAAGCCGCCGGCCGCGATGGCGGCGCCCCTTCGAACCATGACCGTGGTGGTGGTGTGGTGCGGTGTCGCCGGGTTGAACGGCTTACCGAAGTGCCCCGACTTGGCAAAGGGGTCCGGGCCGCCGACGGGTTCAAACCACGAGTAGGCCAGGATGCAGTCAAGATCGGCATCCATGACCTGCTCCAGTTTCTGCAGGTGGGTGGGGAGGAACTCGTCATCACTGTCGAGAAGTGCCACGTACCTGCCCGAAGCTGCCCGCAGCCCTTTCTGCTTCGCCCACCCGGCGCCCCGGCGTTCCGTGTCGAGGATGACGATCACTTCATCCGGCTGCCTGGTCTGGCTGCGCACCGAAGCTAATGCCCGGTCAAGCATCCGGCCCACCCTTGCGGGGTGGGCCGGGATTACAACGCTGATAGTCACGTGATCAATCTATCGGAGGACTCATGCGGGAGAGGCGCCACTTGCAGAACAGGTATGGCGTAATGGTGGCGCTGGCAAGGAAGCCGAATATCACCAAGAACGTCGGGATCCCGAAGAAGATCCACACCAGGGTGGCGGGAACAGCGAGGCAGGCCAGGATAAGGGTCATTCCGCCTGACATGTCACGGCCCACTTCGAGGTTGTTGCGCCGGTCCCATTCCTTGTCGATCATTCGTCGTCTCCGATGCCTGTGAAGGCGGGGCATTCGGGGGTGTGGTCAACCACGGACCCCACGATCGACGCGGCGTCCACGGGGAACGGCACGATCGCCGCCGAGCTGCACGGCATGTGGACCAGGGCGGCTTGGCCGTCGGCTGCCTGGTCGATGTGGTAGCTGCCCATGATGCCAGTCAGGTAGTCCACCTGCGCCTGGCCCCAGGATAGGAACAGCGACCGGGCGAGGGTGTGGGCCACGTCGGGCAGGTCGTCGAGGTTGCCGAAGGTGTCTTTGTAGCCCTGCAGCCCGGCGAGCAGGGTTTCGGTGAACTTGTCGCCGACGCTGGTCACAGGAACTTCACCTCACTTTCCATTCCGCCGGGGCGGACAAGGACCAACCTGGACCCGTTCGCCATTTCCGCTTCGAGGTAGGCGTACATCTGCAGGGCGCGGTTGACGCAGTCCGTCTTCGTCAGCCCTGACGTGCGGGCCACTTCTTCCAGGGCTGTGACGGCTTTGGGACTCAGGTTCATGGTGATCCTGGCCGAGCTGGTCATGCCGCATCTTCCTCAAAGTTGGCTGACAGTTCGCAGTTGTCGGGGCAGCAGAAGTGCGGCACGGCAACCTTGCCCAGGTTCTTTACCACCTTGCACCAGGTCCAGTAGTGGCCCTGGTTGGAGTTGCCGGTGTGATGCTTGCACCGTGCGCACACGGTGCAGCGGCAGACGAAGGTGCCGTCCGGGCCCATGTAGACCGGCGCCGGTGGGGGTGCATCGCAGCCGGGGGCGTTGGTGGGGATGTTCATGTCGTGGGCTCCTTGGTGACCCAGGTGCGAGCCATGACGACCTTCGGCCAGACGCGGTACACCTCAACGGTGGGTCCGTCGTCCCAGGGGCATTCGTTTTCCTGGTTTTCGGTCAGTCCTGCCTGCCAGTCGATGCTCCAGAAAGTGCCGTCGGCGATGCGTTCGATGATGGTGCTGATGCTTTGGTGCCAATCGCCACAGTCGCCCTCCTCCTGGGAGATGTGCATCCACTCCCCGTTCTCCGAAAGGTCGTTTGCGTCGAGTTGAACCAGTTCCTCGGCCAGGTCACTGTTGATGGTCAACTTCTCGGTCATTTAGAACCCTCCCCACTGTCGGGCCAGCATGAACAGCCCGAACATCCAGACGATCAAACCTAGGATGATGAGCCGCTGCAGGAGTATCACGGCCAGCTGCCTCACTTGCCGGCCTTGCCGGTCAGCTGCGCGATGCGGGTTTCCTTGGCCCAGATCACGCACCACGCCAGGGCAACCAGTAGGCTCAGGCCACCTTTCATCCATTCCCCGAGGGCCAGCCATCCGAGGGCCAGGATGGTGAACACCACGATGATGGCGATGATTGCTTTCTTCATGATCTCCCCTTGGCGTTAGTGGCGCTGGGCTGCGATTTCGGCTGCGCCGACTGCGATGAGCAGCAGAATCACGACGAACATGATCGCTGCACAGCCGATACCTCCGCGCTGAGTGCTAGGCATTGCCTCCCCTTACTTCAAATGGTGGCCGAGGTGTGTCCAGGAGTCTTCTCCGTCGTGCCACGGCAGCCGATAATCCCACCTATCAGCCTGGCTAGCAAGGTGGAGGAGGACGGGCAGGCTGACCTGGTCCTGGTGGCTGCGGGTGATGCACTCCCACCACCAGTCACCCATCAACTTGTCGACCCATTCCACCCCGTTGCGACGGATATAGAAGCCGGTGGCGATCAGGCCGAAGTGGTCGGGGTGCCCGATCCCTGCATAGTAGGCAGACTGGGCAAGGATGTGCGGGGCTTCATCGGCGTACCGTGGCAGCAGCGAAGAGTAGGCCGCTTCGTCGTAGATGCAGTCACGCCACGGATGGCGCATCACCGCCAGGTCCAGGTCCGCGATGGCGGCGATGCATTTACCAATGAACCATGGACCCTCTTCGGTGATCGTCATCGAAGCATCCAGCCAGATCGTCGTGTCGAATTCGCCCAGCCCGGCATGCATCTTCCAGAACTTGTGGTTCAGCATCGGCCCGGTCCGCTCCGGCTTGCCGAGCAGCGTCGCGATGCTGTGCTGCGCCACCCGCACCTCCCAACCGGGCGCTTTCAGGTTCGGATCATCGGTGTACATGATCGCCGGGCACGGCAGGTCATGGGGCAGCGGCGGTGCATCGTTGTAGCCGCCGTAGATCGCCGAATAGATAGCGATACTCACCGCTGCCCTTTCCGCTTCGAAGGCTTCTTCCGGGTCTTGCGGGGAGTGTCGCGCGTCGCTTCCCGGCGGGCAGCGGCCTGCACCATCGCCGGGTTGCGTCGCCGCTCCTCATCGGACTCGTCGACCCACATCCGCACATCGGTCAGGTAGGGAGTCATGGTGAACTCGAACCTGACGATCTCGGCATACTGCAGGAACCGGTAGAACGGGATGTTGCCGCCGTTCTCCCAGTACCCGATGGTTGACGCGGCGACAGTGCTGGTCGGGGTCGACATGTAGCGGGCCACGGCAGCCTGCGACATGCCCAGCTCGATACGCCGGTTACGCAGGGCGTCGATGAAGCCGGCGGCCAGCTCCTCGTAGGCGAAGTCGTTCAACGGCTCCAGTGGCTGTGTCATGACGCCTGCTCCAGCCAGGCCCGGACCATGCTGAACGCCTCTTCGGGGTCGATGGCGTCGGCGCGGGTGAGGATCTCGTTGGGGACCGGCATGTAGTCGCAGATCATGTCCCAGGCGATTTCGCGCTCCGGGTGCACGCTGTGGTCCAGGCTGTTGGGGAACACGAGCAGCTTGCCGCAGGGCTGCACGTCAACGAGGTGCATCTGCATGGTCGGCCGGCGTTCCTGCAGCAGGCCCCAGATCTTCCACGTGTCCCCGGCCCACGCGCCTTCGTGAGCGTCCCTGGTGGCCTCGTAGTTGTTCCTCGGCAGCACGTCGTCGAAGCAGATGATGGTGCGCGGCCCGGCGAGTGTCTCCGCGCCGAGGAAGTCCTGCCACACGTCTTCGATGAGGTGGCTTCCGTCGATGAGCACCAGGTCCAGTTCGGACTCATCGGTTTCCGGGTTGACGAAGTCGGGCACGTGGACGTGGAAGAAGTCGTACGAGGTGCACTCGTACAGCCCGACGCGCAGTCCACCGACGTGCATCGCGTTGCTGGTGTCGATGTCTACCCCGGCAATCTTGCCGGCGTGCGGCAGGGCCAGCTCCAGCGACTTGCCTGCCTGGACACCGATTTCCAGGTAGACGCGCGGCTTCGTGATCTCGTACAGCTTGGCTAGGAATTCGTAGTGATCCATAATCATCCTCCCGGGCGCCAGGGCAGCGCCAGTCCATCCCCGGCGAGCCGGGGAATAATGTGCAGATGTAGATGAAACACCGTCTGCGTTGCCTCGGCACCCGCAGAGGTGATGATGTTGAACGGCGGCCGGGCCAACTCCCCAGCCCGCGCCATGGCCTGACCGGCGATGTGCGGCGACTCCGAAGCATCCCGGATGTGCGCGGTTGGGATGACGAGCAGGTGCCCGTCGGTGACCGGGTTGAGCGGGACGATCGCGATTGCGTCGACCCATTGGCGGACGACCGTGGCCGGTTCGGTGCCAGCGATGATGGCGCAGAAGACGCAGCTCATCCTCCCGGCCACCATCTGATGGGGCCCCAGATTGATTCGTATGTTGCCCGGTCCCGCCCGGCCTGCTCAGCCAAGGCGCCAACAGTGGTGCTGTTAGCCCTGGTGTTCTGCACTTCGTAGCCGCTGATGAGCACCGTGCCACCGGTGACCCTGGCCCGCATGTCGATGTCGGTGTCTCCGAACCACCAGCGCAGATCCTCGTTGGCCAGTGGGCCAGTGGGACCGATGATGAACGCCCAGCCCTGCAGCCGGTCACCGACGTGGCGAATGGGGGCGGTAAGGTGATACCAGCCACGCTGGGGGCCGCCCGAACTCCCCGCCACGGCGCCGGTGGTCTTCATCGCCGATTCGACCGCGTCGAACCAGCCGACGGGGACGATAGCGTCGTCGTTGAGGACCGCGACCCAGGCTTCCTCGCCCTCGTTGACCAGGGCGAAGTCTCTGGCCTTGCGGATGCCTTCGTTCCACAGGAAGGACAGGTTGGGAGGCTGCATCGGGCGGTGCAACTTGCAGAAGAAGGTGTCGCTTGTCGAGGTCTCCATGACGTCGCAGATGTGTTCAACGGCGATGGCGTCGAGTTCCTTGTCGCCGTTGTTGACGATGATGATGCCGTCGACTTGGCCGGCGATGGATTCGATGCAGCGGATCAGGTCGTCGGGGCGGTTTCTGGTGGGGATGACAGCGAAACGCATCCCCGGAGTGTAACAGCCAGACTGGTGATCTATCTACACGTAGAGGTGCAGGATCGCGATCCCGTCCGCCCCGTCCGCCCCGACCCGCGCCGCTGTCGACGCATCGGAGAAGGAGCCGCCAGCCCCACCTCCATACAAGCGCCCACCAGTACCAGCCCCGTTGGTGCTGGCCCGGGTTCCACCTCCCAGCAAGGATGAGCCGCCAAACCCCAGGGAAACGTTGATGCCGGCGTTGCGAATGCCGAAGCCGCCGTCGCCGCCCTGAACGTTCACGTCGCCCCCGGTGGGGATGCCGCCGACACCGCCAGCGTGGCGCACATAGCCGGCACTGGCGCTGGATCCGGTTCCACCGGCGCCACCAAGGCAGGTAACAGTGGAGAAGACGGTGGAGGTTCCGGTGCCGCCAGTGCCACCACCCGACGACCCCGCCGTCCCGGCACCACTTCCCACGGTAACGGTCTCGCTAGCGGACAGGGCGGAGGCGAGGAACAGTTTGCGGGCATACCCTCCGGCACCGCCACCACCGGCCGCAGCGGACTGGCCGGCAATGGTCGCCGCCGTACCTCCCGACCCGCCGCCGGCACCGACCCCTTCGAACATGACCGCCTGCAGCCCGGGATACGTGGCCTGGGTGAATGTTCCCGATGCGGTGAAGTAGACGGATCGCAGGTAGCGGTAGCCGGACACGTCACCTTGGAAGCCGATGACGTACATGCCCGACGGTGGCACCACGTCCACCATGACCCGCTGGCCCGCGCCCAGATGTCCAACGAGGCTAGTAGCTAGCAGCGTCTGGTCATCGCCGTCGATGGTAATGGTGACGCTGGTGGCCGTGGATTCGTCGATGACCGTGGCCGGCAGCCGCCGCCACGTCAGCCCGTACCGGCCAGGGTTGTCCAGGACTTCCCGGATCCCAGCCGCGACCAGGCCCTGCACTTCCTCCGGCGTCATCGGTAAGCCTTCCGCAAGGTCCGCACTGTCGGGCCGCCCTCTTCAAGCTGCATCGACCAGGCGATTTCCATCCACAGCTGCTCCTGCCACAAGATCACGTCATAGGAGTCATGGCGTGGATCGGGTGCCGTCGACAACTGGGTGCGCTCGTAAACGATGTCCTGCTGGGCGATGGTGGCGGCCATCGCATTGGCCTGCGGAATGCTGCCCGCACCTTGAATGTCGAGGACCTTCGGCACGAAGAAGCCTCGGTTAGCCACACTGTGGGGAGCGGTGGAGGGCACCTGGTAGGTCCCGACGATCGGGGTGTCGGTGTTGCCACTGTTGTCGATGACCACGTACAGGTTGGGAGCATTCAGCAGGTCGTTGGTGTAGGAGATGGTGTCGCGGTAGACACCGCGCGTGGCATCGAAGTCGAAGTTCGGGGTCTGGTCGGCCGGGTCGAAGCTGCGGATGATGCGCAGGATGCCGTCGTTGTCGAACCAGGGCTGGAAGTAGGCGCCCTGCTTGCACAGGTCGGTCAGTACCGCTGCTCGCGAAGTGCCCGCAGCCCAACTACCTGATGCTGGCAGTGGGGAGTCTTCGATCAGGTAGCGGATCAGCCCAGCGTCAACCAGTGGGGCTAGCAGCCGGGCGATGACCGATTGGACGCTGAACACCCCGTTGCCGAACGTGGTGCCCAGGTTCGAGGTGAAGCCCTTCGTCAACGCCTGATCGATGATGAACATCTCATCGAACAGGTTGTTGCTAGCCAGATTGCCGCCGGTGGTGATCGCCGACGATGTCGAGTCGTACATGTAGCGACCCAGGGGGAACTCCAACGTGCCCGCCGTGGTCGGCAGCAGCATCACGGGCACGATGCGATCGGTGATCGGATTCATCGCCGCCGTGTCATCGCGGCCGAACGCGATACCAGTCAGGCTGCGCACGATGGTGTTGCCCGTGTTGTGGGTCAACACCGGGATGGTGGTACGCAGTGGCGTCACCGTTCCCAGGATGACCCCGGTCAACCCGTTGATCAGGTCATAGCGGAACGTTGCGGTCCGCTGCCCCAGGGCGTCGGAGATGTCCAGCACCGCACTGGCGGGGCTGTTGGCGAGAAACCGGGGCACGCCCGGCAGCACCGTCACGGGTCCACCGGGTATGCGGTGGCGGTCACCTCGGTGATGGAAATCTGGGAGAACTGTGGGATGCGGCTGGGAGGCTGCACGGTGCCGCCCGGGATACGGATGCTGGCCAGCCAGCGGGAACCGTGCTCATCCCGGACCGCCACATAGGGCAGGTCACTCCACGCCAGATCGCGCAGGTACTGGAACAACTGCTCATAGTTGATCAAGCTGATGGCGGCGTTGTTCATCAACAGCACCCGGTCGAACGTTTCCCCACCGCGCTCCGTGCCATGGAAGGCGACCTGGTAGTCCCTGTTGTACATCGGCTGGTAGCGCACCATGCCGCCTTCGAGGAACTCGAAGTTCTCCGACGGGGTGCCATCCCACACGGCGATGTGCGCCAGGGCGCCGGAGCCATCCTGGTTCACGTTCGACGTGAAGATCAGGACCGACCCATCGACACAGTCACCGTCCACGCCCGGAGCAGGGGGGGTATCGGCCACTGTCGCAGACCAGTTGCCACAAAAGTCCAGCTCATGGCACAGCCGCACCTGATACGTCGACTCCACGCCAACCCGTGGTTCCAGGTCGTTGAAGATCGCTGTGGGGAACGTGGTCGCCGCCATGATCGTCTGGTAGTCAGTCCAGCGGTCGGTGCGCTGAATCTCCCACGCGCCCAGGCCCGGCATCGGATTCGCCGAAAAGTCGTCCACCGTAAACGTCACCGGCGTCGGGCCGTTGTAAGAGCTGCCAATGTTGGCGTGCACGCTGACCGGGCCGACAGTGGTGATATTGGTGGCGTTGGACAGCACCGTCTCCACCTGCCAGTCAGGTGGCTCGTCATCCGTTTCCCGCCACACCTTCGCGCCGACCCAGTTGCCGTTGAACTCGAACGCCAACCAATACCGGGAATTGACCTCCTGCGGCGGGTCAAGCATATTGACGATGGAATCGGATGCCGTCTGCCCGCCAGCGAAGGCACCCGTCTCCAGCTGGAAGAATCCCGAAGCTGCCCACGTCAGCTCCGCGAACACGTAAGTAGCCAGCCCCAGTGTGCGCCCACGCAACTGGACTGACACGCCACCAGTGCTCACCGGTTCCTGGCTGGAAGAGATCAGCGCCCGCATCTGCCCATTCAGGATCGGCACGTTCTGCTGCAAGATGTGCCGATTGTTGATGGTGGAGCTGGTGACAACGCCGGTGCTGCCATTGACGGACACTTCACTGGCCAAGCCGTTGGCAATGACCCATGCCAGGCCAGAGTCGGCCGTGCCCCACCCGTTCGACACGGTCCGGCTGAACGTGTCATACACGCCCAAGGATCCCGTGGACCAGCCCAACTCCTCGTAGAAGATGCCGGTGGGGATACCTGCCGGTTCCTCCACACAGTCGATGTTCGCCGTTACCGGCAGTGTGCGGGGAGTGATGCTGAACCCCGTCACCGTCGGTACGGAGGCGAACATCATCACCAGGTCGCCGGGGCGGTCCAGGGTCGCGGTGCCTGACCCCTGATCCCAGGTCGCCTCCGCTGTCGTGCCGCCATAGGTGGTCGGTGGCAGCCACTGGTTCGGGCCGACAGCAGCGAAGTTCAGGCCGGTGACATTCGGCGCCCTAGCTCCCAACACCTGCCACTGGCCGCCGACCGCTGTGGAAGAGAATGCCTCCCACGTCGACACCCCGGAGGTGGTGAACGTGGGGATCGGGGGGGAGTATTGGAAGTCGAAATCGACCTGCTTCCACCCGTCGGCGATCTCCGGCAGGGCATCGAATTCGGCGACGGTGATGATGGCCGAGGCACCCGAGCCGCCAACTTCCCGCAGCCCCAGGGGTGAATCGGTGGGGCCGAAGCGGCGGGCGTAGAGGCGGGCCAGGTTGTAGCTGGTCGACGCGACGGCGGCGTTGTTGATGATGCCCTGCTGCGCGGTCACTCCACTGTAGACAGGTGCAGCGATCTGCTTGTAGTAGCCGTGCGTGTCAGGCATCACCGCGCCGGCAGTGTGCAGGGAGATGGCGGGGATCTGATCGGTGTGCACGGCCTGGCGCACATCGCCGGGTTCCAGCAGCTTCGTGATGCTGATCCCGTGAATGCCCGGCTCCGGCAGCTCATACAGCTGGTGCAGGGCACCGATCTGCGCCTCATCGCCCAGGTAGTAGAAGAGGCTGTCGGGATAGGTGCCGTAGGTGGCGGTGATGACATAGTCCCCGACTGCCATGGTCGGGGCGAAACTGTATGTCGGGTCGAGCAGCGGAATGGAGAACGCGGTCCCCGCCGGGCCCCAGCCGCGCTGTGGGGTGTAGTCCCCGGATGAGCGGGCACCCATGGCGGTGCGGGTCTCCGCCGCATATGTGACCCGGATCGCGGCGTAGAACACGTCGAAGTTGGTGGCACCGGCCACGCCCATGGTGATCCCCACCCGCTGGGCTGCCGTGGTCGACGGGTCCATCCGCAGCAGGGCCGAGTAGTTCCACGGGTATGTGTCGCCGGCCAGGGCCGTGGTGGTGCCCCAGAAAGGGGTGTACTCACCCAGGTCAACGGTTTGGATGTTGGAATCCGCCGCGCTGGAGATGGATGGCAGGCCGGTATCGGTGACCACGCCGGCAGTGGTGGAAGCCGCCGAGGAGGCCAGGCCCACGTTGATACCGGTGTCCCCGGTGGCGAGGTCGACGATGGTCAGAAACTCCACGTCGAGGATCCGCTTGCCGGTCAGCTGTGCGGAGAAGTACGACACCCCGAAGTTCAACGTCACCGTCGGCCCGGTGGCGCTGGAGAAGATGGCGAACCCGGCGTCGGAGGGTGAATACAGGGCTTCGACGGCGGAGCTGGCAGCGTTCAGCGTGGTGGCGGTGTCAGCGGCCGGTGTGACGAATGTGCAGGGGATCGTGACCTGCTTGATCGGGCCGAGCTGGTCTTCCTGGCCGGCGGGGTATACGTTGATGCCGGGCAGGTCATAGGTCAGCGCGGTTGCCGGGGGCTCAGCGACATACACGCGGGCGGTGACGGGCGTGGCGGACGTGCCGAGCCGGAACCAGTAGCCCCTCTCCTCACCCAGCGACAGGGCGTATGGCTGCTCCACGATGGGCACCCAGTCCATGCCGAGAACTGTTGGCGCGTAAGGAGAGTATGCGTCGGTGGCCACTATGCTGCCGCCCTCATCTGTGCACGCATGGTTTGCTGGCTGACGGTGTTAGCGATCGCGGACCCGGTGGCGTTGCCCATCGATGTCGCCACCGCCGCCGTCGGGGACCCGTTGAAGTTCTGCTGGATCGCTCCACGCCCGAAGTTGAACGTGTTCGGATTCGCGTTGACGGAGATCAGGCCGGTCAATGCGGAAAGGTCGCCGAGGACCTGGGCGGCCCCGGCGGCGATGCCCTCCCCGAACCCTTGCATGACGGCGACACCGGCGGGTTTGAGGATTTTCTTGTCCTTGTCCTCCGGGCCTTTCCAGGAGGGCAGCATGTCGGTGACCCAGTTGAGCAGGCCCGTAAGTCCAGGGATGGCAGATTTGATGCCGTCGATAAGCCCGTTGATCATGCTGAGGCCGGCATTGAATAGCACGTTGCCGTTGAAGAAGCCGGCAATGCGCTCAGGGATCGACTTGACGAAGTTCAATATGTTGGTAGCGCCGGTTTCAATGGACGACCTGGCATTCGTCCAGAACCGGGCAAGGGCTTGCACGATCTTCTGGAAAATGTCGTAGAACCACTGATAGATGCCTCGGACGAAGTTGAACACCCAGATACCCAGCGGCATGAAGAAGTTAATGATTGACCGGGCGAGGTCGGTGACGAAGTTGAGGGCGTTCGTCTTCAATGCGAGAAGCTGCTGACCTACCCACAAAACGAAATCGCCGATGGCTTGTGTGGCGGTGGCGCCAAAGTTGTAGATGCCGCCGGCCAGGTTGCTAATCCAGTCCAGGATCCCGCCGAAGAAGTCGGCAATGGCCGGACCTGCGGTGTTGTACAGCCAGTTCGCCATGTCGTTGATGCCGGCGAAGATAAGTCCGAGACCAATAAACAGGCCCGCGAAGGTGATAATTGCCAGCTCGGTAATCTTCAAAAAGCCCGCAAGGGCCTCGTGTCCCTCTTTGCTGGCCAGGAAGTCGGCAATCCATTGCAGCGCTGTTTGCAGAATGGTAAGGAAGGTGTCGCCTTCGCCCGACGAATTGAGCCAGGCGAGGAGGTCCTTCACCATCCCGATGACGGTGAGGAGGATCTGGCCGATGATGCCGAGAGTGTCTTGTGCGTTCTTCAGGAATTCCTTGAACGAGCCATCGCTGATCGACGTGTTGATGAACTCGGTCAACTGATCCAGGATGAACCCGATGAACAGGAATAGGTTTTCCAGGAACGGCATCGACTCGATCATCAAGCCGACCAGGGCGTCGAAGAATCGCAGCAGCGGTCGGCCCAGGGTCTTGACGATCTGAGCTACCGCTGGGAAAACTTCCTGAACGAATTCCTTGAACCGTGGGGATTCGAGGAACACGCCGAAGTCTTTGAAGAACTTCCCGAGTTCGGTGGCAACCAGAACAACGCCGTCACGGATGGGCCCGGCGAGGTTGGTGACGATCTTGTCGAAGCCGTCCCCTGCTGCGGTGAGAAATGCCTCCGAGGCGCGGTCACCGATGTCCTTCCAGATTTCCTTGATGCGCCCCAGCAAGGTAATGAAAGCAAGCGTCGCAGGGCTCAGCCCAGCGATCGCCGCTTCATATTCTTCGACAGTCTTCGCATCGAATACGGCTTTGGCTTTCTCTCCCAACGTGCCGAAGATGGCATTGAGGGATAGGGAGACAACGCCGATGACGGTCAGGATGCCAGGGATCAATGTGAGGAGGGCGATGACAGGGTTCAGGACTTGCGACAGGCCGATGACGGCACCGATGAGTGCCGTTATGCCGGCGATGATGAACGGCACGGTGAATTCGTTGCTGCCCAGCTTGCCGATGCTGGAGAACGCGCTGCCCAGGCCGGATGAGATGTCGGAGCCAATGTCGGTAACCCAGCTGAGGATGCTGCTGCGGTTGCGTCGTAGGCCTTCGTCGAGGCCATCGCTGTTGGTGGTGAACGGGATGTTGATGCCTTCGAAGTTGCCGTCGCCGAGGTCGCCGAGGCCTTGGCGCACTGCGGCAGCTGCGCGGCGACCACCTTCCTCCCCACCTTTGGCGAGGCCTTCGGCCAGCTCATCACCGATGTCGTCGGCGCGGTCCCTGACAGCGAGTTCCACGCCGTCGCTGTAGGCGTTGCCGGCGTCGCGCCCATGCTGGCGCATGACAGCTTCGGCCTTGATGAGGGCGGCTTCGAGTTCCGCCACCAGTTCCCGTTCGAACGGGCCAGCGTCGGCATGGATCTCGATGAAGGCGTCACCCAGGGTGGCCACGTAGATCATGCTACCGGTAGGCAGGCTACATATCGTAGCCTGCGGCGATGGCGGCGTGGAGGCTATTTGCGCTGTACCTGGAAGACGCCTATTATCCACTTACACGGATACAGGGAGGATGGCATATGGACAAAGAGCTAGCCGCAGACCTGCGAGAGCAGCTGTTCGAAGCCCTGGTAGCACGTCGCCGGGAACTCGGGATGTCCCAGTTGGAGGTGGCCAAAGCCATGGGGACGACGCAGTCCCACATTTCCATGATGGAAGGGGGAGGCAGGGACGTCACCGTAGGCACGGTGTTCCTCTACCTCCGCGCCGTCAAGCTGAAGATGCAGCTGGCCTTCGACTACGAGGATTGATGACATGGACCGCGAAGAAGCGAACACGTCTCTAGCCGAGATGATTGCCAGGATGAAAAGTCGCCGTCAGGCCCTAGGCCTGACACAGAAGGCGGCAGCCGAGAAAATGGGAACCGTGAAGTCCAACATCTCCTACTGGGAAAGAGGAAAGACGACCCCGAGCGCGTCGGCGCTGATCCTTTACGCCGATGCGCTCGACTGGAAGATCCAGCTGGTCGACAAGTTCCCTAGCTAGGGCGGTGTCCACGGGCGTGAAAGTCGTTCAGGTGCATGAATGCCATCGCGTCCGTGGACATGCCCCGCTCAATCCCCACACTGGCCATGGCGGAACGCAGGGAGATCGTGTAGGAGTCCTGGCATACACGGCAGTCGGGGTGCATGCGCCCCCAGCCGTCTTCGTACCACTCCAACCGCTTCGTCACCCGACACCTCCGCGCATTTGGGCGAGGAATACATCCTCTTCCCGCTTCGCGTTGATCGCAACGTCTACCGGGGTGTCAATGCCCGCCGGTGGCTTGTTGAGGCGGACCAGGAAACCGTTGCGGTCCTCGGGTTTCATGTGCAGCATCACCACGGCCAGCAGGGCATCAATCCAGGCCTGTAGGGAGAGGGCGGCGGCGTTGGTGCCTCGTATGGCGAGGTAGCCGCCGATGGTGTCCCAAGCCCCGCTGACTGTGGCGACCAGGCCGATGGTGAACCACCATGGCCTGCCGGACAGCATCGTCACGAGTTCCATGATGGCCTCGGACAAAGCGTCGAAGTCGACGGTGCCGGCGGCGAGCCCTTCAATTACCTGCTGGGCGTCGCCCTCGTGGGCCAGGGCGAGGAAGTCGCCGAGGAAGTCATCGGACAGCAGTGCCCCCAGCCACGCCGATGCGGGCAGCGCGGCGAAACGCAGGTCCACTCCGGACACGGTGATGGTGACCGGCCACGGTTGCAGGGCGAACAGCATCGACGTTGCCGTCGATGGGGGCGTGGCGGCCTCTTTGCTATCGGGTGCGGCGGACCGCCTTGGCCGGCTTGGCACTGCCGCCCTCCCGGTCCTTGAAAGCGTCCAGCAGGGCCATCACTTCGGGAATGTCGCGTTCCCCGGTGGACAGCACGTCAACGATGTAGGCCCGGTCGGATTCGTTGAACAGGTTCGAGATGATGTTGATGAAGTGGCCGAGGGCTTCGATGGCTTCCCCGGACAGTGCCCCACCAACGCTGGATCGCTTGATCAGGTTCGTGTAGTGGGACAGCATGGCGAGCTGGCCGGGCAGCGGCAGCTTGATGACAAGGCTGCGCTCTCCCAACTGCACGACACGAGTCTCGCGCGTATCAGTAGTCACGCTACTGATACTAGATCAGCCTGCCGCCGAAAGTTGTTCGGACAACCACCTTGAATCCTCGCGCGGTGCCCCGGGCGAACAGTGGCCCGGTGAGGAAGAAGTGGCCCTTCGTCCCGGGGTGGTTGACGTGCTTCAACGACACGACGCGGCCGACCTTGGCCCAGAAGAAGACCAGCCGACCGTTGGCCTTGCGGGGATCGATGTCGTGGGCTTTGGTGCCGCCGTGGGGGAAGATCGCATACGGTGCCGGGGTGCCGACGCGGTAGGTGACAGTCCAGGCGGCTGTCGACTTGTTCCAGATGCGGATCTGGGACCGCATGTAGCCGGTCCTCTTCGGCGCCAGGGCCTTGCCTTCCCGCACGACCTCATTGGCCAGGGGCTTGACGTAGTTCTCTTCAGCCCAGTTCGTCGCGTACCGCTGCGTCCGGGTCCAGTTGATCTCCACCCGGCTCGGCCCGAAGCGGATTCCTGGCACGGCTCCTCCTCGGGTTAGCTAACTTCTTACTGCCATCTGCTTCCAGTTTGGCAGCATCTTCCACCACCACGGCGGCCACCAGCTGTGCCACCTGGCCGGACTGCTCCCAGTCCTCCATGGATGGGCTGACCGCGCCGGGAGGGTCGAGGCTAACCCGCTGCAGGTAGCCGTTGACGATCAAGCTGGCCGTGGCGACATCCAGCTCCCGTTCATACACCGCACCCCGGCGGTAGATGTCGTGGGCTTTCAGCACCTTCACCTTGATCAGCATCTGGCCACGCTAGCAGGTAGAGCACTGGGGGATCTGGACCGAGATGCTGCCCTGCACCCCGGCGCACCCTCCGAACGGTGCCAGCGGGGTGATGTCGGCGATGCTCACCAACTGCCGCTGCCGGCGGTTCAGATCCCGCAAGCAGCAGAACGCTTCCCGAATCGCCGACGTGTCCGACATCAGCTGCTCCGTCGCCGCCGTCAACTCCGCGCACGTGGCCGCATTGCTGACATCACCGACCGGCCAGCACCGGAACACGGTTACCTCCAGCCGCAGCGCCCACGCGACAACACCGCACGGCCCGGACTGCCGTTCAATGGTCCTGTCCGGGAAGAACGCGAACGACGGGTACGTCTCCAGCATCCGCACATAGGCGGTGCCGTTGCAGCAGTCATCCTCATTGGCGGCAATATCGGCCAGAGGATCACCCCAGGTCAGGCAGCATTTCGCCGGGGGATTCGGTCGGGAGGCAAGGGCGGCGCACAGGCAGCTGAGCAGATCGGTCTGCTGGGAGAGGAACTGCTCGTCGGTGGTTGGCATGTCACCCCATCGGATAGCGGACGCGGTGCTGCGACTCCCACGAGGAAATCCGGGGGCGCCCCTTCAACCCGAACGGGTTGTACGAAGCAATCACTTGATCGACTTCGGTGATGCCGGTCAGACCCCTGTCCAGCAAGGTGTCGATGTTCACCGTCGACAGGCTGATCCCCTGCCGGGTCAGGTTCTGCACCCGGGAAGGCAGCCTGCACACCCCACCGGTGCAGGCGCGGGCCCACTCCACCTGCAGAATCCCCGCCGCGTCGTTCAACACCGCTGGAACGGGGATGCCCTTGGTGTAAGTGACCGACCAGGTGTCCTCCTCGCCCAGGGCGCGGTTCATGTCCTGCGACTCAGGCCAGCAGTCGTTGACACCATCAACTTCCTGGCGCACCAACCACCAGGCCCCATCGGTCGCATCCAGCCGGTACGACCCGGTCACCACCGGCGAGCCGGAAATGCTGACCTCGGTCACCTCGGACACCGGGCCGGGCAGCCAGATCTGGCAGTTCGGATCACACGACTGGCAGCCTGGGCCTGTTCCACACCAGCAGTTACGCCACAGCCCATCCAGGATGAACGGCTGCCACGTGCCGTAGGACCAGAACCATCCGTACGAGCCACCGTTGGACTCGCACCACCGACCGCAGGGCCGGACAATGGTTTCGCATTCGCTGAAGCGGCGACCGGTCGCCGACCACAACGTCAGCTCGGCGTAGCGGGTCGCCGCCGCGCGCACGGTGGAGGAGTACCCCAGCCACTCATCGTCTGAGCAGGTGCGGCACGGATTCCACCCGCACGGCGGCGACTCGCTAGCCATTAGACAGTCACACTCCCGACGTAGCCGGCCGAAGACGTGTCGATGCGGGTCATCCGCACCGTGTACGTCCCGGCACCGGAGTAGGTGTGAGCCAGGGTGGAGGTTGCCGTCGGGGTCCGGGTGACATTGCCGTCACCCCAGCTGACATACACCTGCTGGCCAACCCAATCCGTCGGCACCGTGGCACTGACCGCGAAGCCACCAGTGCCGGTGACGGTCAGGTCACCAACGAGCGCCTGGCAGCCACAGGCCGGCTCCGGCGGCGGCATCTGGGTCACGAAGACCCGTTCATGCTGGGAGGAACCGATGGCGCTGTTCATCGCCTTCGGGTTGCCCAGTGTGGCGGTGGCCTGCGAGATCCCCACGTAGTACGGGCCGACACCCCACGGCGAGCCGGACTGGGTACGTGCCTCCACGACGAACGTGGCGAGGTCGTTCTCCAGCGTGACATCGCCGATGGTGCCCTCCACGACCCACGGGTAGACCCGGTAGCCCCAGTCCCCGCCGGTGACGCAGGTCTCCGAACCGGTGTTGCCCAGCCGCGTCCACGCCTCGAACGCGAAGTTCGAGTCGAACGCCGTGTTCTCCTCGGTGGAGTAACCGATGGCGTCCGGAGTGTCGGCGTCCGACAGGTACACCGGGTTGCCGGAGACGATCTCGGCCAGCTCCGGGTCGACGTTGCAGAACGTCATCGTCAGGTTGATCCACTTAAGGATCGGCGGGATCGTGTTACGGAAGCAGAAGACGCCGTCGCCGTTCTTCTTGAACATGTCGACGCGGTCTTCGTACTCCTTGGTCATCTCGACGGAGATGATGCCCTCGGACACGACCTGCGAGCAGTCACCGGTGACGGGCAGGCCACAGCTGGACAGCTGGGTCACCCGCACGATCGGGACGTTGTAGGGAGAGAAACATACGGTAGCCACGGTTACGACTCCTCATCGGGTGAGGTGGCGGGATTCTTGCGCGGCCTACCGCGCTTCTTCGGCGCAGGTGTCTCAGCATCGGGAGTATCGGGAGTATCGAGCGCCAGGTAGTCCTGGTAGCGGTCCCACAGGTAGTCCGGCATGCGGATCTGGAACCCGTTATCCGTTGACGTGGCTACGTCGCTTTTACGGTCCGCCAGGTCGATGAGGATCGGTACCTCATCAGCCCAGCTGGCCGGCGTGTAGAAGACGGTCACGGGCACTCCCTGGTCACCTGGACAGCCCACACACCGCACTCGATGGCCAGCAGATACTGCTGCTCGGCGATGGCGTACTGCTGATTCGTGGACCGGTTGAGCACCTCACGGATCGGCGGGATGAACACGTCCGAGGCCCACACCACAACCCGGCCGGATGCGTACATCCATTCCGTCGTTGACGTGGTGGCCTGCCCCGCCGGGCCGGTCCCGGCATACCCCTGACCCAGGGAGTACGGGGTGCCGTAGGGAGTGGTCAGCAGGTTGGCGCGTGGCCGCTCGATCAGGTGCTCATTGCCGAGCCAGTTGCCAATCCCCGCACGGGCGTGGATGATGCCGCCGGCTACCGCGTTGTCAGCGAGTGCCTGCTCCAGCAGCTGAACCGCTTCGGTGGTGCAGCCGGCGTTGCCGAGGCTGACCGCTTGGGCGGGGAGCAGCCCCGTCAATCCCAACCCGGTGCTGCCCTGCCACAGCCGGGCTTCCACGGCCCGCTGTGCTTTCAGGTTCAGCTTGGTCAGCAGCCGGCGGCGGATCTCCTCCTCGGTGTAGCCGATGGATCCGCACAGCCACGAGGCGTACACGACGAACGGGTCGGCACTGATCGTGTCGGGGCCGTCGTCGAACACCTTCGCGGTGACAGATTCGCATTCCGAGGCCCACAGGCGGGCCGGGCCGCACGTGTCGGGCTGGTATTCGATGCCACCGACGGCGGCTTCGAGACGCGGCAGGGGCAGTGGCCCCACGGCGGCGTTGAAAAGCCCGTACGGCACTGGTGGTGGCGCCGGGGGATCAAGGATGACTGGTGCGTCGGTCAGGATGGCCATCTGCCCCTCCTTTCAAGGTCGGTTGGCAGTTGACGGGGCGCCCCGCTGGGAGGAGACAGGGCGCCCCTGGTTCAACTAGCTGCAGGTAACCGACTGCGTGGAGGTGGTTTCACCCGACGGGCAGATGCCGATGGTGTAGACCCGGCTGAGCGGGCACATCTTCAGCATCTTCCAACCGGTCTCCGTGAAGAGGTGGGTGACCTGGTTGGTGGCCAGCAGCGTCGAGTCGTAGACGCTGTTGAGCGTGATCACGTCGGACACGGCGCGCACCCACGTACCGGCCGGGTAGATCACAAAGTCCAGCGAGGTCGGGAGCTTGGTGATCGGCGTGGCCGAGCCCGGCTCCCCGGCGGTGACGCTGTCGGAGAAAGCATCCTGCCAGTCGTAGAGCCACTGGACCCGGACACCACGGGTGGCGAACCACGAGATGATCTGCGAGTCGACCAGGGAAACATCCTGGGTGTGGTCCCCACCGGTGCGCCGGGAGAAGTCGGCCCGGAACTGCGCCAGCATCCAGAACGGCAGCAGCAGCTCCAGCGTCGCCGACCGCTGCAGGCGCAGCGCGTACTTGATGTCCACGGCGGCCATCTCGACCGCGCCCAAAACCTGCGACACGACAGTGCCGTCCGAAGACCACGGCGCCACAGCGGTCAGGGAAACTGCGGTGGAACCGGTGACGATGGCGGCGATCTGCTCCGCGTTGACCTGGTGTGCGGAGACCGCCAGTGCGCCGGAGGTGAACGTCGACGTGTACTCCGGGTAGCCCCGGATCGCCAGGATGTTGCCGGTCAGGCAGACACCGGTGACACCCAGCCGGTCGTCAACGAAGTCCGGGCACGGGATCTCCTTACACGTCTTCACCGTGCCGGCGGCGACCTGCGCCTCGGTCAGGTTGAAGAACCCGGTGCCGTTGCCGAAGATGGTGGAGAAGTCCAGGCCAGTGTTGTGGCGGACACCTCCGCGCCGTGCCTGAACCTCCGGCACATCGAGCAGGCCGTCGGTGGTCACCTGGGAGCAGATCGAGTAGATCGTCTCCGACGGTGCACACCAACCTGACGCTGCGAGCAGGGCGTTCGGGTTCTCCTCCGCGCCCAACTCGGCGTAGTGGATCTGCGCGGCCTTCAGCAGCGATCCGCCCGGCAGCGCTGTTTCGTTGCGAACGTTGGCGAGCACCTGCTCGTCGCGCTCGTCCATCCACACCGACAGCTCGGCCGGGTAGTCGCGCTCGATGACGGCAACGCCGTGCATGATCTCGTGCTCCATGCGCGGCATCGAAGAATACGATGCGGCGCGGGCCTGGAACGCCCGGCCGAACGCGGCCATGTCGATGCGCTGCCCGGCGGCGAAGCCCGGCACGTCAGCGGCGGCGATCAGGGTGCCGTAGTTCGCCTGGCGCTGCGCCGGCTCCGTCGACACATCCTCCGGGTTGATGTCGGAGATCCGCAGCGAGGAAAGCCCAGCCTGCTTGGCCTGCTCCACGTGCTCGGCGGTGTCCTCGGCGGTGGCCTGTGCCGACAGGATCGCAGCGGATGCCGCTACCTGCGGTGCCGGCTCGTTGACCACGACGGCGGGGATGACAGTCACGTCGGCGAACTTCGCAGTCCGGTTACCGTCGGCGGTCAGCTTCTCGTTGGCGGCGGTGACGAACGTCTTCAGCGACTCCAGCTCGGTGAGCTGCTCGTCGGTGACGGTGTCCGGGGTGACGGATGCTAGGAGGGTGGCGTGGGCCTCGGACGCCTCGGTGGCGAGTTCACGCAGGCCCTGCGGGGAGAACCGGTCAAGGTTCTCGGGGATCTGGAACATGTATTGGCTCCGTAATAGCCGTAGAGGTTCACGGCGACACGGCCCACATTCCAGCTATCGCAAGGCAACAATAGATCCACTTCGGGACTTTGTGCAAGTGTCGAGAAAAGGTGGCCTAGCGGGCTAGGCATACAGTGAAGGTGTGGAGATCTTTAAGATCCCGTTCGTGTTCGCCGACGCTGACCTGGCCACACATAAGGTCATTCGGAATGCCGAGCAGGGCTACGCCTACACCTCGATTCAAGTGGATACCGAGACGTGCCGTATCTGCGGTGGGCAGTGGTCTCAGGTGCACACCTTGGCCGTCACCGACACCACGGGTGCGACGCGGGCCATCGGATCGGTGCGGGCCTGCGAAGACTGCCAGCGGCAGTCATGGCTGTTCACGTCACACATGCCCCGCGCGGTCGCGGGGCGGGCCATGGACGCCAGGGCCGTGGTGTAGAAGAAACCCCAGCTGGACGCTTCACAGCTGGGGTTTCTATCACCGGCCCTCACCAGGTGAAGACCAACATATCAGAGCCGGCCTGCCCTGGCGAGCTTTCCGAGCCGCCGCCACTGCACGTCACTGCGGCGGGTGTCGAACGTGTCTCCGTGCTCGGCGAGGAAGACTTTGGTGATGGTGGCGTAACTGTCGGTGGGCTTGATTTGGCGCATCGCCATAGTTACTCCTGGTAGAAGCGTCGCAGATTGTCCTGGTCCCGCAGTTCGTCGTAGGCGTGGGGGATGGTTTCCTCGCAGTGATAGCAGAAGTCGTCAACCGGTCCGCGATGGCCGGGCATTGGCACGTGCCCACGGATCCGGCAGATCGCCTTCGTCGCCGGCACCGTCAGCCACCACAGCCAGCTCGGTGCCCCCTCCAACGCATCCCTCACCATTTCCATCCTTCGCTGCAGTCGGGGCACAGATCGTATTGGGTGCTGCGGCGGCCTTTGACCCGGTGGACGCTGTGTTTCCAGCCGGGCAGGCGCAGCATGTTTGACCGCTGGTGGGGGACGGCGGGGATGGTGCCCGTCGCTCCGCACACATCGCAGGTCAGGTGATGTTCGAAAACGATCATGAGTGGTACCTGCGGTTGTGCTCGGTGGCCGCCTCGATCTGCTCCCGGATCGTCCACGATGCCCGGCCGACGGGCAGCTCGTGACAGTCTCCGTCGGGGCATTCGAGGTACGTGTAGGCGCCATTGCCGGCCGTTGTCTCGAAGTCTTCCAACGCAGGCTGCACCTTCACCAGCAGCGCCTCCCAGACACAGTCACCGTCATGCTCATCCGGCAGTCCACAGTTCCCCCAGGGTGGATCGCCCTCCGCTGAGCCACGCACCGCACGCTGGCATTTTCCGCGCTGCGTCATCGGTCCAGTTTCCTTTCCGGGATGAGGAACTCGGTGAACGGTGCCTGCGTCCATGCGATGGAGTCCTGCTTGAACTGGTCGGCGAGGCGGCGCAGACCTTCCTTGACCGCATCAACGAGTGCATCACTGGCATCGTTGATCTCGATTGCCCAGATGGCGTTCTGCCAGGCGGCATTCGGTAGGGAGTAGCCGTGGAAGTGGCGAAGGAAAACGGCACCCTTGAGGTGGCGGTCGACCTGCTGGCAGAACTCTGCCCACCGCTGCTGGCTGAGCTTGTCGTCAGAGTTGCCGATGGTGATGTAGTACAGCATCAGTTGTCCTTCCCGGCCAGCAGGGCAAGGGCTTCGGTTTCGTTGAATCGCATGGCACGTCCACCGGGGATGCGGATGTGGGAGATCCTGCCGACCTTTGCCCAGGCGGCGACGGTGCGCCGGTCGACTCCGAACAGCTTCGCCACGTCCCGCGCGGTCAGGAGGTACAGGTTGTCCATGGTCACCTCGGGTCCGGGTAGTGGGAGCCGACCTTGAAGTCGTTGTAGGTTTTCTCATCCACGCAGTGTTCGCCTTCGTTGCCGTCGTCGGCACGTAGGACCAGGCAGTACCGGGGCGGATAGTAGGTGGGGATGCAGATGACCGGTTTGGTGCCGTGGCATGAGACGGATGTCCACGCGGGGTGGTATTCGTGGCCGATGACATACCCGGCGTCGGGTGCGGTGACGGCTTCGTAGATTCCCCAGCCGATCAGGCCGATGATGCC
>Ga0070682_100000281_pt1 | contig 36350 bp, 32 predicted proteins | sample KBSC63LmetaG_FD_64668 | JGI IMG/M metagenome (GOLD analysis project Ga0070682, IMG submission 64668) | Corn rhizosphere microbial communities from Kellogg Biological Station, Michigan, USA - KBS C6-3L metaG | ecosystem: Host-associated > Plants > Roots > Rhizosphere | place: USA: Michigan...
AAGATCATGGATTACGGGAAGTACGTCTTCCAGCAGAAGAAGAAGCAGAGCGAAGCGAAGAAGAAGCAGAAGGTGATCGTGGTGAAGGAGGTGCAGTTCCGCCCCCGCATCGACGAGCACGACTTCGACTTCAAGAAGAACAACATCATCCGTTTCCTGCAGCACGGCGACAAAGTGAAAGCCTCGATCCGCTTCCGCGGCCGCGAGATGACCCACATGGAGCTCGGACGGGCGGTGCTCGACCGGCTGCTGGCCGAGATCAAGGAAGTCGGAGCGGCCGAGAACGCCCACCCCGACATCCAGGGGAACCGGATGACGATGGTCATCGCGCCGGTCAAAGCAGCGCACTAATGTAGGGCGGGTTCTCTAACCCGCCAGCCCCGGACGGGTTGGAGAACCCGTCCTACGTTCGGAATTACCAATAGTTCAAGCTGGTTTCGACCCCAGCTTAGGCACGAGAGGACTGTCATGCCGAAAATGAAGACGCACCGTGGAGCCGCGAAGCGGTTCAAAAAGACGGGAACCGGGAAGCTGCAGCGGAACCACGCGTTCCATTCGCACATCCTCACCAAGAAGTCGCCTGGCCGCAAGGCCGCGCTTGCCGGTGAGACGACTGTGTCGAAGGCGAACGAAAAGACCGTGAAGCGGATGCTTCCCTACTAGCTCGTGTAGGACAGACACTCTTGTCTGTCCGCTCGCACAGACAGGAGTGTCTGTGCCACACGCAAACCAGAGCGAGCCGCGGCAATCACCACTCCTGGCCCGGCCGCTCATAACGATACAAACGAGGAGAGAACATGCCGAGAGTCAAACGAGGCCCAAAAAGAAAGAACCGACGCGCCAAAATCCTGAAGCTGGCCAAAGGCTACTGGGGGATGAAGTCGCGCGGTCACCGGATCGCGAAACAGCAGGTCGAGAAGGCGCTCAACGCCGCTTTCACCGGCCGCAAGGATCGCAAAGGTGAGTTCCGGACGCTCTGGATCGCGCGCATCAACGCCGCCGCCCGCCTGAACGGAATGTCGTACTCGCAGCTGATCAACGGCCTGAAGCTGAGTGGCAACACGCTCGACCGCAAGATCCTGGCCGACCTCGCCGTGCAGGACGCCGCCGCCTTCACCGCGATCGCCGAGAGCGCCCGCGCCGCGCTGAACAAGAAGCAGCTCCGCGCCGCCCTCGACAAGGAAACGGCCACCAAGCGCGCGCCGAAGCCGGCGACCACCTAAGCAGACGATTCGCAATCACTGAAGAGCGCGGGCTAGAATGGCCCGCGCTTTTTTTATGCTCGAAGACATCCAAAAATCCTCCTCTGATTTCGACGCCGCGCTGGCCGCCGCAAACACGACGCACGCGCTCGACGACTTGCGCGTCCACTACTTCGGCCGCAAAGGCGGACTGATTCCGACGTTCTTCTCGCGCCTGAAGGAAGTGCCGAAGGAGCAGAAGAAGGAGGTCGGCGACGCCCTCAATAAGCTTCGCGACCGCCTCGAGTCAGAGCTGAAGGAGAAGACGGAGCGCGTCGCCGCCGATGAGGCGCGCCGCAAGGAAACACGTCGGACGCTCGACGTGACCCTCCCCTCCCGCGCCCCCGGCCTCGGCCACCTGCATCCCGTGACGATCGTCCGCCGCGAAGTCGAACAGATCTTCCGCGACATGAGCTACACGATCGATCCCGGTCCCGAGATCGAGAGCGACTGGTACAACTTCGAGGCGCTCAATTTCACCAAAGACCATCCGGCGCGCGATACGCAGGACACATTCTTCGTCGACGTCGAGAACCTCCTGCTCCGCACGCACACGTCGAACACGCAGATCCTGTCGATGGAACGCTGGAAGCCGCCTCTGAAGGTGCTCTCCGCCGGCCGCGTCTTCCGCCGCGACGAGATCACCATGCGCCGCTCGCCGATGTTCCATCAGGCCGAAGGGTTCATCGTCGATCGCGGCATCCACATCGGACATCTCCGGGCCACGCTCGAGTACATGGTCCGCAAGCTCTTCGGCGCCGATTCGAAGATGCGCATGCGCCCCAGCTTCTTCCCCTTCACCGAGCCCTCGGCCGAAGTCGACATGTCATGCGTCTTCTGCAAGGGAGCCGGCTGCGGCACCTGCTCGCAGACCGGCTGGATGGAGATCCTCGGCTGCGGAATGATTCACCCGCAGGTGCTGCGCAACGTCGGCATCGATCCGGAAGAGTGGAGCGGGTTCGCGTTCGGGATGGGACTCGATCGCGTGGCGATGCTGAAGTTCGACATCCCGAACATACGAACCCTTTTCGAAAACGACCTGCGCGTGCTGCAGCAGTTCTAATGTAGGACAGACACTCTTGTCTGTCCCCCGCCGCACAGACAGGAGTGTCTGTGCTACATCTAGAGCAACTTCTTCTTCGCCCCCGTCAACGGCTGCCACGCGTACAACGCCTTCGCGTCATCGTGCAGCACCAGCGGCTGACTGGCGTCGGCGATCGAGCGGCGCGGATCGGTGCCGTACCACTGCTGGTAGCCGTAGAACGACCCGCTGCGAAGGTCCGGCTCGCGGCGCACCACCGAGCCATGGACGTAGTCGACGACGAAGATCGTCGAGTCCTTCTTTTCGACTCCGCCGAGAACGAGCATTCCTCCGCTGAGCTCCCTGGCGAAGTTGAGCTGCGTCATCCTGCCGATCGGAATCCGGCGCGCGGTTCCGTCGATGGCGTGCAGGTCGAGCGTCCATCCATTCGCCTCGTTCAAGAGCACGGCGACCGATCCATCCGCCAGCAGCGTGATGTGCGTCAGCGATGCGGCCGGCGCGGGCGCGATGACCTGCGCCGTCCGTGCATCGATGACGAACGCCTGGCTCTTGATGTTCTCGTTGTCGTCGCGCTCGATGATCAGACCTCGCGATCCATCGCCCGAGACGGTGAGACCGAGCGCCCTCGTTTCCGCGTGATACGAGCCGGTGTGCGCCAGCGCGCGCGTCCGCACGTCGAGCTCGTAGATCTCGATGCTGCTCGCCACCGGCTTGATGGACGGATACGGCGGCGTCTGGATGTAGATACGCAGGAGGTCCGGCTTAACGAAGAAGATCCGCCGCCTGACGTGCTCGGCCTGCGGCAATTTCGCGGAGACGAGCGCCTTCTTCGATGCGAGCTCGTACGCCGTCACGATGCCGTTGACGTCGATCACGCCGATGCGCGAGCCGTCGTCCGAGAAGGTGAACTCGGAGTTGCGCGTCATCGTGATCTGCGTCGGCTGCGGCTGCGCCCCCGCGCGAAGCGGCTGAATGTAGAGCTCTCCCTCGCCTGCACGGTAGTCGGGCAGCTTGAGATATCCGACGGTGCTTCCATCGTGCGAGAAGCCGGAGCTGTACCAGGAGCGGATCCCGTTGATGCGCAGGCTCTCTCCGGACGCGATGTCGTACGCGAAGAGCGCGTGGTAATCCATCCGGTTGTTCGCCCGTCCGAAGACGAAGCTCCACGAACCCTGACCCGGCTGCGAGACCTCGGGCTCGATCAGATCGGACGGCGCGGGATGCACGACCCACCAGGTGAATGCGCCGCCGATCACAAGCACGATCGCCAGCGCGGTCCAGATGAAGCGCGAGAGCGCGACGTGGTTCTGCCTCCGGTCGGAACGGCCCTTCTCCAGCTGCCATGCGCCGCAGGCGAGAAGGATCAGCATCAGCGCGCCGAAGAGCGTGATGGCGACGCGCTTCGTGAGGTCGCCGGCGAAACCTTCCAGCAGCGGGCGGATGATGCCGATCACCGCCAGCACGGTGGCGCCGAGCAGCACGAGGTCGAGCGCGATGAGCGGCGACTTCGAGCGAAACATCGTCCCGAATACGTGTCCGAGCAAAAGCAGCAGTAGCGCGGCCGCGCTGACGACGGCCAATCCGCCCGCCAGGTCGACATTCCAGCTCCGCTGCCACGAGGTCGTGCCGAAGAGATACGACGGCACGAAGATCACGGCGAAACAGAAGGTGACGGTGAGCAGCGCCGCGATCACTTTGCCGAACCAGATGGCCCGGGCGGAAAGCGGCTTCGACAGATAGAACGACATCCGCTTCTCCATCAGATCGCGGCTGATCATCGAAACGCCGAGGATGAATGCCAGTGCGAGAGAGAAGCCGACGGCGCCGACCGTGCCGATCGTGGTGATGATGTCGAGGCGATTGATGCCGCGCAGTCCGCGGACGAGCGTCAGCACGAACGGCATCACGGCGATGGCGGCGGCGGTGACGAACACAGGTGTCCGTTCGGAGAGGTCGCGGCGGGCGACGGCGAGTGTGTGTGTCATGAGTGGGCTCCTTCGCCGGCGACGGCGATGAATATTTCTTCGAGAGTCATGGCCGACACGTCGGCGCTCTGAATCGTGGCGCTGGAGCGCAGACGCTCGAACGCCAGGTCGTCGTAGTTCGAGACCACCGCCTCGGTGCCGGTTCCCCAGCGCTTGACGAGCGTGGTGCGGAAGCTCGCCGCCTCGAGCGCGAGCGGCTGCGCGGAGAAACGGATGCGGCGGAAGCGTGCCTTCAATGCTTCGAGCTCTTCGTCGAGTGCGATGCGGCCGCCGTCCATGATGGCCACGCGGTCGGCGATCGACTCGACTCCCGCCAGATCGTGCGTAGTGAGAAAGATCGTCGTGCCGCGATCGGCGAGCTCCGCGATCACTTCCTCGAACAGCGACTTGCGCGCGACGACGTCGAGGCCGAGCGTCGGATCATCGAGCACGATCAGGTCGGGTGCGGCGGCGAGCGCCAGCGCGAGCGAGACCTGCTTCTTCTGTCCCTTCGACAGCTCGCCGAAGCGCGCGCGGGTCGAGATCCCGAAGCGGCTGGCGCGCGTATCGAATGCCTTCTGGTCCCAGCGCGAGTAGAGCCTCGCGCAGAACGCCGCGAGCTGCTCCACGCGCATCTCGGGCGGCGCATCGGCCTCCTCGGCCACCACTCCGACACGCTCCATCAGATGCGTCCGGTGTTTCCATGAATCCTCGCCGAGGATCTGGGCGTTGCCGGATGAAGCGCGTTGCTGCCCGAGGGCGCAGCGGACGAGCGACGATTTGCCGGCGCCGTTGCGGCCGAGCAGTGCGTACACCGAGCCGCGCGGAACTTCGAGCGACGCGGCGTCGACGGCGACACGGCGTCCGTAGCGCACCGTCATGCCGGCGATGCGGATTGCGGGCGTCTCCGCCTGGTTCATACCTTCCTCCTGTGCTCGCGAACGAGCTTGTCGTAACTGTTGTTGAGCTCATCGACCGCGTCGCCGAGCGATGCGCCGACTGAGATCGCCGTGCCGGCGTAACGGCTCGAGGCGTCGCGAAGCGTCTCGTTCCGTTCCGACTTTTTCGGCTGCGACGGCTCGTCGGCGACGAACGTCCCCTCACCGCGGCGGACGGCGAAGACGCCGTGCTCGGTGAGCCGCTGATAGGCGCGGGCGACCGTGTTGGGATTGACGCGGAGCTGCTGGGCAAGCTCGCGGACGGAGGGCACGGTGTCGCCCGGCTTGAGAGCGCCGAGGGCGATCATGCGCCGCATCCCTTCCTCGATCTGTCGCCAGATGGGAGCCGCGTCCGTGGGGTTGATATCGAACAATGGTCTGCCTCCGAGTTACTGTACTAAGTTACTAATACAGTAAGTCGGCGGCGTTCGATTGTCAAGACTCCCTCGATTTTCCCTCGCCCCGCTTGCGGGGAGAGGGTGCCGCAGGCGGGTGAGGGGCCGTGCCACGTGCGATGAAGAGCCCCCTCATCCGCCTGCGGCACCTTCTCCCCCGCGGCAGGGGAGAAGGGCTATGAGAGTGCCGGCTCCGCGCTCTCGACTTCCTTCGCCTCGCTGCGACGCCGGAACCACTCCTGCACGTCGTCGAACAGCGAGTACGCGACTGGCGTGGCGAGGAGGGTGAGCAGCAGCGCGAGCGACTGGCCGCCGATGATCACCGATCCGATGGCGCGGTTCGTCGCTGCACCAGTACCGCTCGAGGCGACGAGCGGGATCATGCCGGCGACGAACGCGAGGGTCGTCATCAGGATCGGGCGCAGACGATCGCGGTTCGCTTCGCGGATGGCGTGCGCGCGATCGAGTCCCGAGGCGCGGAGCTGGTTCGTGTGATCGATCTGCAGGATGCCGTTCTTCTTCACGATGCCGAACAGCACGAGGATGCCGAGCATCGAGAAGATGTTCAGCGACTGGTTGAGCACGAAGATCGAAAAGAGCGCGAACGGCACCGTGAGCGGCAACGCGAGCAGGATGGTGATCGGATGAATCCAGCTCTCGAACTGCGCGGCGAGAATCAGGTACATGAAGATGATCGAGAGGAGGAACGCGAACATGAAGTTCACGAAGGCCCGCCCCTGCTCGCGCGAACGGCCGGTGAAGCCGGACTGATACTGCGCCGGCATATTTAGCTTCTTCGTCTCGGAGACGATCGCATCCATGACCTTCTGTGATGAGTGTCCCGGCGCGACGTTCGCCGTCAGCATCACCTGGCGCTGGCGCGAGATGCGGTTGATCGACGACGGTCCCGAGCCGGGCGTCATGCGGATGACGTCGCGCAGCTGCACCGCGGCGCTGCCGGCCGACGGCACCTGCGCCTGCTCGATGCCGGCGGGATCCTTGCGGTAGGCGTGCTCGGCGCGGACGTGCACCTCGTACTGCTCGCCACCTTCGTAGTAATCGGTCACCTTCAGTCCGCCGACGAGGACGTTCAACGTCGACGCGATGTCCTGCACGCGCACGCCGAGGTCCGCGGCCTTGTCGCGATCGATATGCACGCCGAGCTCCGGATGTCCGACGATCAGGTTCGTGTCGGGATCGACGACGCCGGACGCTCCCTGCATCCCCTTCAACTTCGCCAGCAGCACGTCGGAGTACTTCTCGAGCTGCTTCAGATCGGGGCCGCCGATCCAATACATGACGTCGGCGTTGACGCCGCCGCCGAACACGTTGACCGGCGAGACGGACGTTCGAAGATTGAGCCGCGCGTACTGCGGCAGGACGTTCTTCCGGACGTCGGCCATGATCGTGTACTGATCGCGGTCGCGCTTCTCGGCAGGCACGAGCTTGACGTAGATCCCGCCGAGGTTCTGCGTGATCTGCGGATCGTCGCCGATCGTGATGACCGACGTCTCGACTTCCGGCACCGACTTCCGGATCTGCGCGTCGATGGAGCTCATGATCGTCTGCGTCGTCTCGAGGCTCGATCCTTCCGGCGCGCGGACGCTGACGGAGAACTGCGATTCATCGTCCTGCGGGAGGAAGTTCTTGTTCACCACCGCGCCGAGCGGCACGATCGAGAAGAGTGCGATGAGCATGGCGACGACGACCACCCAGCGGTGCCGCATCGACCAGTCGAGCATCTTCAGGTACGTCCCCTCGATCATCCCGTAGACGCCGTGCTCGCGGGTTCCGGTCTCGTGCTGGAGATCCTCGCGGCGCAGCCAGCGCGACGACATCATCGGTGTCAGCGTGAAGGAAACGAGCAGCGACACCGCGATGGCGATGGCCATCGTCACGCCGAACGAGTTCATGAACCGTCCGACGATGCCGCCCATGAACGCGACCGGGAGGAAGACCGCGATCAGCGAGAACGACGTCGCCATGACGGCGAGGCCGACCTCTTTCGTCCCTTCGACCGCCGCCTGCATCGGGCTCTGCTTCTTCTCTTCCATGAAGCGGAAGATGTTCTCCAGCACGACGACGGCGTCGTCGATGACGATGCCGACAGCCAGCGTCAGCGCCAGCAGCGTGATGACGTTGAGCGTGAAGTTCTCGTAGCGCATCGCCGCGAACGTGGCGATGATCGAGCTGGGGATGGCCACCGCGGAGATGACAGTGGGCCGCGATCTTCGGAAGAAGTAGAGGAGCATCCCGAGCGCGACGAGCACTCCTCCGACCCGCATCGGCACCGCCATCTTTCCGATGTCTTCGAAACCGAAGAGCAGGAAGTAGACGGCGAGCGTGGCCAGCACGAGCGCGGCCGCGGTCTTCAGTTTCGGCGAGGAGAGGAAGAACCAGACGATCAGCGCGGCGAAGAGCGAGCCGAGGATCAGATGTTCCTTCACGGCTTTCACGGCGGCGATGACGTAGTCCGACTGGTCGCGCACCACGCGCATGTTCCAGCCCTTCGGCAGCTCCTTCTGCAGCTCGGCCACGCGCTCCTTGAGCCGGGCCACGACTTCGACGGTGTTGGTCCCCGACTGCTTGCGCACCCACATGACGACGGCCGGCTTGCCGTCGACGGAGGCAACCGACTCCGGTTCCGCGACGCTGTCTTCGATGCGCGCGACGTCGCCGATCTTCACCGGATAGCCGTTCTTGCTGACGATGGTGACGCTGGCGAATTCGTTGGGCGTCTGCACGCGGCCGTAGGTCCGGAGCGTGAGATCGCGCAGCCCCTGCTCGACCTTGCCGCCCGGGATCTGCACGTTCTGCGTCTGCAGCGCGCCGACGACCTGCGCGGTGGTCAGGCCGACCGCGGCGAGCTTCTCGGTGTCGACGACGACGTTGACCTGGCGCGGACGTCCGCCGACGATCGTCGCCTGTCCGACGCCGTTGAGCGATTCGAGGCGGCGGCGCAGCTTCTTGTCGGCGAACTCGGTGATGTCACGGATCGGCGCGGGACCGGAGAGCGCGATGCCGATGACCGGAATCGAATCGGGATCGAATTTCTGGATGATGGGAGGATCGGCATCCTTCGGCAGATCGCGCAGGATGGTGTTGACCTTGTCCCGCACTTCCTGCGCGGCGACGTCGGTATCCTTCTCCAGCACGAACTGCACGATGACCTGCGACTGCCCCTCGGACGAAATCGACTGCAACTGATCGATGCCGCTGATCGTGTTGACCGCCTCTTCGATCTTGTCCGTGATGTCGGTCTCGATCTCCTCCGGCGCCGCGCCGGTGAGATGCGTGCTGATGGTGATGGTCGGAAAGTCGACCTTCGGGAATCGATCGACCCCCAGCTGCAGGTACGCGAAGTACCCGACCACGACGAGCGAGAGCACGAGCACCGTGGCGAAGACGGGCCGGCGGACGCAGATTTCGGCTAGTTTGTGCATGAATTCCGTTCCTTGGTTGCTAAGTTGCTTGGTTGCTTGGTGACGAGCAACTCAGCAACCAAGCAACCCAGTAACCGCGCGCCGTCAGCGCGCCGTCATCTCCACTCTCGCAAACAATCCCGGCTTCAACTTTCCATCGCGATTGGCGAACTCGGTTTCGACGGCGAACGAGCGCGTCGCCGGATCGATCACGCCGCCTACTACCGCGACGTGTCCTTCGAACAGTTGTCCCGGATACGGATCGACCGTGGCGCGGACGGCCTGGCCTTTGCGGATCGTCGCCAGGTAGCGCTCCGGGACTCGGAAGCGGAGCTTGAGCGGCGATGTCTGGGCGATGACCGCGGCGACGGTGTTGTCCTGCAGTCGCTGGCCGACGTTGGTCCGCTTCTCGGCGATGACGCCGTCGATCGGCGAGCGGAGCGTCGAATCGGTGAGCTGCTGGCGGAACGTCGCCGACTGCGCCTGCGCCGACTGCAGCGCCGCGATGGCCTGATCGTAATTCGACTGCGAGCGATCGAATGTCGCGCGCGGGATCGAGTCCTTCGCGATCAGCTCTTTCTTCCGATCGAGATCGCGATGCGCGTCGTCGGCCATAGCCTTCGCGCGCGCCGCATCCGCTTCCGCGCGCTGCAGGTTCAGGCGCGTGTAGTCGGTCTCGAGCTCGAGCACCGGCGATCCCTTCGACACGTGATCGCCTTCGTCGACGTACATCTTCGCCACGCGTCCCGGCAGTTTCGAGGCGAGCTCGGAGCGGACGGGCGAGATGAACTCGCCGGTGGCGACGATGGTGCCGTCGCCGAGGTCCGTGACAGGCGAGGACGCCTGTCCTGCACCTTCGGTCGCCGTCGCGGCACTGGCAACTTTCTGCACATCGGCCGGCAGCGCGGGCGCTTCTGCCGTCGTCGTCGCCGTGGGCGCTTCCTTCTTCGCGCAGGCGCCGAGCGCCGCGAACATCAATACCAGAATGATTCGTTTCACTTCGCCTCTCCTGCTGTCTGCTGTCTGCTGTCCGCTGTCTGAATCCCCAGCGCCGGTTTCAGATCGCCGGCCGCGTACCAGACGCGCAGCGCGGCGAGATCACGATTGAGGGTCTCCTCGGCGACCGCGCGCCGGGCATCGGCGAGCGAGGTCTCCGACGTCGCGACGTCGAGCGACGTCGCTTCCTGCGCCCGATAAAGCTCGAACGATTGCTGATACTCGGCCTCCGCCGCGGCGAGCTGCTCGCGCGCCAGGCCGAGTGCCGTGTCGGCGGTGCGGAGATCGATCAGCGCCTTGCGGACGTCTTCACGCGCGCCGGTCTGCGCATCCTCGAGCGCGAGCTGCGCCTGCTTCTCGCGCTCCTTCGCCCCCGCCACGCGCGCTTCGACTTCACCCGACTGCAGCAGCGGGATGTTGAAGCGCAACGCGCCGTAGCTGTAGCGGCTTGCGGGAAAAGCCGACTTCTGATTCACCCAGCCGCCGTCGAACGTGACGGTCGGCAGCCAGAAGCCGCGCTGCTTCTTCACCTCGAGATCGGCGATCACGAGGTTGTTACGCGCCGCCGCGACGTCGGGCCGCGACGCCGCCGCGCGCTGCTCCAGCTCCGTCTGAGATGGAAGCGCGGGCAACGGACGATCGGGCGGCGTCACTTCGATGTCGCCGTCGAGATCGAGATCCTGGCGGAGCGTGCTGACCGCGGTCTGGCGGCTCTGTTCCGCGATCGCCAGCAGCCGCTGCGACGCTTTGATCGCCGTCTCCGCGCGCAGCACGTCGACCTTCGTCACCTCGCCCGCTTCGTAGAACGCCTGCGACTGTTTGCGCCGCAGCTCCGCGAGCTCCATGTTCCTCTTCTCGACTTCGATGCGCTGACCGGCATCGACCACCGCCTGATAGTTCGAGGCCACGCGCAACAGCACCGCATCCTCGGTTCCACGCTCGGCCTCTCGCGCGTTCTCGACTCCGAGCTTGGCCTGCGAATAGGCGCGAAACTCGCGGCGTCCGGCGTAGACCGGCTGCGAAAGGACGATGCGATAGTTCCAGTCGTTACGCGGCAGCACCACGCGCGCGTCGTTGCCGTTGCCGAACGACACCTCGTCGCTGTTGCGCGTCGTCGCGCCGCTCGTCGTGATACGCGGCATGACCGCCGAGAGCAACTGCCTGCGGCTCTGATCGACGACGTTGACCTCGGCACGCGCCCGCTCGATGGTGTTGTTGACCTGCAGCGCGCGCGTGAGCGCCTGCTGCAGGGTGAGAGTTTCGGCGCTGGCGCTAAAAGACAGCAGACAGCAGACAGCGGACAGCAGACGGATGACCGGCCCGCTCCACGTCGTGTTTTCCTGCTGTCTCCTGTCTGCTGTCTGCTGTCTCAAGTTGAGCTCCTGATTCCGTTCAAAAGGACGTCGACGATCAGCTTCACGTCCTCTTCCTGCGCCGGCGGCGCATCTTCGGTGAGTCTCTCCATCACGATGGCCGTGCTTCCTTCGACCAGCAGCAGCGACATGCGAAACGGATCCATGCGCCGGATCTCGCCCGCGTCCATCGCCTTGCTCAGCTCCGCCGCCATCCATTCGATGCGATTGCGATACGTCTGGCAGTTTCGCTTCTGGCGCCGCTGCTGCTGCGGGTTTCCTTCCGGCATCCGGCGCGAGAGGAAAAGGCGGAAGAAGTCGCGGTGGTCCTGAAAGAACGCGATCTTCGCGGAGATGTAGCCGCGCAGCTTTTCTTCGAACGTGATGCCCGCGGCCATGGCCTGCTCAACTCGCGCGTGGAGCTGCCCGATGGCCTTCTCGAACGTCTTCTCCAGCAGTTCGTCGCGGTCGCGGAAGTAGAGGTAGATCGTCCCCTTGGCGACCTTCGCCTCCTCCGCGATCTCGGCGATCGTGGCGGCGGCCATCCCCTTGCGCGAGATGACGCGCATCGCCGCATCCTGAATCGACTGGATGCGGAACTCGGAGACGACGTCTTCTTTCGATCTTGACCGCACGATCAGCTCACTGAACGAGCGGTCAGTCAATCAGAATTCACGTCCAGTCGCAAGTTACAATTCGGTTGCTGGGTTGCTGAGTTACTTGGTTGCTGAGTTGGAACACCAAGCAACTCAGCAACCAAGAAACCCAGCAACTCAATACAGCAGGTACTTCGCTCGTCTCGCCAGGAACGGCTCGAGCGGCCCGTTCCCGCGCAGCAGCGGCTGCATCTTCGAGCGATCGAGCTTGCCCGGATAGAGCCGGTCGAGCGTGCCGGCGATCGCCAGTCCCGCCGCAACCGAGCGTAGCGCGTGCCGATCGACGATCGTGATCCGTACGCCGCCACACTCCTTCCCGGCGAACATGTCGGAGTCGGGCGTGAACCGCGTCGGCGTGAACGTCAGACCTTCGATGTGCAGCTCGCGCGCGAGCTGTTCGCCGTCGATCCACGGCGCACCGATAACTTCGAACGGCGTCGTCGTTCCGCGCCCGACGGAGATCGCGCGCTCGAGCAGGCCGATGCCGGGGTAGAGCGTCGCGGCGCGAAGAGTGCGCATATTCGGCGACGGGTTCACCCACGCCAGTCCCGCTTCGTCCTGATACATCCCGCGCTTCCAGCCGCCGACCGGGACGACGACGAGATCGACGTCGATGTGCTTCTCATCGCGGAACATCTTCGCCAGCTCGCCGACTGTCATCCCATGCCGCACCGCGATGTCGTGGATGCCGACGAAGTCGGTCTTCCCTTCGAGCACCGGACCCTCGACGATCTCGCCGCCGATCGGATTGACGCGATCGAGCACGACGAACCGCACCTTCGCCTCCGCCGCCGCTTCCATCGCCAGCTCCATCGTGGAGATGTACGTGTAGAAGCGCGTGCCGGCGTCCTGGATGTCGAAGACGAGCGTGTCGAGATTCGCGAGCTGTTCGGAAGTTGGCTTGCGGCGCTCGTCGTAGAGCGAGTAAGTCGGAATCGGTGTCATCCTGAGGCCCGCAGAGGCCGAAGGACCCGTTGACTCGTGCGCCGCGCCTGAAGCTACGGATCCTTCGCCGTCTACGCGGCTCAGGATGACACTCGTCCCGAAGCCATGCTCGGGACTGAACACCGCCACGAGCTCGACCCCAATCGCGCTGCGCAGCAGATCGACGGTCGGGTTCCCCGCGCGATCGATGCCGCTGACGTTCGTGATCAGGCCGACGCGGTGGCCGCGCAGGATGTCCCAGCGATTCCCTTCCAGCACGTCGATGCCGTTGCGCGCATTCGCGCCGCCGGTGATGAAGTTGACGACGTTCGGAAAGCGCATGCCTGCCGGCGCATCGCCGCCGAGGTCGACCTGCAATTTGGTGATGCTCCCCTTGCCGTCGGGGTGCACGCGATTTGAAAGAAACACGTAGAACGATTTCGATTCGGGATCGATCCAGAAGATGCCGCCGGTCCAGCCGGTGTGACCGAACGACGTCGCGCCGCCGCGGCGCGGACGGGAGTACGCGGAGTCGAGATCCCATCCGGCGGTGCGGCCGATCGCGCTGTCGGTCGCGCGCGAGGTCATCGCCCGCACCGTCTCCGGCTTCATCACCGGCCCCCCGCCGTTGAGCAGCGCCCGCGCGTAGATCGCGACGTCGCGCGCGGTTGTGAAGAGCCCGGCGTGGCCGGCGACGCCGCCCATGCGCCGCGAGCTCGGGTCGTGCACGACGCCGCGGAGACCGAATTCGGTCGGCGCAATTCTGTTCGTCATCCCGAGCGTAGTCGAGGGACCTGGGTGTGTGGCGGCGCGGTCACTCGTGCCTACCACCCGCCCAGGTTCCTCGACTCCGCTCGGAATGACGAGAGGCAGGAAGCACGTGTCCTTCATCCCGAGCGGCTCGAAGATGTTGTGCGCGGCGAAGACATTCAGCGGCTCGCCCGAGACCCGGCGCACCACTTCGCCGAGGAGGATGAAGTTGATGTCGCTGTAGCGGAAGATCACGCCCGGCCGGTTCGTCGGCTCGTCTTCGATCGCCAGCTTCACGCCGGTGTCGTAGCCGGACCACTCGTAGTTCAGCGGCACATCGGGCGATAGCGCGGAGGTGTGCGTGAGCAGATGGCGGATGGTGATGCCGGCGTGGCGGAATTCCGGGATGTAGCGCTGCACCGGATCGTCGAGCGCGATCTCTCCGCGCTCGATCAGGATCCAGATCGACGGCGCGGTGGCGATGACTTTCGTCAGCGACGCCGCATCGAAAATCGTGTCCTCGGTCATCGCCTCTTCGTGCGGCACGATCGCGCGCAAGCCGTACGCGTGGTGGTAGACCGAGCCGTTGCGCTCGACCCAGAGCACGCCGCCCGGAAGCTTGTGCGCAGCGATCGCCGACTCGATCGCGCGATCCTCCGGCCGCGGCATGCTCGCGCACGACGTGAGCAGGAGCAGCGCAATCAGCAGCCGTTTCAATGCGCGATCCCCGGAATCGTGACCGGCAGCCTGCCGCTCACCTTCGCCTCGCCGAACAGCGCGTGCACGGCCGCGACCTGCATGACGGGTTGAATGCCGTAAGCACAGAGGTACGCCGGCACCGTGGGGATTTCACGCAGGAGGTAAGGACTGCCGAACGAGATGGCGATCGTGTTCGCCGGCAGCGTCAGGCTGCGCACGACGGCCGGCACGGCGATCGAGCCGGAGCCGCTGCGCGCTCGCACCGCAAGCGCGAGGATCACGTAGTCGGAGCTCTTCGACGTGATGGCGTTCGCTTCCTGCTGCGTCGATCGCGAGTCGATGATGATCGTCTCGACATCCGCCCGCTTCTTCAGCTCGCGCTCGAGATCGGGCAGGGGATTCCCGATCTCGGGGAAGTCGCTGACCACCGCCAGCGTGATGCGCGGATGTTTCGTCAGCGCGAGCGAGCCGCGCACGAGCGTCAGCGCCTTGCGCGCGATCGTCTCCGCGAGCACGCGATGCTCCTTCGAATCGATGATCGTGAAGATCTCGTCCGGACCCGCTGCGGTGCCGCGAGCGAACTCCTTCGCCGCGAGAATGCGCCGCACCGACTGATCGATGCGCGCCTCGCTGAGACGTCCGTTCTTCACCGCCGCCTTCACCGCGGCGATCGCCGCGTCGGTATCGAGCGACATCAGGATCTGATCCTCGCCCGCCTCGATCGCGCGAATCGCCGCTTCGCCCGCATCGAAATGCTCGGCCAGGCCGCCCATGTCCATCGCGTCGGTGACGACGAGTCCGTCGAAGTGGAGGTCGTTGCGCAGCGTGCCGATGATCTTCGGCGAGACACTCGACGGCAGCGTACCGTTGCGCGTGACCTCCTCGTCGCGCGTGCCGTACGGATTGACGATGCCGCCGCGAACCGGCGCCGGCGTGTCGTCGAGCGACGCCACGGCGAGATGGCCCATCATCACCGACTTCACGCCGTCGGCGATCGCGGCGCGGAACGGGACGAACTCGACGCGCTCGAGCCGCTCGCGCGAGACGCCGAGGACCGGCAGGGCGCGGTGGGAATCGACATGGGTGTCGCCATGTCCCGGAAAGTGCTTTGCGCAGGCAAGTACTTTCTCCGATTGCACGCCGCGCACGAACGCGCCGACGTAGCGCGCGACTTCATTCGGATCCTCGCCGAAGCTGCGGGTGTTGATCACCGGATTGTCGGGATCGACGTTGACGTCGGCCACCGGCGCGAGGATGTGATTGACCCCGATCGCCTTCGCCTCCCGCGCCACCACCTTCCCCTCGGCCTCGGCCAGCGAAGGATCGCCGGTCGCCGCGATCGCCATCGCCGACGGCCAGAAGGTCGTGTCGAGGAAGCGCATGCCGATGCCCGACTCGAGATCGGCGCTGATCAGCAGCGGCACGCGCGATTCCTCGTTCAACTTCCGGGTGAGCAGCGCGGTCTCGTAAACGTTCGATTGAAACCAGATCACGCCGCCGACGCGGTTGTCGTGGATCTGGTGCATCAGCTGTTGATACGCCCACGACGATTCGCCCATGAAGACGCCGCGCGCGCCGACCACGAAAAGCTGGCCGACTTTTTCGTCGAGGCTCAGCGATTCGATGGTGGGAACTGATTTCGGATGCGGAACGCTCGCGCACATGGTCAAAAGGATGAAGGATGAAGCATGAAGGATGAGCCTCCAATTCGGTGTCATCCTGAGCCGCGTAGACGGCGAAGGACCCGTCGATTCGTGGGCTGCGCCTGATGCAACGGATCCTTCGGCGTCTACGCGCCTCAGGATGACACGTCGTGGGCTTGGCATTTTCATCCTTCATCCTTCAGCAACGCGACAAGCGAGCCTACGACGAGCGTCGTCAGCGACCCGATCACCGTGAACCACGGCCACGCGATGTGCGTACCGAAGGCGACGGCGAGCACGGTCGCCAGGCCCGCGGCGATGCCGGTGAATGCCGCGGCCGGGCCACCGCGCTTCGTCCAGCCGAGCAGGAAGACGCCGAGGATCGGGCCGTTGATCAGCGAAGCCACGCCGAGGGCGGTGTTGAGCGCCGATTGCGTCTGCTGCATCAGCGCGAGGCCGACTGCGATCTGCAGGATGCCGGCAATCACGGTGATCAATCGCGACACGTTGAGGTAGTGCTTGTCGCTCCTGTTCTTCACGATCGGCGAATAGAGATCGGCGACGAATGTGGCTGCGATGGAGTTGAGCGACGACGACATCGCCGCCGCGAAGATCGCGGCCACAACCAGTCCCGAGAGGCCGGTCGGGAGATGGCGCGTGATGAAGTCGGGGAAGACCTGGTCGGCGGCGCGGAACGGCGCGGCGGTGCCGAGGGTCGCGTAATTCGGCAGGAGATCGGGGCGGTAGTAGGCGAAGAGCAGCACGCCGATGAAGAGGAATCCGATGAACTGCAGCAGTACGACAACGCCCGATGCGAGCAGCGCCTTCGCCGCGTTGCGCGGCCGGTCGGTGCACAGATAGCGTTGCACCAGGTATTGATCGGTGCCGTGCGTCGACATCGTCAGGAAGCAGCCGCCGATCACGCCGGCCCAGAAGGTGTACGTCTTAGTCGCATCGAATGCGAAGTCGAGGAAGCGGAACTTCTGATGCGCGCTCGCCAGCGCCACCGCGGCGGGGACTCCGCCCGGGATGTCGCGCGCGAGGATGATCGCCGCGGCCAGCGCGCCGCCGATGTAGATCGCGAGCTGCACGACCTCGACCCAGACGATCGCTTCGATGCCTCCCATCAGCGTGAAGATGATCATCACCAGGCCGATGCCGATGACCGACGCGCTGATGGCGGTCGTGCCGGCGACGAGGTGCATCGAGCTGAAGACCGCGGCGAGCACGATGGCCGTCAGCAACAGGCGCACGCCGTCGGCGATCGTCCGCATGAAGACGAAGAGCGAGGCCGCGAGGCCTTTCACCGCCGGGCCGAAGCGTTCCTGCAGGAGCTCGTAGACCGTCGCCAGCTCCTTGCGGAAATAGGCCGGCATGAAGAAGAACGAGATCACCACGCGGGCGATCACGTAGCCGAAGACAATCTGCAGAAAGGTGAAGTCGCCGCCGCGCGCGTAGGCGATGCCGGGGACGGAGATGAAGGTGATGGTCGAGGTCTCGGTGGCAACGATCGATGCCCCGATCGCCCACCACGGCACCTGCTGGCCTGCGAAGAAGTATCGGCTGGTGGTGTTCTGCCGCCGCCCGAACCACGCTCCGGCACCGACGACCGCGACGAGGTAGGCAAGGATGATCGCGATGTCGAGGAAGTGCACCGCGACATGAAACCAGAAACCGGAAAGCAGAAACCAGAAAAGTTGGAGCTTCGACTAGTAGTGATATCTGGCCTGCAGGAAGTTGACCTGTTTGTCGGAGACGATGTAGACGACGCGGTGCTCCTGAGTCAGGCGTCGCGACCATGTGCCTGCCGCAAGATACCTGAGCGGTTCCGGCTTCCCGATTCCCACGAAAGGATCGCGCATCACCGCTTCGACGATCTCGAGGACACGCAGCGCGACCTTGCGATCCTCAGCCACCCAGTAGCGAAGGTCCTCGCGAAATTCGTGCTGGAAGACGGCCTCGCGCTCTTTCTGCTTCACGAAAAGCGGAACCTATTCGTCGAGTCCAACATCGCGTCGCAGCTTCGCGAGCGATTGCGGCCGCACCTTGCCGGATCGCGCGCGCGCCAATGCACGGAGCAAACGCTCGGCATTCTTCGGTGATCGGAGAAGGTGCGCGGTTTCAATCAAGCTGCGGAGCTCAGCGACTGCGATTAGTGCAACGTCGTCGGCGCCGCGGCGGTGGATGATGACCGGCTCCCGACTGTCGGACGCCTCATCCAGAAGAGCTTTCAGATTGGCGCGAGCCTGGGTGTAGGTCGTTTCTGTCGCCATGATGATCTGTACCGATCTCCTGTACAGATTATTTCACGACTACACCCCGAACTGCCTCAAATGATGATCGAAGTGCCGCCACCCGAGCGCGCCCCACGCCCGGCCGGTGAGGGGGCCGAAGACGGGGTGCGCGGGCCACGTCGATCCTGCTTCGCGGATGGCGAAGCGATCGAGTGTGGCGTGCAGCTCGGCGACGGAGGCGGGCCATTCGCCGACTTGCGTGCCGCGCGTGACGAGCTCGCGGGGCGCCTTCGCCTTCGCCTTCGGGAACGGGAGCCAGTAAACGAAGAGGTGCTTGAGCGGCCAGTAGCGGAGGATGGTGTCGCGAGTGTGGGTCTCGAGCTCGCCGAGGCCCATCCGCATGCCGCGCGTCAGATGCACGACCATCTCTTCGGCGTTCATCCGGCCCCAGAGCGCGGGCGTGTCGGGGGTGAGGCGATCGATGCGCGACGAGAGCGCGATGCGGGACTGCGGATTCCAGAGCGTCTTCACTTCACCGCAGCTACGCGTCAGGTCCCGGATCGGATTCAACGCGGGCGGAAGTAGATCGGCAGATCGAAGACGACCCCGACCTTGCGCCCGTTGAGCGTCGCCGGCTCGAACGTCCAGGCCGACAGCGCGAGAAGCGCGTTGGTATTGAACGCGGAGAGCGGAGATTGCTGCAGCAGTCGCACGGCGGCGACACATCCACCGCGGCTGACGCGCACATCGACGTTGACGAACGCCGGCGCAGTGCGCGCACTCCCCTCGGGATAGTGCGGCAGCGGCTGCTTCTTCGGCTTCGGCAGCCTGATCGCGCCGCCCACCGGCCGCACTCCCACCAGCCCCTCGGCCGGCTCTTCCATGCAGAGCGGCGCGCCGAACGAATGCACGAGCAGCAGCTGATCGGTGTGCCGCGCCGACGTCACGTTGCGATTCTCCGCGAGCGACGCGCGAAGCAGCACGTTCAACGCGCGCTTGCACGGCTTCGTCGCCGTGACTTTCGAGACATCCGCATCCGTCACGCGGCCGTGCTCGTCGACCGTCACGCTCGCGAGACCGGCCCACGCATCGCGCCCGCATGCCGTCTCGTGCATCACGGCGGCGGCCATGCCGGGCGGGAGATCGACCGCGAGATCGAGCGGCGTCTCGCTGACGATCTGCGCCGGAAGCGGCTTCGGCGGAAGTCCCGGCTCGAGCGCCAGCTCCTCGGCGCTTGTGAGGACCGGCCGCAGGTCGTACGGAAAATTGCTGTCGCGCGCCGATTGGAGCCACTTCGTCGTCGCCTCGCGCTCGCGCGGCGCGCGCCCGAGGATCCGGCCGAGGAGCTCGCGGGCAAGGATCAATGACGGCGGCGCGGCGGATCGCGACTCATCGATTGCCGCGAGGATCGGCGCGGCATCGACCGGCGGATGCCGGAGAAACACGCGGGCGAGATAGAGCGCCGTCTGCTCCGCGATGACGTCCGATCGATTGTTCAGCGCCACGAGCGAGAGGTTCGGATTCAGAAATGCATCGGAGCCGGTGAGGGCATCGATCAGCGAACACCAGGCGCTCTCGTCGTGCGTGCCGAGGACGCGGGCGGCGGTCGGCGTGACGAGCGCCGGCTTGCCCCAGAGCGCGAGCGGGAGCACCGACCACTGCGCGCGATCGCGCCTCACCGCGTCGATGTACGCATCGATCGCCGCGGCGCCGTCGACGCGGGCGATGGCCATCACCGCATCGCCATCAAAGGCGGACGCAAATCGCTTCGACCCGGCGCGGAGAAAGTCGAGCTCCATCGCTCCTCCGAGCATACCGATGGCGCGAATCTCTTCGCGCGCGGCGAATGGGTCGAGCTCCTTCAGCAGAGCGGCGTGCAGCTCGGGTAGAAGTTTCTGAACATCGCGTACGGCGATGACGCGCGCGGCTACCGATCGCGTCAAGGCATTCGGATCGCGCAACGACTTCGACAGTGGATCGGAGATGTCGTCCGATCGCTCGAGCAGCATCGCAACCGAGACAGCGATCGCCGCGAGCATCATTCGTCCGGCAACTTCGGGCCGTCTTTTCTCGCGACGAAGTGGTGGTGCACGAATGCTTCGACGTACGTCCCGATGACGAGCACGAGGATCGCCAGCAGGACGCTGACGACGGCAAGGACCCAGAAGCCGCCGCCGCAAGCGATGCCGAGCGCGGCCACGACCCAGATCGAAGCGGCGGTCGTGAGGCCGGTGACTCCTTCGCGATCTTTTGCGTGAAGGATCGCGCCGCCGCCCAGGAATCCGACGCCGGCCACGATGCCCTGAATCGTGCGCGTGATCGAGGCGTGGTCGATGTTCGGGCCGTCGAGAAACTCCATCGTCGCCACGATCGCCAGCGCGGAGCCGAGCGACACGAGTGCATGCGTGCGCATTCCGGCCGGCTTGCTGCGCAGCTCGCGATCGATTCCGAGCACGCCGCCGGCGAGCGTCGCCGCGCCGAGGCGAAGGACCGTCTCCAAAGCGTCGATCATTGAATCGTTGCGTTCACGTCGAACTGCGCGGCGACCGCCGGATCGCTCTTCGACGAAACGTGCACGGTCTCGTGCAGCTCACCGACCTTCGCACGTGCGCCGTCGATCGTCACCGTGATCTGTTCCTTCCCGTGCGCCGGCACTTTCTCCGTGTAGTCGTAGAAGAGGCATCTGCAGTTCGAGCGCGCCACCTTCATCGACACCGCGGCCGCGCCGGTGTTCTCGATCGTGAACTGCCGCACGGCGCGCGTGCCCTTGCGGATCGTGCCGTAGCTCGCGGCGGCGGGCGTGATCCTGATCGCGCCGGTCGCGGTCTCGGGGATCGGGACCGGCGTGGTGGCCACAGCGGGCGGCGCGATGGTCTCGACGACGGTCGTCGTGGTGGTCGTCGTCTGGTCGGCGCCCTTGTTGCGATCGCCGCTTGCGCGCCAGAGGAGCCAGAGGATCGCCGCGAGGACGATCACGCCGGCGATGACGATCATCAGCACGCGCGATCCCTGCTGCGCCGGCTCGCCGTCGGACGGCGGAAGCGGATCGCCGACCAGCGTCTCCTGTTCGTCGACCGCGGTCGTGACGAGCGGACGCGTGCCGGCCGAGGTCGCCGGACGGCCTTCGATCTCATCGAGCTTGGCGATCGAGTTGTCGATGTCGCGAATCAGCTTCTGATACTCGGCCGCGAGGTGCTCGGTCGGCGCGTCGGCGATCATCCGCACGAGCGCGTCGCGGTGATTCCGGTACTGCTGCCGGACCGCCTCGAGCTCCTTCCCCCGCTCCCCCTTGCGCACGTTCACCGTGCCGAATTCGTCAGCCATCTGCACACCTCGCCTGCGAATCTTGCAAAAAGCGGGGCCGGAAGCAAGTTGCGCCGTTCCGGGGTTGAGGAACAACAGGACAAGGTGTCATCCTGAGTCGCGCAGACGACGAAGGATCCGTAACATCGCGCGGGTCGCCTGAAGCGACGGATCCTTCGCCGTCTACGCGGCTCAGGATGACACTCCAACCCCGCATGAAAATCTACCTCGGCCAGATCAACCCCACCGTCGGCGCGCTCGCGGCAAACGCGGAGCTCATCCGGCGCGCGTACGACGACGGCGTGAAGGCGGGCGCCGATCTGGTGATGGTGCCGGAGCTCGCGGTCACCGGCTATCCGCCGCTCGACCTCCTCGACCGCGACGTCTTCGTCCGCGCGGCGCTCGACACGCGCGACGCGCTGGCGTCGATGACCGGCCGCGTGCCGCTGATCTTCGGCTGCATCACGCGCAATACCGGATGGTGCGGCAAACCGGTACACAACACGGCGGTCGTCGCGCAGGACGGCCGCGTGATCTTCGAACAACACAAGATACTGCTGCCGACCTACGACGTCTTCGACGAGCTGCGCTACTTCGAGCCGGCGAAGTCGGTGCGCGTGATCGAGCTCGCCGGCATGCGCGCCGGCATCTCGATCTGCGAGGACTTCTGGTTCGACGACGAGCTTCTCGGCACGAAGCTCTACTGCGAAAACCCGGTCGATCAGCTGGCGCGGCAAGGCGCCGAGATCCTGCTCAACATTTCGGCGTCGCCGTTCAACGCCGGAAAGCGGAAGGCGCGCTACGGGATCTTCTCGCGTATCGCCACGCGCTATCAGACGCCGCTGGTCTACGTGAATCAGGTCGGCGGCAACGACGAGCTGTTGTTCGACGGCTCGTCGATCGTGATCGATCGCCACGGCCGGACGATCTATTGCGCGAAGAATTTCGAAGAGGATGCGGCGCTGGTCGAGCTCGACGGCTCGCCGTGCGAGTCGGTCTCCGCCATCCCCGACGATGAGGAGATCGGACGCGGATTGATCCTCGGCTTGCGCGACTACATCCGGAAGTGCGGATTCAAGGATGTCGTGATCGGCCTCTCCGGCGGCATCGACTCCGCCGTCACCGCCGCGCTGGCCGTCGAAGCGCTCGGCGCCGAGCACGTGACCGGCATCGCCATGCCGTCGAAGTTCTCGTCGCAAGGCTCGATCGACGACGCGCGCACGCTGGCCATGAACCTCGGCATCGCCTTCCACGTGACGCCGATCGCTCCGATCTATCAGCCGTACGAGTCGGCGATCGACGATCTCTTCGGCGAGCAGAAGTTCGACATCACGAACGAGAACGTGCAGGCGCGCATCCGCGGCAACATCCTGATGGCGTGGTCGAACCGCACCGGCGCGATGGTCCTCTCGACCGGCAACAAGTCGGAGCTCGCGGTCGGCTACTGCACGCTCTACGGCGACATGGCGGGTGGCCTCGCGCTCCTCGGCGACGTCTACAAGACGATGGTCTATCGCGTCGCGAGGTGGATCAATCGCGAGCGCGAGCTGATCCCCGATTCGTCGATCACCAAGCCGCCCTCGGCCGAGCTCCGGCCCGATCAGAAGGACCAGGATTCGCTCCCGCCGTACGAAACGCTCGACGGCATCCTCAAGCTCTACATCGAGGAATGGCAGGAGGTCGACGCCATCGTCTCCCGCGGCTTCGACCGCGAGCTCGTCGCGCGCATCCTCCGTCTCGTCGACACGAACGAGTTCAAGCGCCGCCAGGCCGCCCCGACGATACGCGTGTCATCGAAAGCGTTCGGCAGCGGACGTCAGATGCCGATCGCGCAACGGTGGCGCCGCGAACCGCGCTAGTTAGCCGGCCTGTCAAGAAAAGCCGCGGAGCGGCTTCGGCATGTAGCCGGGGGTCGAGCGCGAAGCGCGACACCCCCGGATCATGCGTGAATTCCGAATGCGCCGCGGCAGCGGCGCTGGACTCCGGCGCCCTGCCAGGGCGCATTTTCACAACGCTCTGTGTCCGGGGGTAGTGCGCTGCGCGCCCAACCCCCGGCTAATGGCCGCAGCCCCCCTCGGGGCAGCGAAGATGCCGCTCCGCCGCAATTACCCCGCTGCCGCCTGACGCTGCTTCTCGCGCAACTTCTCGATCTGCAGATTGAGGAACTCGTGCAGCGACGGCTCCTGCTCGGGGGGGATGGGCGAGAACTGGATCGCCGATCGGAAAACGTACTCCGATCCCTTCTCACCGCGGCGCACCTGCACCACCGAGCGCAGCACCTGACACGGGATGTAAAAACCGCCGTGGCTGGGGAAGATCAGCGTGCATGGAGTGCCGGGCCGGACGGGCGAGCGATGCACGACGGCGGCGCCGGTGAGGCTCAGGTCGGTGAGCTCGCCGTTGATGTCTGAGAGCTGCACCGGAATCGATGCAGTCGGATAGCGCTCTGCGCGCCGGCGGTCGCGGTCTTTCGAAGGCACCGCGAAATTATAGTGACAAACGTTCGTCGCGCCGCGGAACGTCGGTGAGCCCGGTGGCGCGCACGCCTTCATCCGTCAGACAGAGCAGCTCTTTTCCGCTCTTCGTTCGCCGCACGACCAGGCGTTTGAGCTCCAGCTCCTCCACCGCGCGCATGACGTCGGACGACGGGTAAGGCAATTGATCGAGCACCCTTTCGGTGAGCAGCCGCGTCAGGCGGATGTTCTGAAACAGCGCGAGGACATGCCGCTCGATCTGCGAGAGCCTGCGCGTTCGCTCGACCGTATCGACGCCGTAGCCGGCGAGCGGCGGCGCATCGGCGATCGATCGCGGCGCGATGCTCACGGACAGCGCGCGCTCGAGCGCTCCTTCGAGGTACACGGCGCTCAGGCCGCTGGCCCAATACAGCACCGCCTGCGCGTCAGGCTGCGTCGTCTCGACCGGCGTGGAGAAACGGCGTGAGTCGCGTTGCCGCTCGAAGACGAGCCAGCCTTCCCACGTGTCGTGCGGCCGGCTTCGCCCCTGAACGAACACCAGGTAGGTGTCGCCGCCCGCGTCTGTCATCGGCCGTTCGAACTGCTGGAAAAGGGTATCCATCCCGACTCCTGTTCGAAGCAGCCTCTCTTCTCTCGATCCAGCTTAGCGCGGAAGCAAGTGCCACGCCGCGACGAAATCGTGAGCGATCTTCGCGCCGGCGTACTCAGCAGGACCAGCGTCCTCAGCAATGATTCCGAACGCGATACGCGGATGATCGACCGGCGCGAAGGCCACGATCAGCGCCTCCAGTCCACCGTTCGCGCGCTCGCCCGCGGTGCCGGTCTTCATCGCCATCGGCACCCCATCGACGACCGCGCGGCGTCCCGTCCCCTTCGGACTCGTCGTCACCGCCACCATCGCCCGCACGATCATTTCCGCATGCGCCGGAGTGCCGAGCGTGGTCTTCACCGGCGCGGGCGGCTGCATCGTCATCTCGCCGAGGAGCGAGCGGCGCGCACGGAGCAGCCGCGGCGTCGTCATCACGCCGCGGTTCGCCATCATCGATCCGATCATCGCCACGTGCAGCGCGTTGACCGACTCGTGCGTCAGGCCGATCGAGTAGAGCGCGGTCTCGTATCGATTGGACGTCTGCCCGACGTTTCGCCCGAGCGGGACCCGCAGCACGCCGAGGTTCGCCTGCTGATCGAAACCGGCGGCGGACATGAAGCGATGCAGGCGATCGGCGCCGAGGCGCAGACCGATGTCGGCGAAGGCGATGTTGCACGATTCGGCGAGCGCGTCGTCGATCGACGGCAGGACGCCGTGGCCTGGTCCGATCCAGTCGGCGAAGTGGCGGCCGTCGATCAGCATGTCGCCCTTGCAGTCGTACGGGAACATGGAGCGGACGTCGACGCCGCTCTCCAGCGCGTTCAAACCGGTCAACACCTTGACGATCGATCCCGGCTCGTACTGCTGCTCGAGCGCGAGGTTGGCGAGGTCGCCGCGTCCGCGATTGCTGGCGATGGCCAGGATCTCGTTGGTCTGTGGATCGATCGCCACGAGCGCGCCGCGGAAACCGCCGAGGGCCTGGAGCGCAGCTTTCTGGATGTTGGGATCGAACGTCGTCTCGATCGTGTCGTTCACGCCGAGGCGTTGGAGCTGCGCGCCGAATGTGAGCGCGCCGGCGCGGGCGTCGATCAACGAATCGAAATCGCGGTTGATGGCGATGAGGTCGTGGTTCGCGATCTGGTAGAGCGCGATGGGCTGGCCGTTGCGGTCGAGGATGAGCGGATAACTGCCGGACCTGCGCGCAGTGATTGCGGCGGACAGGCGAGGCGCCTGGTTCCCCACGATCGACTTCAGCGTTGCTTCCGCTTCGTCGAGGTGGCCGGTGGCGATCTGCGCGGCGCAGCGATGCAGGAGCACTTCGTTCGTGTCGCGCTCGTGCGAGGCGGCGTCGTAGGAAAGAAACTCTTCGTATCCCAGCCGCCGCGCCACTTCCTCTTTCGGCAGCGCGGAGATCCAAAGCCGGCCGCCGCGCGCGAGTGCATCGAGATGCGGCCGCGCCGCCGCGCGATTGTGGACATCGAGATACGTCGCGGCGAGGAGCTGGTTATATTGCGCGGGCCAGAGTCTCATCCGCGACCACGACTGCGCCTTCTCGATCGCCTCGGCGTCATGCCGCGCGCGCCACAACTCGCGCGCCTGGCGCACCGGAAGCCACGAAGCGACGACCAGCAGAGCGATCAGAACGACGACCGTCGTTGCGATGAGCAGGCGTCGCATCACGATTGAATCGTCACCACGTCGAAGCGGCTGAGCTGCAAAAGCTCCGCCGCGCTTTCGTTCGTCACCGAGATCTCGTAGCAGCCGCTCGAGCCAACGATCATGAACGGACCGCTTCCCGCCTCCGCGTAATTCTGCGACGAGCGCGTGATCGACGCACCGGAAGCGCGGAGCAGCTGAGGCTCGAAGCCGAGGCGCGCATGCTCGATGTCGGTGAGGCAATTGCCGAAGCGATCGACGTCGACGATGCAGCCGGTCACGCGATCGCTCTCGTACTTCGGCGGCGTGTAGTCGAGCCGCACGCGATCGTCGACGCGCGGCCCGAGCTCGTCGAGCGCCAGTCCGCTCGCGATCGCCGCCGCCACCGGCGCAAAGCGATCGCGCCCGTGGAACGTCGTGGAACCATCGGGGAGAAAAAGCGATTCGTTCTCGATCGAGCGCGCGGTCCCGTCGATGAAGTGCAGCACGCCGTTGTCTGGAGCGAGAAAAATGCGCGCGCCGTCATCGACCGCGAGCATCCTCCGCGTGGTCCCGACGCCGGGATCGATCACCACCACGAACACCGTTCCCGCCGGCCAGTAGCGCGCCGCGCCGCGCAGAAACCACGCCGCCTCGAAGACGTCGAACGGCGCGAGCTCGTGCGAAAGATCGTCGATCATCGCGTCGCAACGCGAGGCGATGACCCCTTTCATCGCCGCGACGTAGTGGTCGCGCATCCCGAAATCCGTCATGAGGGCGATGTGACGCATACTGGATAATCATAGACAGCCAAGGAGGTTCCATGCGGCGAATCGTTCCCGTCGTGCTCGCGCTGCTCCTCACAGGATGTTCCCTCTTCTCACCGAAGAAGGTGGTCACACAGCAGCTCGAGAACGTGGCGAAGGAATGGTGCCTGACCATGCGCGCCAGCCAGGTGCTCTGCGTCTATCCACTGTCGGAAGACGTGCAGGTCGGCGACATCTACCTCGTCAATTCCTCCATCCCGAACCAGGTGAAGCAGTACACGGAGAACGGTTTCCTGCCGTTCGACATGCTCCTCACCCGCCTCCAGCCGGTGAACTATCGCGCGATGTACGCCAACGCGTACGCCACGCAGGACCAGTGGTCGAACATCCCGCATCAGTGGCAGTTCCCCGCGAACGCCGCGACGAACAACTGGGAAGCGGCGCCGCACGCGGCCTTCCCGTCGTACACGTTCGCCGTGCAGCAGGGGCAATCGCTGAAGCTCGCCGTGCCGGTGCAGGCCGTGCCGATCGGCCTGAGCCTCCTCAACTCGACGCAGGCGCACGGATCGATCGAGATCGACGACGCGTCGACGTACGGCATCGATCAGCTGTCGTTGAACCAGCAGGTCGAGGCGTGGGCGGCCTGCCCGAACACGCGCGAGCTCCTGGCGCGCTACGCGGACGATTCGCACTACATCCGCGTCGTCACGCGCGTCTACCTGACCGGCAAGGTGAACGTGTCGGTGATGAGAGATTCGCAGCGCGGGGGCGGAGTCGACGCGGGCGTTTCGTCGGTCGCGCAACTGCCGGCGGCGCCGACGGGCGACGCCGCGACGACCTACACGAGCCTCGTGACATCGCTGAACAACTCGCTCAACGCCGGCGGTGCAGCGATCTCGAAGCCGGGCGGCTCGATCAGAATCGCCGCGGTGTCGAGCAACAGCGTCTCGATGAGCGAGACGTTCGACCGCCCGATCGTGATCGGCTACATCGCCTACGATCGCGCCATCGGTTCCGGCGGATTCCTCGGGCAGGCCCGTTCGACGCTGCAGCAGATGGAGCACCAGACCGAGCCCGCGCCGCCGCCGACGCAGAGCGACATCTCGGCATCGGCGAAGTTCTCCCAGGACTCGAACTCGGCGGTCATCCGCGCGTTCGTCGCCGACCCCACCAACCGCGCGTCACTTCAGAGCTGGCTCAACGAGAAATCGATCACGACATCGATTCCGCTGATCATCAATGGCGATCAATCCGTCGCGCTCCGCCAGCGCATCGTCGATGACTTCAATCTCGGAGGTCCATGTGGCACAACAGCTCACTGACATCCCGGCGGATAAGGTCGGCGTCGTCGTCCAGGACTTCATCGATAACGGCGCCGTGAAGGTGCGCGTCGAGCGACAGCCCAACGGAAAATTCACCATCACGGCGCCCTAAGACTCAGTGAACTGGCTCATCAGGCGCTAATCCTGATGGAGCCTTGGGCAACAAACGCCGCCGGCCGGGCCGGCTAGCGCCAGTAGCCCGGGGTGTAGTAGTAGCCCCGAGTCGTCTGACGCCACCGGCCGGTGCTCCAGCGGGCGTGCCGGTGCGGCGGTCTCACCCACCGTCCAGCCACCCAGACGTACCGATGACCGTTCCACATCTGGTAGCCGTCCTGCCAGACGTAGCCGCGCCCCGGTGATGCCACGACGTGACGTTCGACCACTACAGGTGGCGGTCCGATGTTGACGTAGATTCGTGTTCTGGCCTCGCTGACCGGTGCGAGCAGCAATCCGCTCAGTAGAAGACCACTTGCTAATCGTGAAAGCGTTCTCATGAAGAGCCCTCCTGGGGAAGTTATTTGCGAATGCGATGCCGACCGGCCCGGCCGGCGGCGTTGCCTGGCCAAGCCTCCTTCAGGCGTATCGCTCTGCCGCACATTTTCTGGCGAGCCCTCCTATACTCGCGCCCGATGCTCGCCACCATCCCGCCCCCGCCCGAGCGGCTCCTCGTCTTCGCCCGATTGCCTGAGCCCGGTCGCGTGAAGACGCGGCTCGCGCGCGACATCGGCGACGAACGCGCACTCATCCTTTATGAAGCGATGCTGCGCGACACGTTCCGCTCGATCGGCGACGCGACGGCGAGCCTGGAGATCGAAGTGATGTGGGCGCCGTCGCAGTCCGCGAACGGCGAAACGCTGCATCGCGCATTCGGCGACCTTCCCCTGGCGATGCAGACCGGCGAGACGCTCGGCGACCGCCTGTCGATGGCCTTCTCCGAGCGATTCTTCTTCCATCGCACGCAGAAGATCATCGCCATCGGCGTCGACGATCCGTCGCTCAGCCGCGAGCTGATCGAGCACGCCTTCACGCTCCTCGACTCCTGTGAATGGGTCCTCGGTCCCGCCGCCGACGGCGGCTACTACCTCATCGGCTGCCGCGCCGCGGCCTTCAATCCCGACGCGTTCATGGACATCGAGTGGGGCACGGCGAGCGTCTTCAACGCGACGCTGGCGAAGATCCGGAGCTGGACGAGCACCGTCGCCGTGCTGCCGGAACGCCGCGACATCGACGCCGGCGAAGACCTGCGCGCGTACCAGAGCGACGGGGAGGTCGGGGCGGTGTTGCGGGAGTGGGGGTACTTAGGAAACGATGAACGATGAACACGGAACGATGAACAACTGCTTTCTTCATCGTTCATCGTTCATCGTTCATCGTTTGTCTCTATGAAGATCGTCAACGCCGAGCAGATGAAGCGCATCGATCGCCGCGCCACGGAGCGCTTCGGCATTCCGTCGATCGTGCTGATGGAGAACGCGGCGACGGCGGTGGTCGACGCGATCTTTGCGCACTATCCCGATTGCGACCGCGTGGCGATCGTCTGCGGCGTCGGAGCGAACGGCGGCGACGGGTTCGCCGTCGCGCGGCATCTCGAGAATCGCGGCGTCGTCCCCGTGATCGTGATCGCCGGCGATCGCGCGAAGTACTCCGGCGACGCCCGCACGAACCTCACCATCTGCGAGCGCCTCGGCATTCCGATGTACGACGTCACGGCGAACGTCGACGACGCCCTGGTGCACGCGGCGGATGCCGACGTCATCGTCGACGCGATCTTCGGCACGGGGCTCAATCGCGCGCCGGAAGGGATTCACGCGGAATTGATCCGCGCCATCGCCGAGCTGCGCATCCCGGTCATCGCCGTCGATCTGCCGAGCGGCGCGAACGCCTCGTCGCCGGTGCCGTTCGATCCCTGCATCAACGCCGAGGTGACGGTGACGTTCGCGGCACCGAAGCTGTGTCATGTCTTCGAGCCGGCGGCGAGCTACTGCGGCGAAGTGATCGTCGCCGATATCTCGATTCCCGAAGCGGCGATGCAGGACGAGAACGTCACGCTGGAGCTCATCACGCCGCGCGACGTGCAGCCGCTCGTCGCGCCGCGACTCTCGTCGACGCACAAAGGGACGTACGGCCACCTCGCCGCGATTGCCGGCTCGCCCGGCCGGAGCGGCGCGGCGGTGCTCTGCGCACGCGGCGCGATCCGCACCGGCGCGGGACTGGTCAGCGTGATCACCGACGCCGGGACCGCGAAGCTCGTGCACGTGGGCTCGATCGAGTCGATGACGTATTCCGGCGATGACGTCACCGGATTCCTGGATAAGAAATCGGCAGTGCTCATCGGCCCCGGACTGGCCGACGACGAAGCGAGCTACACCCGCGTCCGCGAGCTCGTTGCAGCCATCGACCTGCCGATGATCATCGATGCCTCGGCCCTCAACGCCTTCGCCTCGCGCGCGAGCGAGCTCAATCCGCACAAGCATCCGCGCGTCATCACGCCGCATCCCGGCGAGCTGGCGCGACTCCTCGGGCGGACGACGAAAGAGATCAACGACGATCGCATCGCTTCCGCGCGCGACGCCGCGCGCATCACGAATTGCATCGCGGTGCTCAAGGGCTACCAGACGCTCATCGCCGATCCCGATGGTCAGGTGCGCGTCAATCCGACCGGCAACCCCGGCATGGCCAGCGGCGGCATGGGCGACGTCCTCTCCGGCATCATCGGCGCACTCCTCACGCGCGGCATCGACCCGTTCGAGGCCGCCTGCTGCGGCGTCTACCTCCACGGCCTCGCGGGCGACATCCTGAAAGAAGAGATGGGCGACACCGGCCTCGCGGCCGCCGATCTCGCGGAGCGCGTGCCGCTCGCGATTCAGCGGCTGCGCGCTACGTGATGTAACTCGCCGCCTGCATCACCGTCCATCCATCCTTCGTCTTCTCCAGCTCGTACACCGTGCCCGTCCAGCGCTCGTCGAAGAAGATCACCGCCTTCCCGCCGTCGCGCCGCACGAGCACGTCCATCAGCTGGCCGAAGAACGAAGGCCCGAATTTCTCCTCGTACTGCGCGAGCTCCGCGGGCGCGAGGATCACGACACGGCGATTGATGTCGATCGAGGAAAACTGCGCGCGGTCGGCGACCACGAACAACGACGGTGTGCCGATGCGGCTGGCGCGGACGACACACGACTGCCGCTCCTGCTCGGTCGACGGCAGACCGACGATCAGCGCGCCGCCGCCGATCCTCGCGTTTCTCAGGAATTCGGCCAGCACGACGGAATCGGCACTCCCACCCGCGGTGAGCGCGACCTGCGGCAGACCGTCCTTGCCGTCGATGATGCCATCGCCATCGGTGTCGGCGTTGTACGGATCGGTGGCCAGGCGCTCCTCGAGCAGATCGGTCAGACCATCCGAATCGGAGTCGCGGCGCAGCGCGCTCCACGGCATTTCGAGATAGATCCCGCGCGCGTCGCGTTTCGAAACGAGAGCGACCGGCGGGAAGCTGATCGACGAAAGATCGAGCTCGTGCACCTCGACTTCGATGTAGAGCGCGTCGCCGTCGAAGAGCGGCAGCCGCGACGCGGGCACGACGACGTACGGCATGTTCTCGCGCAGGCCGGTGTAGAGCGGCTCGTCCCAGGTCGTGCCGTTGTCGGACGAATGAACGATCCAGTAACCGCCGCGGCCGAGCTCACCGACGGGATCGAGCGTCTGCGCCACGGCGACGCCGGCGATCTCCGCACCGTGCCGCTCGAGGCGGATCGGCGCGAGGTGCGCCGGCAGCGCGAGCTTCGACCCGAGGTCGTCGATCTCGCTGCAGTCGAGCGGCTCGAGCTTCAGCGCATGCTCGGTGAACGGCACGATGCGCGGCGCGCGAAGGAGCCGCATGACCGGCGAATCCTGCACGGCCGCCTGCTCGGCATGCGCCGGCACGATCGTGCGCCGCAACCTCTCCGCGAGCTCCTTCGGCAGGTATTTCAGCGCGAGGCCCGCGTCGTAATCGCCGTAGTCAGGGCGCGACAACAGCGCGTCGGCGAAACGGTCGTAGCCGCCGCGCCGCGCGAGCCGCACGCAAGCCGTCGTCCACGTCCCGCCGTCGTGGAGCATCGCCTTGACCTGGTCCGCGAGCGCCTCGTACGGATCGCCGTCCGGCGCGATCAGCGCTCTGGTCAGCGAGATCGTCGCATTCGCCCGGCTGTCGTATTTCTCCGGCCGCGCCTTCTGCAGCAATTCTTCGGCGCGCTCCGGCTTGTCCGTCAGCGCCGCGGCGAGCGCGAGATCGATGCGGTTTGTTTCGATCGCCGCGGGAAACCCGTCGGCAACCGCCAGTGCCTCGGACGGACGATCGAGATCGACCAGTGCCCGGATCAGGTTCGATGCCGCTTCGGTGCTCCAGTGCGGATCGATGAATGCCGCCCGGATCGCGGATGAGTCATCCTGCGTCAGCGCGATCAGCAGCTCCCTGTCGTGCGGCGCGGCGCGCAATGCGTCGGCGGAGAGAACGACGTCGCAATCGCCATACAACGATCCCGCGAAACTCGCCACATCCGCCGCGCTCATCACGCGCGCATACGGCAACGCGGCGCCGGCAAAGTCGCGATAGAGCTTCGGCTGCCGCGACATGAACGCGATGTACGCGGCAAGCACCGGACCGCTCTTCGGCGCCTGCTTCGCCGCCTCGCGGAAGAGCGCGTCGGCGTCATCTGGATCGCCGCCGATCGATTCCAGTACGAAGGTCAACGCGGTCGCTTCCGCAAGCGGACGCGCCGCCGCGGCCGGGATGTTCAACTCCCGTTGCAGCGCCGCGACGACGTCTTCGTGTCCCCTCACCGCGGCGGTCAGGACGTCCGCCGCACGCGTGGCGAGTGTGTGGCCGTAGTCGCGCGCCTCCAGGTCGCCCTCCGGAATCGCCGCGATCGCCTGCTGCAGATCGCCCGCGGCGGCAGTCAGCGTAAAAAGGAGAAGCAGTAACGCAAAGGATCGGCGCATGTTCGTTGGATGCATCCTCGTTCCGAACGATAATCCCGCTCGTGACGACCTACACCTGCCGTGACGAAAATGACACCGCCGCCGCAGGCCGCGCGATCGCGCGCTCACTCGATCCCGAGGCCACCGTGCACCTGGTCGGCGACCTCGGCGCGGGCAAGACGTTCCTCGCGCGCGCCATCGCCGCGGAGCTCGGCGCCGATCCGCGCGAGGTGGCCTCGCCGTCGTTCGCCATCGTCCACGAATACCCACGCGCCGGCGCACCGCCTATCATCCACATCGACGGCTACCGGCTGTCGGAAAACCGCCGCGAGTGGCTGGAGATCGGCATCCCCGAGATCCTCGCCGGGCCGGGCGTGAAGCTGATCGAATGGCCGAAGCGCGCGTTCGACGAGTTCGAGACGTCGCACGTCGAAGTGACGATCGAGGTGCGCGAGGACGGGGCGCGGGTGATTCAGACAGCAGACAGCAGACAGCAGACAGCAGACTGAGAACGAGCCCGGCGTGCTCCTGCTGTCTGCTGTCCGCTGTCTGCTGTCTGAATCACCCCACGAACTTGTACCCCGATCCGTGCACCGTCACGACGTACTCCGCGCCGATCTTCTGGCGCAGCTGCGCGATGTGCACGTCGACGGTGCGCGTGGCGAGCGTGGCGCCGTAGCCCCACACCTTGTCGAGCAGCTCGTCGCGTGAGAGCAGCGAGCCGCGATGCTCGACGAAGTAGCGCAGGAGGCGCAATTCAAGTCCTGACAGCTCGACGGATGTCCCGTTCCGCGTAACGACGGCACGGCGGAAGTCGACACGTACGTCGCCGAACGCGTATGCATCAGCCGATTGCGGACCGCCCGTTCGCGACCGGCGGAAGAGCGCCTCGATGCGCGCCAGCAGCTCCATCATGTCGAACGGCTTGGTCAGGTAATCGTCCGCGCCGAGCTTCAGTCCGACCACGCGATCGACGATCTGGCCGCGCGCCGTGAGCATCAGGATCGGCGTGTCGACTCCGCGCTGGCGCAGATCGCGGCAGACGTCGAAGCCGTTCTTGCCCGGCAGCGCGACGTCGAGCAGCACGAGATCGAACTGCCCATGGCTCCCCTTCTCCAGCGCGGTGATGCCGTCGCCTACGCTTTCCACGACGTAGCCTTCGCTCTCCAGGCGGTCGGTCAGCGTCAGCACGAGGCTCTCCTCATCCTCGACCAGCAGAATGCGGCGATGCAGCGCTTCACTCATGACGGCGCTCCGGCAATGAAATCGTGAACGCGGCGCCGCCGCGCGACGAGCGACCGATGTGGATCGTGCCTCCATGTTCGTCGATGATCCTCTTCACGATTGTCAGGCCGAGTCCGCTGCCGCGCGCCCGATCGCTCCCGCGTCCGCGGAAGAACGGTTCAAAAACGTAACGGACGTCTTCGGCCGCGATGCCGGGTCCTGCATCCTCGACTTCGATCACGACCCGCGCACCATTCCGCCGCGCGCGAACGCCGATCCATTCCCCCGCACCGGCGTACTTCACCGCGTTGGCGACGAGGTTCTGCAACGCCTGCGAAAGCGAGCGCGCATCGCCATCGATGGCCGGAAGATTCGCATCGATCTGCACATCGACGTCGATCCGATCCTGCTCGCAGAGCCAGCGCGTGTGCGCGACCGCATCGTCGACGACTTCGGCCACGTTGACCACGCCCGACGGTTTGCGCGCGCGGCCTCCCTGCATGCCGGCGTACTCGAGCACCTGACTGACCATGTCGCCGAGGCGGCGCGACTCTTTGACGATCATCGCGCCGTAGCGTGAGACCTGCGCCGGCTCGTGCGTCACGCCATCCGCGAGATTCTGTCCCGCCGACTGCAACGCGGCGAGCGGCGTGTTCAGCTCGTGCGTGACGCCGGCGACGAACTCCAGCTGCTGCCGCTGCAGCGTCTCCGCGCGCCGCAGCATCATCATCAGAAAGATGCCGCTGCCCGCGAGCACGAGGAGCACGCCGGCGGTCGTGAGCAGATTGCGGCGCCGAGTCGCGGCCACGGTCTCGTCGAGCGTCGCGCTCCGATGCCGCACCGCCAGAATCCAGTTTTCCTGTCCCCGCGGCGGCGGCTCGCCGTTCGCGAATTGCAGCACGCGATAGATCGGCACCGTCAGCTCTGCGTTGAACGGTCCGGTCGAACGATCGGAGCGATAGAGCACGTCCGTTCCATCGTCGCGCGCGATCTCGACGTCGTACTCGCCGTCGAAATAGCGATGCGTGAGATCGGGCAGCAGCGTGCCGGTCACGTAATCGCGATCGAGCGCCACGATGGTGAACGCGGGCGGACGTCCCGGCGGTCCGTCGTCGCGCGGCGGAGGCGGCGGCGGTTCGCGATCGCCATCGGGTCCCCCCTCTCCTCGGAACGGAGGCGGCGGATGCGGACGACCTTCGCGCGGACGCCGCTCGCCCGAGGGGACGAGCAACAGTCCCGCCTTCGGCAAGACGACGCGTAACTGATGGCGTCCGTTGAATTCGCCCTCGATCACGTCGCGCGCGGCGCCGAGCTCCGGAGTCCAGTCGCCAGGAACGGCCGAATGCGTTTCAGGATCGAGGCGCTGCAGTTGATCGATCTGTTCCGAGGGGACGAACCAGATCATCTTCACGATGCGCGGATCGCGCGCGGCCGAGACCCATTCATCGAAACGGCGCTGCATCAATTCCGGCGACGCATCGCGCAGCGGAGCCTGAAACGGGATGAAGAGCCGCGTCAGCTCGCGATCGAATTCGTCGCTGAAGTGATTCGCGGCGAACTCCATGCTGGTCTTCATCCGCTGCCGCTCGGCATCGGCGAGCTGGCCGATCCAGCGGTACTGCAGCACGGCGAGCACGACCAGCGCGCCGCCGAGTGCGATCAATGAAAGCAGCGCCGCAACGGCACTGCGTCTAGCCCGCATTTCTCACACCCTCTCGTCGCGAGGACGCAGAGTGAGGCTCGGATGCGAGGCGCGCGACGTGAGGGCGACGAAGGCGTAGTCGAACCTACGTCGAGGAGCCCGAACGAGCGCAACGAAGCAGA
>Ga0070682_100000282_pt1 | contig 36325 bp, 41 predicted proteins | sample KBSC63LmetaG_FD_64668 | JGI IMG/M metagenome (GOLD analysis project Ga0070682, IMG submission 64668) | Corn rhizosphere microbial communities from Kellogg Biological Station, Michigan, USA - KBS C6-3L metaG | ecosystem: Host-associated > Plants > Roots > Rhizosphere | place: USA: Michigan...
CACGCGGCGTTGCTGCGTCAGGCGTTAGCCCATTGCGCAAAATTCCCCACTGCTGCCTCCCGTAGGAGTCTGGACCGTGTCTCAGTTCCAGTGTGGCCGATCACCCTCTCAGGCCGGCTATCGATCGTCGCCTTGGTAGGCCATTACCCTGCCAACTAGCTAATCGAACGCGGACTCCTCCTGTGGCGAGAGCCCTTGCGAGCCCCCTTTGACCTCACGGTGTCATGCGGTATTAGCCAGAGTTTCCCCTGGTTGTTCCCCACCTCAGGGCAGATAATCCACGCGTTACTCACCCGTTCGCCGCTCGACTGACCCTTGCGGGCCGCCTCGCTCGACTTGCATGTGTAAAGCACGCCGCCAGCGTTCATTCTGAGCCAGGATCAAACTCTCCAGTTGAACTCTGCGGCACTTCGCTTTCGCTCAGCGCCGCGTAACTTAGAGTCTGATTACTGACACCAATCGTGAACGACTAGTGTTTTGTTATTCGGTTCGTATTGGATACGAACTTTTGTTTCTTTGAAAATCGCCTGCAGACATTGCTGCCTGCAACTGATTCTCGAAAGGAATCACGTTGTCTTCTTGCTTTCCTATTCAGTTGTCAAAGAACCGACCTCGCGAAAGGGCCGACAGATTGCCAGACCCTCCCGTCCGTGTCAAGCGGAATGTTTTCGTGCTGGCTGAAGCATTTAGCCTAGGGCGCGAACTCACTCCGTTTGACTCGGACACCGGTACCCACGCTGGGGGTTGGGGTTGGAAAGATCGAACTGCGTGTTGCGCCGGGACCGAGGAGTTTACGTCCCACCCGACAGCCTTGTCAACGATTGCGTCGGGAACGTTTGTAACTCGTTACCGCCACCTGCTATTCCTACCGCCCGCTCGTTTCTCAAAGATCCGGGCGACTTCTGCCAGGACTCGCGCTAACGCCTGAAGGCGCATGCCTATTCCGAGACAGCGATGCACAAGTCTATGTGCATCTTGTGGTTACCGATCAATTGTCAGAGAACTACTTTCCCGTTTGGGACCCGCGATAACGGCACTAGTAGGGGTCCTATTCCCGGATTTTGGAAAGATGAGCGCGCCGGCAGCAAGGGCGACTGGGATGAGGACGTAAGAGGACGATTGGAAGTCAGTAAGTGCTTTGTAGTCTGTGCTTTCCGGTCACGCTCGGATCGGTCCATGTCGCGCGTAGATTGACTGATGCCACGCTTGGTTCGAATCATCCCACGCGTGGGGTAATTCTTGCCACGCGTGGCTCCGTTCATGCCACGCGTGGTTTGATTCGTTCCACGCGTGGCATCGCGAGTGCTCCGGCCGCGATGACGGCCGCGAGAAGCGAACCGAAATAAGAGAACGGACGATACGTGATCCGCACCCGGTGCTTTCCCGTCTGCACTCGAAATCCGATGAAGCCGCCGCGCACCAGCTCGACCGGCACCCGCCCCCCATCGACCCGCACCACCCAACCCGCGGCCATCGGGGCACTCGACTCCACCAGGCCCTGCCGCGAGGCGTCGATCGTCAGCGTGTAGGAGACCGGCGAATCCTCACGCACCGAGACAGCCCCATCGGCGCTGGTGAAGCGGCCCCGTGCCTGCAGGTTCTCGAACAGCGTCCCGTCCGCTCCGCTGTAGATGAGCTTCCACTTCGGACCGAACGTCGCGCCCGGCTCGGCCAGCAGGAACCGGACGTTGAGGAAATCGATGAGCTCGTGATCGACATCTCCGATCCGCAGCACGTCGAAGTTCTGATTCTCGAGCGTGACCGGCTTCAGTGCCTCGACGTACCAGCCGAAGGCCATCGGGTCGGAGCCGCGGATGTCGTCGAGTCCGTACTGCGCCGCCGCATTCGGGAGGAAAACCCAGTCGTGCCCGACAACCCGAAACGGTTCCGCGGGCGCGCGATGACGTAACGCCTCGATGATCGGCAGCCGCGGCCGGTAGTAGCGTCCATCGACCAGCGCATTGAACCCGGTGTTCAGCACGAAAAGCTCGGCCGTCACGAACACGAACGCCGCCACCGGCGCAAACCGTCGAGGCACCACCATCGCCGCGATCACGGCGACGACGCCGATGAGATCCCGCGGCTGCACGACTGATGGTTTGACTCGCCAGACGTAGATCGCCAATCCAACGACGACTACCGCTACGACGGCAACGACCCACCGATGGGGAAACCGGTCGAGCCACAGCGCCGCGGCGGATGCCACGAGAGAACAGGCCACGAAGCGGAACTTGTCGTGCGCGATGACATCGAGCAGCGGCAGCAGCCGGATCGCCCTTCCGACGACGCTCCAGTTCATCGCCATCAGATAGATGACGATTGCCACGCAGACCCACGCCCGCTCGCGTGCCGTCGTGCGTCTCGCGACCAGCATGGCGATCGCCAGCACCAGCGGCAGCAGCCCGACATACGATGACGCGATCGTGAAGTAGTTGCTGATCCAGTTCCAGTTGTGGCGCAGCGGATTGCCGAAGCCGTTCGGACTGACCATCGCCCACAGAGCCGTCAGCGGAAACGAGTCGGGATGCGCAGACGAATGCAGGCTCGCGTACCGCGCGCTGAGCGGCACCTGCGTCGCCGATGGCACCCAGGCAGGCGCCGACAACGCCGCGCCGGCAATGGCGCCGAGCAGCGGACATCGAAACCGGCGGAGCCAGTCGCGGCGATCGTCCGCCAGCGCGAGCTCGATCGCCAGCAGCATCGCCGCACCGAGGGCGATGTGCAGAACGCTCTCTGGATGACCGCCCGCCATCAGCGCAGCTATCACGAGCGCAACGAGCACCACGCCTCGCCGCGAGGCCACGTCGATCGCGTAGACGAGCGCGAAGAGCGCCGCGGGCAGCATCGACATCACCGTGCCGGACGAGTAATAGAGGTTGACGGTCGCGCCGATGGAGAACGTGTACGCGCTCGCCGCGAAGCAGGCCGCGGCGTCGCTCGCGCCGAAGCGCTTCAGGAAAAGGAACGCGAACAGCAGCGAGAGAAAGATCTTCAGCCCCGTCATCGCCACGATCTGCTTCGGCAGCGGGACGAACAGCGTGACGAGAAAGAGCGGGGAGAACGGCGCCGACTCGCCGTTGCCGAGAAGCGGGTAGCCGGAGAACGCGTACCGGTTCCAGAGCGGCGCACGGAAATGCGCGAGCTCTTCCCGAGCGACCTGCATCCATGGCAGGAAGAGCTTGACCGTGTCGTTGGTCAGTGGATTGCGCGCCTCGATGTTGACGAACAGGCCGAACAGGCCGCGATACGGATAACCGCGCGCCACCTCATCGACCGGCACCGGCAGCTTCGACGTGAAGACAGCGCCATGCAGAAAGCCGAGCGTCAGCGCCAGACAAAGCAGCACGATCCGCCACGGCACCGGAGCGATCCAACGGCGAATCGCAACCACGACCAGCAACGCCGGCACAAGGATGCCTGCCAGCGTCACCACGACGCTCACCCGAGCTCCTCGAGCAGTTTCTTCCGCAACAGTTTCCCGAGCGCGGACCGGGGAATCGCCGCCACCCGATGTACCTCCCGGATCCGCTCGAACGGCGCGACCCGCGCGTCGAGCTCCTCGCGAATCCGCCCCGCCTCCCCTGCCACCGCGAGATGGATCACGAATCCGAGCCTCGGATCAGGAACAGCCACGATCGCGGCGTCGGGAGCGTGCAGCGCGCGCACGACCTCCTCGAGAATCCGGTCGAGCCGCCGCAGATTCACCAGCTCGCCCCCGATCTTGATGACGTCGCCCGCTCGTCCTTCGATGCGCAGCAGGCACCCGTCGACGCTCCCGAGATCGTCGGATACGAACCAGCCATCCGCCTTCGGATCGACAAACCCATTATTAGAGGATGCGTACCCGGTGAGCAGCGACGATCCGGAGAACGCCAGGCGGCCATCCGGCTCCGTCCGGGCCTCGAGGTGATCGAGGAGCAGCAGATCCGGCCCGTCGTGCGTCGCCGTCGCGATCTGCGAACAACACTCGGTCATGCCGTAGCTCGGCAGCACCGGCCAGCCGAGAGCTCGCGCGTCGCGATAGAGCTCGGGCGGCATCGCCCCACCGCCGACAACGATCGCCCGCATCCCCACGGGTGCGCGCAGACCGGCGGTCACGAGATCGACGACCTGGGCGGGCACGAGCGACGAGTACGCCGCCTCGGACGCCGCGAATGCATGCGGATCCCACGGCATCTCGATTACGCGTCCGCCGCTGATTGAGGCCCGCACCCAGATGCCGAGGCCGCCGACGTGGAAGGTTGGAAGCACGCAGCACCACGTCTCCCCGCCTCGCACCTCGAGCCGCCGATTCACCGCGGCGGCCGACGCGAGCAGCGCCTGCTTCGACAACGCCACGAGTTTCCAGCCACCGGTGCTTCCCGACGTCGCGATCCAGACATGCGCGTCGAGCCGCGGCGAGACGTCGTACAACGCCTGCAACGCACGTCGGTCGTCATCCGGCAGTCGCGGATTGAGGAGGAGATGCGACTCGCGGCTCGTGAAGTCGATCATGCGAGCTTCTTCCACGGCACCGATTCGAGCAGGTCATCGAATCCGATCCCTGTCCCTTCAGGCACTAGCAACCGCGCGCCATCAGCACTAACACGTTCGAAGAATGGATCGGCCTCGTACAACACATGCGTGAAGAGCCCGCAGACGTTGGTGATCCCGCGCGAAGCGGCGACGAATGCCGCGAAGAACTGCCCGATCGCGTGATCCATGTATGACGTCACGACGATCTCGCACGACGTCGACGGCATCTCCTGCACGGCCGGCTTCACGACCAACACATCGACGCCCTCCTCGGCGACCTCCCGATCCAACGCCAGCCGCAGCCCCGTCTTCTCGCGCAACATGCGCCACGTCGCGGGATCGTAGGGACACGGATCTTCGATGAAGTCGATCCGTTCCCGCGACAGGCGCAGCTGCAGAAATTCATCCGCCGTGAGCGTCGCGTTGAAGTCGATCCGCAGCCGCACGCGCTCTGGCAATCGATCGATCGACTTCAACTTCGCGACCTCAAACGCCGCCGGAGGATCGCTCCCCGGCCAATGACTCGGCGGGATCGTCAATCCTTCGAACAGACTCCGCGACGCCAACCGCGCCTGCTCGTCGATCGACGCAAACGACAACGATCGCCGCGTCAGCGCCGTTGTCTCGCCGCGGGCGAGCAACGCCAGTTGCTCGTCCAACGGCAGATCGCCGAGCTCCGGCCACGGGTGCACATCCGCGAAACCATCGCCCACGCGGATGAGCGCCCCTTCGCGCGGCGCATCGCGTGCGATCGCGCTCAGCCGCCGCTTCGGAGCGAGCTCATACCGCCAGAAATAGCAGTCCATAGCACCACTGCAGCAGACCGGCGAGCGCGAGCGACTTGTTCAGCGCCCGTCCGCTGCCGCGCCACGCCGAGACGATCACGACGATCGCCAGCGGCAGCGCGATCAGCGTGTAAAGACGCTGCAGGTACACCGCCGCGGCGAACGGCGCCAGCGCGCAGACCGTGATCTCGACCCGCGCAAACGTTTCGCCGAATCGCACGACGGTCGTCCGCTTGTTGCTCACGCGATCGCTCGCGACGTCGCGCAGATTGTTGATGACGAGCAGCACGGTCGCCAGGCAGCCGACGCCGGCTCCGGCGATCAGCACGTCCGTGGTCCAACCAAGCGTCTGCACGAAGTACGTGCCACCGACGGCAACGATGCCGAAGAAGGCGATGACGAAAATCTCGCCGAGGCCGTGATAGGCGAGCGGATAAGGCCCGCCGGTATACGCGTACGCGGCGACGATCGAGGCGACTCCGATCGCCAGCAACGGCCATCCCGCGTGCACGATCAGTGGCACGCCGCAGATGGCCGCGCCGGCGAAACAGACGTACGCGCCCATCATCACGGCGTTCGCGCTGAGCATCCCCGCCTGCGTGACGCGCGTCGGCCCGAGGCGCTCGCTCGTGTCGGCGCCCTTCCTGAAATCGAGCGCATCGTTGATGTAGTTCGTCGCGATCTGAATCAACACCGCGCCGATCAGCGTGCAGGCCAGCAGCGGCCAATGCAGCGGCGCGCGGACGAGCGCGGCGCCAACGAGCACCGGCACGACGGCCGCCGACAGCGTCTTCGGACGTGCTGCGAGAATCCAAGCGTTCACGGGAATCGGGGGAACTTTTTGAAGTCGGGCTTCCGCTTCTCGACGTACGCGTTGCGCCCTTCCTGCGCCTCATCGCTGAGGTAGTAGAGCAACGTGGCGTCGCCGCCGAAGTCGAGCAGGCCGATCTGTCCGTCGCAATCGGCGTTCATCGCCGCCTTTAGGAAGCGGAGTGCCATCGGCGAGAGCGCGAGCATCTCGCGGCACCACTTCAGCGTCTCTTCCTCGAGCTGCGCTAACGGCACGACCGTATTCACGAGGCCCATCTCCAGCGCCTGCGTCGCGTCGTACTGCCGGCAGAGAAACCAGATCTCGCGCGCTTTTTTCTGGCCGACGATGCGCGCGAGGTACGACGAGCCGAGGCCCGCGTCGAACGAGCCGACGCGCGGACCGGTCTGGCCGAAGCGCGCGTTGTCGGCGGCAATGGTCAGATCGCACACGACGTGCAGCACGTGACCGCCGCCGATCGCGTAACCGGCCACCATCGCCACGACCGGCTTCGGCATGCTACGGATCTGCTTCTGCACGTCGAGGATGTTGAGGCGCGGGATCTTTTCTTTCTCATCGACGTAGCCGCCTTTGCCGCGTACGCGCTGATCGCCGCCCGAGCAAAACGCCTCCGTCCCCTCGCCGGTGAAGATGACGACGCCGATGTCGGAATCGTCGCGCGCGAGGTCGAGCGCTTCCTTCATCTCCGACACCGTCAGCGGCCGGAACGCGTTCCGCACCTCGGGTCGATTGATGGTGATCTTGGCGATGCCGTCGTCGGTGCGTTCGAACCTGATGTCTGTGAATTGTTTGATGGGAGTCCAGGTTTCTGCCATGACCCGAAAACTAGTTCATTTGCACGAACTCGCGCAATTGCGCCGCGAAGATCTCCGGCTGTTCCCACGGCACCCGATGCGCCGCCCCCTCCGCGATCCACAACGCGGCGCGCGGCAACAGCTCGACCGCTCGCCGCCCCTCCGCGACGTACTTCGGATCACGGCTTCCGGCGATCCAGAGCACCGGAATCGCAATCTCGTGCACCCGCGCGGCGACGGGCGGAAGGGCGGCGGGCGACCACTCGATCAGTTGCCGCGCGAGCTCGCGCCGATCGAAATCCGACTCCAGCCGCGGCATCGCGTGTCCACCGAAGATCGGCTGCGCGTTCCAGTCGCGCATCAGCGTGTACCACTCGCCATGCTCGAAGCGCTCCCCCCAATGCTCGTCCTGCGCGAGCCGCTCTTCGCGTCCTTCTTCGACGCCAAGGCCGGCGGAAACGATGACGGCGTTGCGATAACGCGCGCCGTTGAGCAACGCGTGCAGCGCCAGCCGGCCGCCGAGCGAGTAGCCGAGGAGCGTGTCGCCTTCCTGCGGAATCTCGCGCAGATCGGGCGTGATCACGTCGAAGCCGGCGCGGCGGAGGAACGACCAATCGTCCGGCAATCCGAGGAATCCATGCAGTGCGGTGATCATCGCCAGATCTCGTCGTAGCGCGCCCAGACGCGGCGGCTCGCGTCATTGTCGGGCCGCAGCTCGGTCACGTCGATGCCGAACATCTCCCCCCATTTGTCGAAGCGGAGATCGTGCTCGTTGATGACGAGCCGCCGGTCGGCAGTCGCCACGCGCTCGAAGATCCGACCGCCGCGATTGTTGATGATGACGATGCGAAATGACGCGTCGAGCTGCGGCACGATCCACGGCGCGTTGAGGTCGTAGACCGCGGTCAGATCGCCGACGATCGCGACGTTCATGGCATTTGGCGCGCACCAGCCGAAGAAGGTCGAAAGCTGGCCGTCGATGCCGTTCGCGCCGCGATTCGCCTCGTACTCGAAGCCTCGCTTTTCGCGCGTCGCGGCGAGGTCCCATTCGCGAATTGGGAGCGAGTTGCCGAGGTAGATGCGCGCGTTTTCCGGAAGCTCGCGCGACAACGCGCGGATGATCGCCAGCTCCGATTGCGGCTCGTCATTGAGGATTGATTTGATTCGCGCGGACTGATCACGGTCGTACGCGTACAAGGCCTCATCGCGCCCCGCGAGCGACGGCAGTTCATCGAGCGAGTGCATCGAGCCGCGCGTCAGTCCCGTGAACGGCAACCGCGAGTAATGCGTCACCGGCACATCGCGCGTCTCGAGATCGCGCCAGTAGCGAAAGGTCGGCACATTGCCGACGCGGATGACGTGATCGAAGGTCCCGCGATGCAGCGAGCGCTCGTTGTGAATCGCGATGTCGGCGAGCTCCTCGCGCAATCCCGACAGCGGCTCGGCGTAGACGGTCGCGTTCGCGACGAGCTCACGCACCCGCGGCCGGTCCGCGGCGCCGAGTCCTCCGATGACGACGAGTGGTTTATTCATCGATCAACGGCTCATCGAACTCCACATTGAAATGCCGGGCGCCGTAAACGCCGTACAGATTCTCCTGCTCGATCGCCTGCGGTGCGCCGGTACCGCGGAAACGTGCGGGCCGGTCGGCTGTGATGACAACGAGCGGCAGCCCGGAGTAGTGCGCCTCGATCAGCGCCGGCAGCAACTCCGCGGCGGCCGTGCCCGACGTCGTCACCACCGCGACCGGCGCGCCGAGCAGCTTCATCCGTCCGATGGCGAAGAACGCCGCTGAGCGCTCATCGACGAACGTCCACAACTTCAGATCGCTCTTCGAAAGCACCGCGAGCAGTGGCGCGTTGCGCGAGCCGGAGCAGACGCACATCTCGCGCACGCCGGCAGCACGCGCTTGTTCGATGACGGCGCGCGCCTTCGCGATGTTGGTCATGCGCGAAGTTTATGCCGAGCGCAGCGCGCAGAGTTTATGCCGAGCGCAGCGAGGCATCAGCGGAGCCGCCTTCGCGAGCGCGCATCACGACGCGGTCCGCGCAGCCAGCTCCGGTGATCCCTCGCTTTGCTCGGGATGAACTGGCAGGAACAGCGCCTTCACCTGCTCGCGCTTCTGGCGGAGCTCCTCGAACTCCCGCTCCAGCCGGCTCTCCGGCAGCAGTCCCGCGCCGGAGCCGACGCGGATCGAATCGCGCGTCCACTGCAGATTGCGGATGGCGACGAGCGCCAGCGCGGAGTGATCCTCGCGCTCGATGCCGAACGGCGCGCCGAACGTCCGCCGCTTAACGCCGCGATCGGCGTCGCGCAGCCAGCGCTCTCCCGCTTCGGTACGCGGCCAGACGCCGAGCGCCGCGGTCGGATGAAGTCGGCGCACCATCTCGGCGAACGACATCTTCTCCTGCACCGCGAGGCCGCTCTCCTGGAAGAAGATCGGCGTCGCGAGATGCGCAATCCTCGGCATCTCCAGCACGCCGAGGGCGCCGACTTCGATGTTGCCGAACGGCGCGAGCCGCCGGACGATGTCCTCCACGACCATGCGATGCTCGCGCAGCTCCTTCGCATCGCTCAGCAGCTCCGCCGCCCGCGCGATCGGCCGCGTCCCCGCGAGCGCCATCGTCGCGTAGCCGCGTCCCTTCGATCGGAAGAGGAGCTCCGGAGTTGCGCCGATCAGTCCATGCGACTGATACGAATATCCGTAAGCGAGCATGTGACCCGGCAGCGACGGCAGGCGGTCGAGCAGGAAGCGCCAGTCGATGCCGTTGATGAACGTCCCGTTCTCGAATAGCACGGGGACGATCTTCCGGAAATCTCCGCGCGCCATCGCCTCGCGCGCCGACTCGAACAGTGGTGCGAATTCCTCGATCGCCGGCGGCATCCACTGCACGCCCGGCTTCTCGCCCACTTCGAAGCGCACGGCGAATTCGGCAAAGCTCAATTCCTCCCACGACGCCGGATGCCGCCACGGATGCGGATCGTCGAGAAAGAAATCGGCGATGAAAAACGCGGGCCTTCCCGGCTTCCGCATCGGAGCCTGTTCGAACGGTCCCCATCCGACGAAGATGCGGTCGGGAGCGGTCTGGATGAAGGCGAAGTCGCGTTGCATCGCTGCGAAATTGTATGAGATCGTCGCGCGCGCCGATGGCCAACCCGTACCAGGGACCCGATCCGACGAAGATTCGCGCCATGTTTCGCGACATCTCGCCGCGCTACGACCGCGCGAACGACGTGATCTCCGCGGGCGTCCATCACCTCTGGCGGCGGACCGCCGTGCGCCTCTCGGAGGCGAAGGAAGGGGACGCCGTTCTCGATTGCGCAACCGGCACCGGCGACCTGGCCATCGCGTTCAAGAAGCGCGTCGGCAGCGGGCGCGTGGTCGGCACCGACTTCGTGCCGGAGATGATCGAGCTGGCGCGCAAGAAGTCGCCGCAGATCGAGCTCGAGGTCGCCGATGTCACCGCGCTGCCGTACGCGAACGACACGTTCGACGTCGCCTCGATCTCGTTCGGCATCCGCAACGTCGGCGATCCGCGGCGCGGCATCGCCGAGCTCGCGCGAGTCGTGAAGCCAGGCGGACGCGTCGTCATCCTCGAGTTCGGCCAGCCGCGCAGCCGCGCGTTCGGCGCGCTCTACGACTTCTACCGCAAGCGCGTGCTGCCGCACCTCGGCGGCGTGCTGACCGGCAACCGCGACGCGTACGACTACCTCGAGTCGTCGAGCGCGCGATTTCCGTCGGACGAGCAGTTTGTCGCGATGATGCGGGAGTCGGCGCAGTTCACGTCGATTTCGCTCCGTCCGCTGACGTTCGGCATCGCCTGGCTTTATGTAGGGCGGGTTCTCTAACCCGCCCACCCCCGGGGCGGCGGGTTGGAGAACCCGCCCCACGCTGTAAACTTGCCCGCTCGTCCGGACTCCTTATGAATATCGAAGTCTACAAATTTGGCGGCGTCGCCGTCGGTTCCGCGGATGCGATTCGCACCGCGCTAGCTCACGTGCGTCGCGGCATCGCCCAACCGAAAACTCACATCGCCGCCGTCGTCTCCGCGATGAACGGCGTGACCGATCTGCTGCTCGACGCCGCGAATGCCGCGCTGCGCGGCGATCGCGAAAGTGCCGAAACCGCGGCGCGCGCATTCTTCGATCGCCACGCCGCGCTGATCCCCGAGCTGATCACCAAACGCGATCGCGCCGAGGGGTTGCGCAAGTACCTCAAATCAGTCACTGACGAGATGACGTCGATGACCGACTCGATCGCCGTGCTCCGCGAGCTCACGCCGCGCGCGCAGGACGCGCTGATCGCCCGCGGCGAGCGCGTCCTCGCGCGCTTCTTCACCGAGGCCGCGCTCGATTCAGGACTCGACGCGGTGTACGTCGACGCACCCGAGATCATCCTCACCGAGCGGCGCCTCGGCAGCCTCTGGCCGAACTTCACGAAGTGCGAGCGCGCGGCGAAGAAAATCATCACGCCGCACCTCGACGAATCGCGCATCGTGATCATGCCCGGCTTCCTCGGCGGCGGACCGGACGGCGAAGTCGTGACCCTCGGCCGCGGTGGCACCGACTTCTCGGCGGCCATCCTCGCCCGTTCGCTCGGCGCGAAATCGGTCACGCTCTTCAAGGAAGTCGACGGCCTCATGACCGCCGATCCGAAGGACGTCCCGCAGGCACGCGTGCTCGCGGAGCTGCACTACCGCGAGGCCGCGGAGCTCGCGTACTACGGCGCGAAGGTGCTCCATCCGCGGACGATGATCCCGCTCGTCGATCGCAAGATTCCGCTCTTCGTCCGCAACACGTTCCGCGACCGCTACCCCGGCACGCGCATCGCCGATGACGTGAAGCCGGGCGAGTATCCGGTCAAGGCGCTGACGGCGATTCATCGCCAGGCGCTGATCGCGATCGAAGGCAAGGGAATGATCGGCGTGCCCGGCGTCGCGGCGCGCGCATTCACCGCGCTGTCGAACGCGGGGCATTCCGTCTCGATGATCAGCCAGGCGTCGAGCGAGTCGAGCATCTGCTTCGTGCTCCCCGAGGCAGAAGCGAAGCATGCAATCGCCGCGCTGGAGAGCGCGTTCCAGCTGGAGCGGAAACTGAAGCTCGTCGATCGCGTGAACGCGACGCGCGACATCGCGCTGATCGCGGTCGTCGGCCTCGGCATGCGTCACCGTCCCGGCATCGCCGCGCGTACCTTCTCGGCGCTCAGCGGCGCGCGCGTGAACGTCGTCGCGATTGCGCAGGGATCGTCGGAGCTGAACATCACGATCGCGGTGACCGAGGCTGATGCGAAGGCCGCGTTGATCGCGCTGCACGACGAATTTCAGCTCGACAAGATCCGCGCACTCGCCGACGTCACCGGCCGAGAGTCGAAGCTGACGCTCCTCGGATTCGGGCAGATTGGACGCGCACTGGCGCGGCAGATCATCGCGCAGGGACCACATCTGCGGCAGGAGCTCGGCATCGAGCTGCGCGTGATCGGCATCGCCGACCGCTCCGGCATCCGCATCGAGGAAAAAGGATTCAAACCGGCGACGCTGATGCGCGTCGCGAAGCAGAAGGAGTCGGGCGGCAAGCTCTTCGATCGCAGCTCGCCGCTGACGCTGACGCAGCTGCAGGCGATGATGCAGAAGGAGCTGTGGCTCCTCCCCGCCTATCGCCCGATCCTCGTCGACCTGACGTCGGAGGAAACCGCGCCGCTGCTGCAGGAGGCGCTGGAGAACGGCTTCCACATCGTGACCGCGAACAAGAAACCGCTCGCGGTGCCGCAGATCGAATTCGATCGCCTGATCCAGACGGCGAAGGATCGCCGCCTCGAGCTGCGATACGAAGCGACCGCGGGCGCGGGGCTGCCGGTGCTCGACACGCTGGCGAAGCTGGCCGATGCCGGCGATCGCGTCGAAGAGATCCTCGGATGCTTTTCCGGAACGCTGGGGTTCCTGATGACCGCGCTGGAGGATGGACGGAAGTTCTCCGAGGCCGTGCACGAGGCGTGGAAACTCGGCTACACCGAGCCCGATCCGCGCGACGACCTCTCCGGCCTCGACGTCGCGCGCAAGGCGCTGATCCTCGCCCGCACGCTCGGACGCCGCGCGGAGCTGAGCGACATCAAGCTCGAGCCGCTGTTCAGTAAAGAAGTTGACGATCCCGATCCGGTGCGCTTCATCGAGAAGCTGCGCACGCTCGACGACGACATGGCCAAGCGCGCTGCGAGTGCGGCGCGCGAAGGGAAGACGCTGCGCTACGTGGCGAAGATTGGTAAGGACATTCGCGTCGGGATCGAGGCGGTACCGAAGTCGTCGCCGATGGGCGGCCTTCGCGGCACCGCGAATCAGGTAGCGATTTACTCGAAGCGCTACAAGACGAATCCGCTCGTGGTCACGGGCCCGGGCGCGGGGGCGGACGTGACGGCGGCGGGCGTGTTGAATGACATCGTCGCGATCACCGTGCAGGAGCGGAGAAAGAGATGAGCGAGCATCCATTGCCCCTCTCCCCGCTCGGCGGGGAGAGGGTGCCGAAGGCGGGTGATGGGCTCGTGCGTCCAACGATGCATGACCCCCTCATCCGCCTGCGGCACCTTCTCCCCCGTGCGCGGGGGAGAAGGACGTGAAGGCCTTCGCGCCCGGCTCCGTCGGCAACGTCGGTCCCGGCTTCGACGTCCTCGGGCTCGCGATCGACGGCATCGGCGACGCGGCGACGGTCATCCTCACCGACGGTCCCGCCGCGATCGAATCGATCACCGGCCGCGACGCGGAGCTCGTGCCGCGCGATCCGCTGCTGAACGCCGCGGTCATTGCTGCAATCGCGTTTCTTCGGGCGCATGGCGACAACCGCAATCCACTCGTCGCGATCGAGAAGGGGCTCCCGCTTTCGGGCGGCCTCGGCGGATCGGCGGCCAGCAGCGTCGCAGGCGCATATGCGGCGGCACGCGCGATGGGGATCGACGAGCCGGTGCCGGTCGAGATCATCGCCGCGGCGCTCGAAGGTGAGGCCGCGGTCGCCGGACGACATCTCGACAACATCGCGGCCTCGGTACTCGGCGGTCTGACGATCTCGCGATCCGTCGATCCACTCGATGCGATCGGCGTCATCGTGAAAGAGCCGTGGTGGGTCGCGGTCGTCACGCCGAACGTTCGCATCCGCACGAAGGATGCGCGCTCGATCCTGCCGATGGAGTGGGAGCGCGCGAACTGGGTGCAGCAGATGGCAAACACCGCGGCACTGACCTACGCGTTCGCCAGCGGCGACGGCGATCTCGTCCGACGCTCGCTCGACGACCGCTACGCCGAACCGCGGCGCGCGGCGCTCATCCCGCACTTCCATGATGTCAAGCGCGCCGCCGTGCTCGCCGGCGCGTTCGGCTGCTCGATCAGCGGCTCCGGACCGACCGTATTCGCCGTAGCTGCAAATGAAGACGTGGCGAAGAAGTGCGCGAAGGCGATGCAGCACGCGTTCGGCGATGTGGCGTCGACCGCGCACCACGGTGCGATTGCGAAGAAAGGCGTTCGATGAAACTCCGCTGCATCGCGTGCGGCACGATCTACCCCGCGGACAAGATCCGCTACACCTGCGACTGCGGCAACCTGCTGTCGGTCGAGCGCGACACGTTCCCGACCAGCACGAAGCTCTTCGATGACCGCCGCGCATCGCGCCGGAGCATCGACCAGAGCGGCGTCTGGCGATTCCGTGAAGCGGTGCTCGACATCGACGATGCGGAGATTGTCACGCATCCCGAAGGCTCGACGCGGCTTTACGAGCGCGACGGCATCCTCTTCAAACATGAAGGTGAAAATCCGACCGGCTCGTTCAAAGACCGCGGCATGACCGTCGCCGTCACGCAGGCCGTGCGCCTCGGCGCGACCGCGATCGCCTGCGCGTCGACCGGCAACACGAGCGCGTCGCTCGCCGCGTACGCCGCGCAGGCCGGACTCCGCGCGCTCGTCTTCATCCCGGCCGGCAAAGTCGCGGCGGGAAAACTGGCGCAGACGCTCGCGTACGGCGCGACCTGCCTCGCGGTTCGCGGCGATTTCGATGCGGCGATGTCGCTCGTCCGCCAGGCGTGCGACCGCCTCGGCATCTACCTCGTCAACTCGATCAATCCATTCCGCATCGAGGGCCAGAAGACGATCGTCTGGGAACTGCTGCAGGACCTCGAGTGGAACGCCCCCGACTGGATCGTCGTCCCGGCCGGCAACCTCGGCAACACGAGTGCGTTCGGCAAGGCGCTGGCCGAAGCTCACGCGGCGGGGTGGATCACGAAGATGCCGCGCATCGCATCGATCCAGGCCAGCGGCGCAAATCCGTTCTTCCGCAGCTACCGCGAGAAGTTCGCGCAACGCCATCGCGTGACCGCCGAAACGATCGCCAGCGCGATCCGCATCGGCGATCCGGTCAGCTACGAAAAAGCGGTCGCCGCGATCCGCGACACGAACGGCGTCGTGGCCGAGGTTTCGGATGAAGAGCTGATGGCGGCGAAGCGCGACATCGATCGGATGGGCATCGGCTGCGAGCCGGCGTCCGCGACGACGCTCGCCGGCGTGCGCAAGCTGAAGCTCACGGGCCAAATCGTCTGCGTCCTCACCGGACACGTGCTGAAGGATCCCGACGCGATTCTGAAGAACGTCCCGGCGGAGCAGATGATCGAGATCGATCCGACCATCGATGCCGTCGAGCGCGCGGTAAAATCGCTGCCGTGAAACGCCTGATCGCTGCCGCGACTCTGCTTCTCATTTCGTGCGGCGGCCACAGCTCGCCGACCGATCCGCTGGCCGGCGTCCGCACCGGAAAGCTGGTCGGCCTCGTGACCATCGGTCCGAACTGCCCCGGTCCGACGACGACGGGTGGATGCCCCACTCCGCCGTCTGCTTACGCCGCGCGCAAGGTGCAGGTCTACGACAGCGCGCGGACGAAACTGCTGTTCACCGTCGACATCGACAACGGCGGCTTCTACTCGATCGACCTCGCGCCGAACGGCTACACCATCGATCTCAAGCCGAACGGCGCCGACAAGAGCGGGGACGTACCGAAGCAGGTGACGGTGAAAGCGAACGAGACGACGCGCGTCGACATCGGGATCGACACGGGGATCAGGTAGAACGAAAAAGGCGGACCGAAGTCCGCCCAGATCGCACTCGTGGAGCGCGTCGTTACTTCGACAGGTGTTTGTTGACCAGAGCGGTCATCTCGAACATCGAGACCTGATCCTTGCCGTTGAAGATGACGCGCAGTTTGTCGTCGGCATTGATCATCCGCTTGTTGACCTGATCCTGAAGGCCGTTCTTCTTGATGTAATCCCACACCCGCTTCGTCACTTCGCTGCGGGGAATCGGATCACTGCCGACGATCGCCGCAAGCGCGGCGCTCGGCTTGACCTCGGCGGCGAGACCTTTCCCACCGCCCTTTGCCTCTGAGCTCTTCTTTGCAGTCGTCGCCATTACTTCTCCGTCCTCTCAGTTTTTTCGCGATTTTGCGCTTGCATCGGTGTGCGCGTCAAACAACCTACCATAAGAGATAGCAGCTGACAGATAGCAGATAGCAGAAGATTTGGAACCTGCTATCTGCTATCTGCTACCTGCCAGCTACATCCATGGACCTCGTGACTATTGATCGATTCACCAGTATCGGAGCCGCAACCGTCGCACGCGCGACGCTCGAAGCGGCCGGCATCGATGCCTTTCTCGCCGATGAAATCGAATCGCAGGCACATGGCGGAGTTCGGCTGCAGGTCGCGCGCCAGAACATCTATTCGGCGCTCGACGTGCTGCGCGATGCACACGAAAACATCGCCGAGCCTGGCAGACTCGAACCTCTTCCTCCGCTCGAGCCTGGTGAATTCTGCCGCCGGTGTGGATCGGATGAAGTCTATCCTGCCGTCTCCCGCGCCCGGGCCTACGCGCGTGCGCTGATCCTCTCGATGTTCGCCGGAATCCTCGTGCAGTTCGCGGCCATCGCCGCGCGGATGGCAGGGATCACGATTCCGCAGCGCGTGCTCAACGGCGCGTTCCTGCTCGTGCTCGCGGCGCCTCTGATCACCGCGGTCGCCTTCAACATCGCGCCTCGTATGATCTGCCGCAATTGCCACGCGACGTGGCGTACTGGTAAAAACCTCCCATCATGAAACGTGCGCTTGCCCTTCTTGTCGCGATCGGTGTGTCGATGCCTGCCCTCGCGGCGTTCCACGGCCCGATCCAGCTCAGCATCGGCCTGATGGCCGGGAAGAGCATGACCGGCGTTCACGGCCAGGGCTCATTCGCCGCGGCCCACTTCGATTTTTCGCGCGCGTTCCTGCCACACACCGAGGCGACGTGGGGCATCCAGCCGATCTTCATCGAGCAGCCGCAGCACTTTTTCGTCAGCGACGGCAAAGGGAACGAGCACGCGCTCGCGCTGCAACTCACACTCGGACTTCGCCATCAGTTCCGCGCGGAGTCGGCGAACAAGCGGCCGTACGTCGAGATCGGCAGCGGTCCGCTCTGGTCGAACAAGCGCGTGCCGGCGACGAGCGCGCACGTGAACTTCGATTCGTACGGCACGCTCGGGGCGACGTTCCACGCCCGCAACGGCTACGCGCCGTACGCGGGCTTCCGCTTCCAGCACATCTCGAACGCCGGCATCGTCGCGGATCGCAACCCGGGCTACAACATCGGTTCGATCGTCATCGGCGTCCGGCTCGTGCGATAGACTCGAAGCCGTGCTCCCGATCCTCTGGATTCACGGCTTTCCGCTCTCGTCCCGGATCTTCGAGCCCCAGACGCGCATCGCCGGCTACCAGCATCTCCGTCCCGATCTTCGCGGCTTCGGATCGACGCCGCCACCCGACGGCGACACGTCGATGGCGAGCTATTCGCGCGATCTGATCGACCTGCTCGACGCCGAGAAAATCGAGCGTTGCGTGGTCGCCGGATTCTCGATGGGCGGCTACATCGCGATGCAGCTGGTGCGCGATGTGCCGCAGCGGATCGCCGCACTGCTGCTGCTCGATACGCGCGAAACGCCCGACACGGATGAAGGTCGCGCCGTGCGCTACAAACAGGTGGACGACGTGGAGAAGAACGGGACCGGCAGCGTAGTCGAAGCGATGCTTCCGAAGATGGTGGTGCAGGAATCGTTTCGCGATGAGGTGCGTCAGATCATGGAGACCGCTTCGCCGCGCGGTGTGATCGCTGCACTGAAGGCGATGGCCACACGTCCCGATTCAACCGAGACGCTGCGCAATGCGACGATGCCGTCATTCGTGATCGTCGGCGACCGCGACGAGATCACGCCAGTCCGCGACGCGGAACGGATGGTGTCGCTGCTGCCGGACGCGGAGATGGCCCCAATCGCGCGCGCCGGACACATGGCGAATTTCGAAGCGTCGGAGCAGGTGAACAATCTGATCGCCGCATTCCTCGGCCGCGCGCTGCGCTGAGAAACGACGAAGGGCCTCCGGCGGGCGGGCCCGGCCCGCGGCGTTTGTTGGCCCAGCCTGAACGCGCGACTCTCGTACTGATCGCGATTTACGCGAAGACCAACGCTGCGGGCCGGGCCCGCCCGCCGGAGGCCTCCCGGTCGTTCTTACTCCCCCACGAACTCCATCGCCCACTTCTTCGTCTCCGCGATTCGATCGGAATCGAGTGACGGCAACGGCAGCGCGCCGTCGCGTTTACCGAGCTTGGAGCCGTCGGGATTCGTGACGAGCGGCAGGTGCGCGTACTCCGGAGTCGGATATCCGAGAGCACGCTGCAACGCGATCTGGCGCGGAGTCGATGAGAGCAGATCGCGGCCGCGCACGACCTGCGTCACGCCCTGCGCTACATCGTCGACGACCACCGCGAGCTGATACGCGAAGACGCCGTCGGCGCGGCGCACGATGAAGTCGTCGGCCTTCGCTTCGATCCGTCCGCAGAGCAGATCGTCGAATGCGATGACGTCATCCGATGCGCGAAAGCGGATCGCGCGCGCGGCTTTGCCCGGCGGCAATCCGTTGCGGCAGGTGCCGGGATAGACCGGCTCGCCGCCGACCGGCGCCGAAGCCGCGCGCTGCAGATCGGCGCGCGAGCAGGCGCAGTCGTAGACGAGATTCCGCTCGCGCAGGATCGAGAGCGCTCCTTCGTACAACGCGGTCCGCTGCGATTGAAAGACCACGTCGCCGTCCCAGTTCAGGTCGTAGCGCCGCAGCGTTTCGAGGATCTCATCCGCCGATCCCGGCACGACCCGCGGCGTATCGAGATCCTCCATCCGCACGAGCCATCGCCCGCCCGCGCGGCGCGCGAAGAGCCACGACCCGAGCGCCGCGACGAGGCTGCCGAGGTGAAGAGGGCCGGTGGGAGATGGCGCGAAGCGGCCGGTCACTTCCACGAGATATCAAACGTACAACTCGGATCGCCGTAGCACTGGCACTCGACTTCGACCACGTTCACGTGCGTGCCGCCGTGCGACTCGACGCATCCCTCGAAGTAGCCGAGGGCGCTGCTGCAGAAGATGAGCGAATAGCTGCTGTACTGCGTGTAGATCATCCGCCCCGACGTCTCGCCGGTCTGCTGATACGCGACCTTGCCGAAGTCCTGGAACTGCGTATGGAGCAGCGCGGAGTTGCGGAAGAACTCGTGGTTCGCTTTACGGTCGAGCAGTTTGTACGTCGTCGACAGATTGATCAGCGCCGAGTACTTGCCGAGCTCGCGGTTCGTCTCCGCGCTGCCGCCGCCGAACTCGAGGGCGATGGCACGATCGAGCGCGATCAGCCACGCGAACGGAAACCACGACGTGGCGAGGATGGGGCCGGTGAGCGCCTGGCGCGCGTCCGCGGGCAGGCGATCGAGCACCTTCTGCATGTCGTCGGGATGTTTGTCCCTGACCCATTGCAGATGCGATCTGAAGATGCCGCCCTTCAACTTTCCGGGCGTCAGCACTTCACGTGGCTGTCCCGTTTTCGGCATCAGACCTTGAGCACGAGCATCGTCATGTCGTGCTGATTGCCGTCCGGATCGGTGCCGTATCCCGGCTGCACCTGCGACTTGAAGCCGAGCGTCTCGAGCGTCTGGACGGCATCCGCTTCGAGGTCGGAGATCAGCATCGAGTTGAGATGACGGAGTCCGTTCTCGCGCGCGATGTCGATGAAGTGATTGACGAGCATCGTGCCGAGGCCGACGCCGCGCCATGCCGGATCGATCATCCACTTCACGCGGCCGACGAGGCGGAGCGGTCCGCCGTCGCGGTGATGCAGCGTGGCGTCGGCGACGATCTTGTTGCCGTCGACCGCCAGCAGCGGAAAGACCTTCGCGTAGTCGATGTTCTGACCCCAGCTCTCGATCAACGCGTAGTTGTCGATCTGGTCCCACGCGAACCGGCGGTACTCGGCCGGCAAGCGGTGAAAGAATTCGTAGAGAGCGTTGACATCACGCTCGGTGAAGGGACGAAGCAGGACGCGGCGCCCATCGCGGAGCACGGCTTCTTGTGGATAACGATGCGGCATTTTGGATTGCTCTCCCGGCAGCGAAGTGGGCGCGAGGATATCAAAACCCCCACCCCACCAGAGATTGAGTCGTTGAGAGATAGAGAGACAGAGGCATTCACTCAATCTCTCTATCTCTCAATCTCTCAGTCACTCACGAACACGCGGAAATACCCCGAAAAACCGCAGAAAACGCTTGCTCTGCGGGGTGAAGCACCGTACATTGCTGCGACTTTGCCGCCAAGGCAGATAGAAAAAATCAAAGGAGTCACAACGCACTCATGGCATCAGGTCCGTTGACCAAATCGAAGATCATTGCTCATCTCGCCGAAACTGCTGAAGTCTCGAAGAAGACGGCAGCGCAGATGCTCGAGGCCCTCAGCGACCTCGCGTACAAAGAGGCCAAGAAAGGCTTCACCGTCCCGGGACTCGGCAAGCTCGTGCTCGTGAACCGCAAGGCGCGCATGGGCCGCAACCCGCTCACCGGCGCCACCATCAAGATCCCCGCGAAGAAGGTCGTCAAGTTCCGCGTCGCCAAGGCGTGCAAAGACGCCATCCTCGGCGCCAAGAAGTAACGTCAGTGGGCAGTTGGTAGTTGGCTGTTAGCAGGAATCGTTGCTCCTGCCCACTGCCAACTACCAACTGCCACTCCCCTCACCTGTCGATCACGACGTCGTAGTGATGCAGCGTTCCTGGCGGCTCGATCAGGAACTCGCGGTCGCGCGGCAGCTCGTGCACTTTCTCGATGTCGGCGCCGGCGTAGGCGTGGATGGCATCGCGATTCGGCCAGTACGAGATCACGATGAACTCCGATTCGTCGCCGTGATCGCGGCGGAACATCTGCACGCCGAGGTTGTCCTTGATCGCGCGCAGCTTCGTGATCCCCGCATCGTTGAGATACTTCTGATACTCGTCGCCACGCGCGCGCGGCACGCGTCCGCGCCACATTCGCGCGACGGCCGCACGCTTGTCCGCGTGCAGCGAGACCGCGACCATCAGCAGCAAGAGCGCAACTCCGATTCGTCTCATCGCACCGTTCCTCTGCATTCTCCGAATCCCACGCGCAGGCCGTCTTTCTCGCACCAGGCGCGCATCACCACTTCGTCGCCATCCTCGAGAAATGTCCGCGTCTCGCCGGTCGGCAGCTCCAGCGGCTCGGTGCCGCGCCACGCCAGCTCGAGCAGCGACCCGCGCGATTCCTTCGCCTCGCCCGACACCGTGCCGCTCGCCAGCAGATCGCCCGGCTCGAGGTTGCAACCGTTCGACGTGTGATGCGCGACGAGCTGCGCGAGCGTCCAGTACATGTCGCGGAAGTTGCCGCGGCTCACGCGCTGCGGCTTGTCCATCTTCGCGCTCCGGATCGCCACCTCGACGTTGATGTCGACCCCCAACCCGCCCGGCTGCAGATACGGCAGCGGCTCCGGATCGCCTTCCGCGCGTGCGAACGCCGGAACGCGGAACGGCTCGAGCGCATCGAGCGAGACGACCCACGGCGACACTGACGTGGCGAAGCTCTTCGCGAGGAAGGGACCGAGCGGCTGGTACTCCCACGTCTGGATGTCGCGCGCCGACCAGTCGTTCACGATGCAGAGTCCGAAGATGTGATCTTCCGCGGACGCGATCGGAATCGGCTCGCCGAGGCGGTTGCCGTGGCCGATGAAGGCCCCGACCTCCATCTCGTAATCGAGGCGGCGCGACGGACCGAACGACGGTGGCTCGGAGCCGTCGCGCGTCTGGCCCGACGGCCGCGGAATCGACGTCCCGCTGATGACGATCGACGACGCGCGGCCGTGATAGCCGATCGGGACGTATTTGTAATTCGGCAGCAGCGGATTGTCGGGACGGAACATCGATCCGACGTTCGTCGCGTGATGGATCGACGCGTAGAAGTCGGTGTAGTCGCGGATGTGAAACGGCAGCAGCATCTCCGCTTCGCGCCGCGGCACGAGGTTGCGCGCCGCGCGATGGCGTTCCGGTGCTCCATCGGTCAGCAGCTCCAGCACCCGGCTGCGCAAGGCGCGCGAGGCCTCGCGTCCGCGCGACGCCAGCTCGTTGAGCGAGCCGTGCGTGCACGCCTCTTCCTGCAGCAGCCCGTCGGTGAAGCAGGCCGCGAGATCGAGGATGCGATCGCCGATCGCCACGCCGATGTGCGTCTGCCGCCCCGCGCGGAACACGCCGAACGGAAGGTTCTCGAGCGGAAAGTCACTCGCGTAGTTCGCCGACTCCACCCACGATTTCAAAGCCACCCAAACTCCTTGAGATCAGCGATCGGTTCCTCGAACGAACAGGAGCCGAACGAGATCGCGAATTCGCTCCTCACCCGGGCCAGCGTCTCGCTCGTGACCGAATGTCCGCGCCACGAAGCGGAATCATCTCCGAATTCGAAGGCCCGCGCATCCGTCTCCCCGAGGATTGTTTCAGCATGGTTCAGGAGCGCCGCGGCCATGAAGAGATTCACGAAGCCGTGCATCGTGCCGGTCTGCGCATCGGGCTCGTACGTCAGCGGCTTCACGCAGCGGATCGGATGATGCAGCCCCGCCGTCGCCTTGAACGGCACGCTCTTCTCCGCGCAGCGGACGATGAATCGGGCGATGAATGAGGCGTCTGGAAACGCATCGGGCGTGATGCCGCCGGTGCGGATCTTCGCGCGCAGACCGCGCGCCGCGAGCGTGTCGATGTCGTCGGTCTCGATGTAGATGTGTGGGCCACCTACTTCGATGAGAGGAGCTACGAGCGCCAGCGGAACCCCGGCCGGCACTTCGCTCATCTTCGCCACCGGGACGACGAAGCGGCCGAGCATCCACGCGTATTCGCCGCGCCGGTAGGCGTCGTAGTTGCGCACCGCATCCGACATCGACAACGCCGCGGGAGGAAACAACCCCGCGTAGTCGATCAGGCCGGTGAAAAGTGCTTCTGCAGACCTTGCCAGCATGTCCAGTAGTCGCGCTGCCGCTGCGGCGCATCGATCGCGAATTTCGTCGGCCGCAGCACGGACCGCGTCTCGAACATGAACGCCAGCGTGTCGGCGAGATAGCGCGGCTCCAGCTCCGCGGATGTCGCCTGCCCGAACGTCGCGGCGTCGGGGCCATGTCCCGACATGCAGTTGTGCAGGCTCGCGCCGCCCGGCAGGAATCCCTCCGCCTTCGCGTCGTACACGCCGAAGATCAAACCCATGTACTCATTCATGATGTTGCGATGAAAGTACGGCGGCCGGAACGTGTGCTCGCCGACCATCCACCTCGGCGGAAAGATCACGAAGTCGACATTCGCCGTTCCGATCGTGTCCGACGGCGACGTCAGCACCGTGAAGATCGACGGATCGGGATGATCGAATGACACGGTGTTGATGGTGTTGAAGCGGCGCAGGTCGTATTTGTACGGCGCGTAGTTGCCGTGCCACGCCACGACGTCGAGCGGCGAATGATCGATGCGCGCCTTGTACATCTTGCCGAGAAATTTCGAGACGAGCTCGTACTCTCCCTCGCGATCCTCGAACGCCGCGACCGGCGTGAGGAAATCGCGCGAGTTCGCCAGGCCGTTCGAGCCGATCGGCCCGAGGTCGGGAGGGCGGAGGAGCGCGCCATGGTTCTCGCAGATGTAGCCACGTGATGGGCCGCTCACCTCGACGCGGAACCGGATCCCGCGCTGAATGACCGCGATCTCGCCCGGCTCCACTTCGATGACGCCGAGCTCCGTGCGAATCGTTAGCGCGCCGTGCTGCGGAACGATCAGCAGCTCGCCGTCGGCATCGTAGAAGAAGCGATCGGCCATCGACTTGTTCGCGCCGTAGACGTAGACGCCGGTGACGTCATTCGCGCAAACCGGCAGCATCCCATCGACGAAATCGGTCTCCTCGGATGGGATCGGAAACGGATCCCAGCGCAGCTGATTCGGCGTCTCCACCAGCTCGCCCCACATCGCCCGCACGAGCTCGAACGGCTCATGACAAACGGACGGGCGGATGCGATAGAGCCACGACCTCCGGTTCGCCGCGCGCGGCGCGGTGAACGGCGTTCCGCTCAGCTGCTCCGCGTAAAGGCCATGCGCCACACGCTGAGGCGCGTTCTGTCCGGCCGGCAGCGTTCCGGCGACGGCCTCAGTCGCGAAGTCGTTGCCGAAGCCGGATTGGTAGTTGGCCATGTGGATGAATCTTATAGGTTCCCGCGCTTCGCCTGCTCTGCCTCGATCGACTCGAACAGCGCCCGGAAGTTTCCCTTCCCGAATCCGCGCGAGCCTTTGCGCTGGATGATCTCGAAGAAGACCGTCGGCCTGTCCTCGACCGGTTTCGTGAAGAGCTGCAGCAGATATCCTTCGTCATCCTTGTCGATGAGGATCTTCAGCTCGCGGATCCTGTCCATCGGCTCTTCGATCTCGCCGACCCGTTGTGCCAGCTCCTCGTAATACGTGTCGGGCACGGAGAGGAACTCGACACCGTTCGCCTTCAGGCGGGTCACCGTCTCGATGATGTCGCCGCAGAGCAGCGCCACGTGTTGCACGCCCGCGCCGCCGTACCAATCGAGGTACTCGTCGATCTGGCTCTTCTTCCGCCCCGGCGCCGGCTCGTTGATCGGGAACTTCACCACCCGGTTGTCGTCCGACATCACGATCGACATCAGCGCCGAAAACTCCGTGGAGATGTCCTTGTCGTCGAACGTGATGTAGCGCGAGAAGCCCATCACCTTCGAATACCACTCCGCCCACTCATTCATCTTTCCGAGCTCGACGTTGCCAACGATGTGATCGACGATCAGCAGTCCCGCGCTGTCGCCCGGCACGTCCGCCGGCGCGTAGCCGGGCAGGAACGGTCCCTTGTAATCGCTGTACGAGATGAAGCTGTGCAGCGTGTCGCCGTATGTGTGGATCGCGGCGCGGCGAATCGTCCCGAATTCGTCCTTCACGTCGTACGGGTCGACCGCCGGCCGCGCGCCGCGGCGCACCGCCTCGTGGAACGCGAAGTCGGCGTCCTCGACCTGCAGAGCGATGTCGATCACGCCGTCGCCATGCTGCCGGATGTGCTCGCTCCACGCATGATCCGGGCGCAGCGGCGAGGTGATCACGAACCGGATCTTCCCCTGCGCCAGGACGTACGACGTCGCGTCGCGATTGCCGGTCTCGAGTCCGGAGTACGCGACCTGCGAGAAGCCGAACGCCTTCCGATAGAAGTAGGCCGACTGCTTGGCGTTCCCCGCCAGGAACTCGACGTGGTGGATCCTCTTCAGTTTCAGTGGGTTATGTCCGCTCCGCGGCTCGCGGACTTCAACATTCGTCTCGACTGCAGTCATGGAGATGCCTCCTCGATCGACGCGGCGCAGATTCTACGACAAGGAGTGCGGCGGCTGTGCCATGTGCAGCATTTTGCCCATGCGACTCTACTGCATGTATACTCCGGGCACTTTAAGTAACTTTTAAGAGTCATTCATGAGAACGATCGCTCTACTCCGTGAAGTCTCCTCGACGCTCGAATCGCTCGGCTGGTCGCTTCGCGAAGGGGCATCGCACTCGCGCGGATCCGTCGAGGTCGCGGCACAGCGCAGCTGGACCCGCGAGGAGCTCCAGGCGGTTCTTCACCTTCTAATCATTATCGATCCCACGGAGGGAGAGCTCGCCTTCGCCGATGCCGACCCGACAATCGAGGACGCACCGATCGCCTTCTCCCTCGGCGACGACGATCCGGAGCAACGCCGCGCACTGGCCGCAATCCTCGATCGCGACCGGCTCGCCTGGCTGCACGCCACCGCCTATCCGCGCGAGGAATCGATCACCGCGCCGGCCCGCGTCGTCGCGCCACCCGCGCGCAGAAGCGCACCGTTTACAGGCAACGACGAGTCGCTCACCCGCGCATTCGACGCCCTCGACGGCGTGCGCGACGATCTATGGAAGGCCGCGATCGAGGCGCTGTCCGAAGACCTCGAATACCTCCCGGAAGACGCCCCGGCGATCATCGATCCCTTCCTCCGCCGCTGCGACCTGCTGCATGCGATCGTGGTCACGGACCGTGTAATGCCAAACGAATCGGTTCGCCTCTCAATGCGCCGTGTAGTGGGCGCTGATCAGCGCTGGATCGACGTCGTCCGCTCGGCCGCGTTCGCCGATTTCGCAAACGCATTGACGCGCCATTACGACGCCCGGCTGACGAAGAGAAACTTCACCGCCGCATCAGAGTGAGTGCGCCGACTCGGCGCGCCGCCTGATTGCCTCGAGCCAGCCGCGCCGGATGATGTCGCTGCCGGGATGAATGATCCGCCAATAAACCGCAAACCGCCGCCTCGCCGCGTCATCGGTCGCATGAATACGCGTCTCGGTGATCAAACGCGACGTCGTCCCGTTCGGCACAACCAGAAAATTCATTGTGGCGATGGCTCGATTGGGCCGGATGATCGTCGTCCCGACCACGATCTCGCGCGGCGAATCGTCCGCCATTACAGAAAATCCACTGTGCAATGCGACGTCGAGAATCGGCGCGCGCTTCCCCGGATTGAGGATGTCTTCCCGCCCGCCGCGCCCACCCCTCCGGATCGCGGTCAGCATATTGAAGAACCTGATCTCGTCCGCGCGCACCTCGCGAATTGCGGCGAAGATCTTCTCCGGCGAAGCCGCCACTTCGACCTCGTGCCGCTCGTCGAATTCCCACACCGGCATGACGTGATCGAGTTGGGTCGTACCAGTCGCCCTCTTCTCACTCGGAGGCCAGAACAGCGCAATGATGATCCCGAGAACTCCGGCGGTAATCGCGGCCGCGCCGGCGCGGCGCGTCTTGCGGCGCAATAGCATCCCGAGCCCTGCAAGCGTCAGCAGGGAGCTCGAGTAGAGCAGGATTGAATCGATCATCGCGGAAAGCGGTCAGCGACCAGGTTCAATTGAACATTGTGCTCCAGAAACGCCTTCAGTCCTGCCAGCACCAACGTGAATCCCTCAGTCGAGCCGATCGCCTGCTGCACGATCGTCTGATCGTCGCCGCTGAAACCGCGGTTCACGATGCTCACGAACGTCGTGTCGTCTGAAGGAGAGGTCAACGTCCACTCGACAGTCGTCGGTCCGCCATAGGCCGACCACTCGACGACGATGCGTTTGTTCGCCTCGATCACCTTCACATCGACGCCGACCGAGAGGTCATACATCTTCCACTCCCACTGTACGCGTTTCCCCGCCTCCAGCCTCCCGCTCCCTCCGGTAAACCAGAACTTCGATGTGATGCCGGGATCGATGAATGCCTCGAAAACGGCGGCAGCCGGCTTCCGTATCAGCATCTCCGCTCTTGCCTCGATCGTATTCAGGTCCACGAATTGCCTCCATCACGCAAGAGACGCAGCAGATCACGACGATTACGCCGAATTGAGGCGCTACCGGAACGCGCGATCGGCAGTACAGACAGGATTTCCTGAACGCAATTCGCGCATGATCTGGCGAAAGAGCAGAGTCGGATAACCGTGGTATCCGAAGAACGCCAGCTCGTCGAGCACGGCAGTGACCTGCTTGTGCAGAACCACTTCCTCGAATGTCCCGACGATATAGCCGGTCCGATCGCGGCCCACGGAACAGTGCACATACACCGGCCCGCTCTTATCGTCGGTCAGGATATCGAGAATGCGTCCGACGCTCGCACAAGAGCGTTTTCTGCCGATCGAAAAGGGATTGATGCGGAATGATTCGATCTGCATGCCGGCCGCTTGTGCGGCCGCGATCTCCGCGCGATCGAGCTCGGTACCGCTTTCGTTCAATTTGACGATCGTCCGGATCCCGAGGTCCTTCAAATACCGGATCTCGCCGCAGGTGGTCGGCTGTCCGCCGCGATAGATGCCCGCGAAGGTGCCGTCACCCCGAACGACTTTGCCGAAATTCTTCGGCGGCGCGGCTTCGGCGGTATCACACGGAAACGCCGCAATCGGCCGGTCAGCCGCCAGAGTCAGGCGGCAGACGAAGAGAGCCACGAACAAGAAACCGAACCGCGACGATTTCTGAAGGATGCTCACCGTCCGGGATCCAAGGATCAGCCGTTAGGGCTCCAGTGCAGCTTCATCGGCGGGACCGTCGAGCGGCTCCATCTGCTCGACGTCGATGGCGTCCGGATCGGTGGTCTTGCGCTCGGCGCGCTTCTCCGCTTTCCGGAGTTTGCGCTCGCGCTTCAGTTGCTCTCGCTGCCTCTTTGTGACGGACGGCCTTGCACTTCCCATAGCATCTCTTTTCCGTTATGGCGAGGGCCGCCGCGTCATCAAGTGGCCAACGTCAAGATCGCGTTAATGTCTGATTCTTATGACTTTGCCGTTTTTGCCGTTTTCTGGACAACGGGCACCGCCGGTTTGGTACCGGACCGGAGAACCCGGTCCTTGAGGCGCTGCGCTGTGCGCCGCCGTCTCTCGATTGCTGCTCGCGCTTTTTCACCGTTTCTTGCGGACATGTGCGCCTCCGTTCAGGACTGTACCACGTTTAACCTCTGCACCGGGCCCGCTCTTCCCCGATGACGTAAGTGTCTCGAAATGAAGTACATCGAAGGCTCAACTGGTCATCTGCACCACTCGGCCGGCCGTCTCGTGATATCGTCGCACGCTCCGATGGCGCTCGGCTCAGGTCGAAATCGCTCGAAAGGCTGACTTGATTGACCTCTTACGCCGATAACTCCTTTCGCTACATCGCCAACGAGAGCGACAGGCGCCGTACCGACACCCCCATCGTCTCCAGCCTCGGATCAGAACCGTGGAAAGCTCCTTGGTGGAAGCCCGCCGCGGGCGACTGGCCCACGTTCTACTTCATCGTCGCCATTCACATCCTCGCCGCGATCGGTGTCGTCTTCTTTGCGACGCCCGGCTGGCGGGTCATCGTCGCGACCGTCACCCTCGCCTGGTTTGGCGGCCTTGGCGTTACCGTCTGCTATCACCGGACGCTGGCGCATACGGCGTTGCGCCTGCATCCCGTCGTGAAGCACATCCTCATCTTCTTCGCCATGTTCAACGGTTCCGGCTCCCCCGATTCCTGGACCGCGAATCACCGCCAGCATCACTCGAAGGTCGAGACCATGGAAGACATCTCGAGCCCCGCGATCGGCGGCTTCTGGTGGGCTCACCTCCGTTGGCTCTGGCAGGCCGGCAAGATTCCTCTCGACCGCTGGTGCCCCGACCTCGATCGTCGCGAATATCGAATCTGGAATCGGATGCAGATCCCGCTCCTGGCCATCTCCCTCTTCGGCGGCCTCTTGTTCGGCGTACCGGCATTCTTCTGGCTTGGACCAATGCGCCTCGTCACATCCCTTCACGCCCAGTGCTTCGTCAACAGCATCGCCCACATGCGCGAACGCCGCGAAGCCGGCGAGGACTCCTCGCAGAACATCGTCTGGCTCGGACCGCTCCATTTCTTCCAGGGCGAAAATTGGCACCAGAACCATCACGCCAAGCCCTCTTCCGCTCGTCTTGGCTGGAAGCCCTGGCAGCTCGACTTCGGCTGGTACGCCATCGTCGTGCTGGAAAAGCTCGGACTGGCGACGTCCGTCAAACGCGTGTCGCAGCGGGACTCACAAGCGGCGTAACGATCCCGGGCCGCGTTCTATTACGGCTTCGAATACGTCTGTAGGTGCGTCGAGCCAATCCTTCGCAGAAGTATTCGGTATGTGCCACCGCTATGAAAACGGATCTCGAATCGCTGTTCGACTGGGATCGCACCCGATCTCAGATAGAGATAACTTCCGAAAGCTTATCGTACAACGGTACCGTCGATACATCGCTCGAGGCGGGTTCGCACCAGTTCTCATAAGGTGCCGCACGGCTTGTGGGGCGGAGTTTTTCGGCTTGCGCGAATTCAAGAAGTAAGTGCAACACGCGCTCGCGAAGATGGGGGCGATCTGGGACACTGACGAAATCTTCTGGCTAAGAAGGGATTTCATCAATGCGTTATCACCAGATCACCGCCCACGAGCGGTATACGCTGGGCGTGCTTCGGAAGCAAGGCCTGACCAATGCCGCGATCGCGCGGGTTCTCGGCCGCCATCGCAGCACGATCGGCCGAGAGTTCAAACGTAACGGCTCCCGACACGATGGCGCTTACCGCTACAGCGTGGCCCAGGAGAACACGAACGGCCGGCGCCGTCGATCACGCCGCAACAGTCAGTTTGGTCCCCTCGAATGGAAGCTCGTCGAGTTGCTCTTGCACAACAAGTTCAGCCCTGAGCAGATCAGCGGCTGGCTCGATTACTCGAACTACTCGAGATCAGTCACGAGACCATTTACACCCACGTCTGGCGCGACAAGCGACGGGGTGGACAACTGTGGCGGCATCTACGCCAGCCATTCAAACGCCGCAAACGCTACGGCAGCTACGAAAAGCGGGGACGAGTGGCCGGCAAACGCCACATCTCCGAGCGGCCCGCCGCAGTCGAGGGCCGCAGGGAGTTCGGCCATTGGGAGATGGACACCGTCCACGGCTCCACGACCAATTAGCATTGCATCGTCACACTCATCGAACGTTCCACCGGCGCCACCTTGATCGGCAAGCTGCCTCGCCTGAACGTCGCCGCTCTCAACAAGCGCGTGATCGACTTGATCCATGCTCACCCCGGCCTGTTCAAGACCATCACCGCCGACAACGGCACCGAGTTCCACGGATACGAAGAGATCGAGCAGGCCACAGGCGTCAAGATCTACTTCGCTACGCCGTATCATTCGTGGGAACGCGGAACGAATGAGAACACCAACGGCCTGATTCGACAGTATCTGCCGAAGCGAACGTCCATGAAACGCCTCACCCAGGATCGGTGCGACGCCATCGCTTGCGCTCTGAACAACCGCCCCAGAAAGCGACACGGCTTCCGCACCCCGTTGGATCGTCTGGACGAATACCTCGCCTCGGCTTAGCCGCGCCGCCACATTCGACGACTAACCTTCGTTCAGCAACCCGTCAAGGCGCTTCGCGCCTCCTCCGCTTCGCTCCAGCCCTGCGGGTGACGGCCTGCTTCTCTGCGGTTCACTGCAACTATGCCGAAAAACACAGCTTTCCGGCATGGCCTCCGGAAGCCGCTACAATCACTCTTTCGGTACAATCCTCCCCTCGTCGGTGTTGCAGTTCAAACTTGAAGCTAAGCCGCCGCCATGTAGCCGCCGAAAAACAGCGTCTTGCCTACCGGCGCATGAAATAGCCGGCCGCACTAAGCGACAGGATAAACACAATGAGAGATAGCACTGAGAGTGTGGGCACATTTTCAGCGACGGCCACTGCCATAAACACGACGTTGTCCGTGGGCGTTACGTCGAACACAAGCGTTTGTGCGAAAGCGATATATAGTTGATTGGTCGTCGGAATGTGGAAGACCGTAGAAATAGGAAAGTGCTCCGTCGCGCCCGGCGGCAACGTGGTTGCCGGGTCGCCGGAACAAAATATGACCATACCTGACGGACCAAATGCAGGTGCTGTGCAAGAGTAGCCCGGCGGCGGGGTTACAGATGCTGAAACATCCGCGGGTGTAATCGCAGGGAAAGGGCCGTTCTTAAATAGGGAGATGGCTATCTGGGGACTTGACGCCGAACCTGTCCCATTGTTCGCTAGGATTGTGTCAAGGATGGCCGCATGACCTGCCGTCGCCGTTAGACAGTGCGTAGCGCTCGTCGGTGGAGCGGTGCAGGGAAATGCCGGAGGCGTGGCTACAATTTGGAGCGACAGGTCTGATTGCCCAGCAGCTGACGTGGCAATTGATGCGAGGAAGGCAACCGTGAGGCACATCCTGACGTACCCGCAACCTGGCAGGTGCGAAGAACAAGCTCGATCTCGGCCAGGCGCGAACATAACGATGTTCATATCAATGTACGCTCACAATGGTCGATCCGCCACCACGACTTTGGAACCAGGCGTATGTGCTATCTGCTCCGAATGTTTCGGACGCTCAGATCGATCGTTCGGATCCACACAGCCATCGACCGACGCGCTGGCCGGCTTACGAGTTTCGAAGCAAATGAGGGGATTGCTTACGGTGACTCCGTCACCCCGTGGCCAGCTACCAACCGTTGCCATCGTCACGCGGCCTCCCTTTCCGGGAGGGCCAACAGATCAGAGGTTCGTCTGCGCGGTCACGGTTCGCTTACCGAAGTCGAAGCGGATTGGCGCGATTCGAGAATTGGTTCGGAGCGATTCCGCCGCATCTTGCGTGGGTGGACGGGGCTGTTGTAATCAGGGAGTTGGTCGGGCTAACGGATCAGACCCTAACTGCACGGCCAGGGCCTTCGTGGCTACGGCCGCGCGGCACGCCGCCTGCCTGCATGTGAGGTGCGGGATGCAGGCGGCGTGCCGCCATGCGTCTTGCGCTGCAGAAGGCGGCTCGGCCGCCGGACCGAAGCCGGGCCGTGTCAGCTTCTGGGGCGAGTTAGGCGCCCCGGTACTTGAGAGGAAACTCCTCGGGATGCTCAATGGACCGGACAGACAGATCTACGTCAAGGTCCGGCCAATAAAGATGATTCTCGCTCGGCCATTCGACATGCGTAATCTTTGATACCGACGCATCCTCAAACCACGGAAATTCTGCAAATGGAACAAACAGTTCCCTTCCCGCAAGCCATAGCCAGAAGCCATGCACGGAAATGTTTGTGACCTCAATTTCCGAAACGTTCGCGCCATGCTGCTGCGATTTCATCGACTCGCCTCTCAATAATATTAGCAAGAACAGTGATCTCGCGAGAAGAAATGCCACGATTGTTTGCGAGCTCGATCTTCGGCTGCAACCAGAACTTTGCCTCGCCTTCTGACGAGGCGACATGGATGTGCATTCGAGATTCTTCGCGCGAGAAGAAGAAGAAACGATACGGCCCTTCCCGAAAGATCGTCGGACTCACGAGCGAAATCGTAACGCACTTTGCCATGGCTGCGGCCTGCTACCTGCTGCCACCCAATGCCCTGCGAACGGTGACCGGTTTCGAAAGGCCCACATCTCTAGGCCAGTCGTTTGCCCTCGTGCGCCTGTTCTTTGCCCCGTCGCGTGCCCGAACACCCGCTTGCGTTCGATGTTGTTTGGGCCGCTCATCGCGCTTGGATGGTTATCTGGACCTGACCATACCCGACGGCGACTGCGCTCGGTCCTGCCTCGTCGTTGTCCTGCCACGATCCCTTGAGAATGGCAATATCATGCTCGACCATGCGCTCGATCGCTGCGTCATGAAGAATTGCTGTGACTGCCGCGACCGGACCACACCCGTCGTTTGCCATTCGATCGGTGACGAGTTCCTGAAGGTCTAGCGACAGTTTACGAAGGACGATCTTTTTCATGGGTCTACCCTCCGCGACTTAGCATCCCTCGGCCGGTCGCCCGATCGTTAACCTTCTACGCGACGTGGAAGCACGGCTCGCATGTCACAATCACCTGAGGGCAGACGATACAACCTGTAGTGTGTCAATCGTCCCGTGGATGAATGCCCTGTCAGTGCGCCTAACGGAGCAGACGCTAAGCTGCACGGCCAGGGCCCACGTGCCGAAGCCGTGCGGCGCGACACCTGCCGCGACCTAACGACAAGTCGGCAGAAGCGAGGTGCAGGCGGCGTGACGCGGAGCGGATTTTGACTTCACGAGGCAGCTCGGCTGCCGGGCCGAAGCCGGGCCGTGCCAGCTTCTGCGGCTAGTTAGGCCGCTGTCACGCGATTTTCCGAAGCGTCTGCTCGACTGACTGCGGAAGCTCAACGCGTACAAAATACGACGAGGGATAAAGGTAGTCTTCGCCGGATTCGTCCACAACGCGAATCATGTCGTGCTTGGTGGCAAATTCGTCCTCAAGCACCGGATACAGCTTTCGCAATTCCAAAGATGCTCGGTAATCATCGTTCTTTACACATACCGCAAAGCGAAGCTTAGGCGCCCGCCGTGTCTGCGACGCGGATGCGGAGCGGCTCGTAGACGCGGTGTGGGAAGACACACGCCTACTTGACGTCGATTGGCCTTTTGAACTTGATTTCCTTCTTGCCGATGCCATGTGCTTCGTACCAGTGTAGCTCCGCTTCGCAAATCGTACCATCTGCCAGCCGGACGGTAGCGATGCCCTTCATCTTCCGCCATTTGCCGGCGCCGTACTCGCGCACGAGGCGGCGACGATCGCGAAGGCCCGTTCCCGAGGCGATCGTCTCCAACGTTTCGATTGAACCGAGAAGCTCGAACTCCACGTTCAGAGCTTAACTCATGTCCGCGGATGACCTTCTGCTAGGAGCCCGTTCGGACGGTTTGTGGAACCCGTAGGAGACTTGGCGGTCGAGGCGACATCGGCGCTCTTTAACGCCTGACAACCCTCCTCACTCAACGATAGAAACCCGACAAGTCGCTCGCACGCGGATGATGCCGATGGGACTCGGGTCGCGCTCCCAGCGATCGTGATCGTCTTCGCCTATCTCACGTATCGAGCACACCTCGGCGGCTGAGGATGTCCGTTGCGCTCTGGAGAATCGACACTCGTGCCGGCCTACGACGGATCCGCTGACGGCGTCAGCCGATCATAGGGACGGACGGCGACGCCTCCGCGCGCGACAAGCTCACCGAAACTATGCTCACAAGGCGGGTTGGGCGGGGGAAAGGCGCAGCCACGAGATTCGTGTCGGCCTAACGGATCAGACGCTCACCTGCGCGGCCAAGGCCCACGTGGCTACGGCAACGCGGCGCACGGCCTGCCTGCATGTGAGTCGCGCGATGCAGGCCGCGCGCCGCCGTGAAGATTTTGGCTTTCCGAGGCGGCTCGGCCGCCGGGCCGAAGCCGGGCCGCGTCAGGTGCTGCGGCGAGTTAGGCGGCGGGCGCGACTTTTTTGATCGTTACGAACAAAATTTCGGGTGGAACACGGAACCTCACTGGAATAATGCTGGTTCCGACGCCGGCTGTGACGACCATGTCGCGACCCTGCTCGTGAATGTGCCCTATGGCATATCGTTGACCGTATCTTGACGGTACGATCAACCGACCGACGACTGGCAACGCAACCTGACCACCATGCGTGTGCCCCGCGAATGTTAGGCAAATACGCTTCGGAATGACGGGAAAAATATCCGGGCTATGCGTGATGGCTATGGCTGGCGATTCATCGGTGATGAATGAAAGCGCGCTAGCAACGTCATGCTTGCCTTCCGTGTAATCGCTGATTCCGACAAGCCAGAAGTGTCCATCTGTTGTTGTTATGGGCAACGAAGTATCGTCGATCACGTGAATCCCAGCAGACCGTAAAGCGGCCGACACTCGAGATGCGTTGAGCCACCAATCGTGATTGCCAAGGACGGCGTACACGCCTCTCCTCGATCGGAGACCGCCGAGAATAGCGGCAGTCGTTTCAGGAGGGACGAACCGTCCTCCTATCACGCCTTGAACAACATAGTCGCCGAGCAAAACCACAACATCAGGTTCGTCAGCATTTACCAGCTCAACTATGCGACGTACCTTCGACTCGTCGATGTATGGCGCTCCGACGTGAAGATCCGAAATGACCGCGACTCGAATGGGCTCGGACTGCCAGCAGGGAAGTTCGAGAGTCTGAGACCGTTGGATCAACCGGCCGGGCTCCCACCAAAGAGCCCAAGCCGCTAGAAAGACGCCGATCGCCACCATGACCCAAGCGCCCGCCGCTCTCGCCTTCCGCCGTGTCACATCACGAAGATAGCAGAGCCCCACAAACCGCCGTTCGCATTTTGCGCCTGCGTAGCTGGTGTATCGGCGGCGCATCGGTATAGCCAACGGTACTTTGGCAATCGGCACCTCCCCTGTGTCCATCAGGAAGCTCGTCATTTGCGCGGGGGTGGGCGGGGAATCGCGCGGCTGCGAGAGTCGATGTCCGCCTAACGATCAAACGGTTCACCCGCAAGGCGCATCCACGCGAAGAGCGGACAGGCGGCGCGCCGCTTGCCGCGACTGAAGAAGGGTTCCGAAGGAGTGACCTGCAAGCGGCGTGACGCCGTCCGTCTCGCGCTGCACGAGCCGGCTCGGCCGGCGGGCGCGGCATTCGGCGCCTTGTCGGGTGCTAGCGTGAGTTGGGCGGCGCAGAGG
>Ga0070682_100000283_pt1 | contig 36293 bp, 31 predicted proteins | sample KBSC63LmetaG_FD_64668 | JGI IMG/M metagenome (GOLD analysis project Ga0070682, IMG submission 64668) | Corn rhizosphere microbial communities from Kellogg Biological Station, Michigan, USA - KBS C6-3L metaG | ecosystem: Host-associated > Plants > Roots > Rhizosphere | place: USA: Michigan...
CCCGCTTCCTCCGAGCACACCACCGCTACCGCCGCCCGCGCCCCCGGAGCCGGAAGGGTTCCCGTTCGCACCACTCTCACCGCTAGCGCCCGCCTCCCCGCTGCCGCCCGCATCGCCGCCACCGCGTTCACCACCTTCCCCGCCCCCGCCGCCGCTCGCGCCCGTGCCATCGCCTTCTCCGCTTCCACCGCCGCTCGCGCCCGTGCCCGTGCCGCCCGTGCTGGTGCCTCCGCCGCTCGAAGTTGAGCCGCCGCGATCCGGAGTGGTCTCACCGCTGGTGCCAGCCTCGCCGCCTTCAGGCTTTCCACCCTTGCCGCCGCCCGCTACCTCCGATCCGGCCCCCGCCTCTCCCGCGGCGATGACAGTTCCCCCTGCCCTCCCGCCTGTTCCAGCCCGCCCGCCAGCGCCCGCTCCACCAGCCCCGGGAGGCTCCGGCGAGCCGCCCGGCTCGCAACCGGCCAAGCCGACGCCCGTTGCCAGCAAACAGCCCGCCCCCAGTGTGAGAGCTCGGCCTACAGGAGCCCTCCGGCGCCTCGAACGGTCGTGGGCAGGCTTCACCATGAACCAGGGGTTAGGTGCCCGACCGCCAGGAATCGTTCATGGCGCTCGGGCCCCGAACACGGCACCCGGCCCCCCGGGACCCGACCTAGCGGCCCTTGAGCTCGAGCCAGCGCTTCTTCACTTCGGATTTGGTGAAGACGGCGCTCACGGGGACTTCGGGGCCGGCGGCGCGCTGGATGTTTGCGATGCCGTCGGACTGCTCGCGATCGACGAGCACGATGACCTCGGCCACGCGGAGCCCGAACTCGCGCGCGGCTTCGATCGCCTTCACGGTCGAGCCGCCCGTCGTGCACACGTCGTCGACGACGGCGACGGCTTCGCCCGGCTGGACGCTGCCTTCGACGAGCTTCTTCTGGCCGTGGCCCTTGGCTTCCTTGCGCACCGTGAACCACCGCAGCGGGCGTTCGGTGCCGAAGCTTGCTTGGCTCGTGCTCATCGCAATCGGATCGGAGCCCATCGTGAGACCGCCAATCGCAACGACCGGCGTCGTGAGCTTCGCGAGGAACACGCGACCGAGCGCTGCCATCGCGCGGGGCTGACTGAGCGCGAGCTTGCAGTCGAGGTACTCGTCACTGTACTGGCCGGAGACCAGCAAGAACGGCTTTTCGGGCGAAAATTGATACGCGTGGTGCACGAGCTCGTCGAGCAGCTCGGTGCGCGCGTCACCGGAGAGCGTCATCGTGGACGCTGGTTACTACGGGGGTTGGGTCGAACGGAAGTGCGGCGTTTAGACGCCGCTGCTCGGGCCTTCGCCCGCGAGGCCCGCGAGGCCGCCTTCGCCGCTGATGCCGCCGGCGCCGCTCGTCTCGCCGCCCGCGCCGCCCGTGGTGGTGTTCCCCGTGCCGCCAGTGCCGCCGTTGACGCCGCCACCCGTGCCGCCTTGCGCCGTGTTCTCGCCGCCCTGGCCACCGGTACCCGTGCCGCCGGTCCCACCCTTGCCGGCCTTGCCCGCTGCGCCGGACTTGCCCGCCGCGCCGGACTTGCCCGCCGCGCCAGACTTGCCAGCCGCGCCACCGGTGCCGCTCACCGTGTCGTCATCGCCGCCGCAAGCGACGTAGCAAGTGCTGCTGAGCGCCGCGAGCACGATGACGAGGGAGCCAGGACGCCTGGCAAGATCACGACCGAAGTTCTTGAAGTTCCCCATAGCGACGACGTTTGTATCGTGCTTCGACGCACAGGGTCAAACGAAATTTTCCGCGCAGTTACGCCTCATTGAAGCAACGAAACCGAAACCGAAACAGGTTGCGAAACGCAGCAAATCCCCGATGAAAGAACGCTTCGGTGGTGTTCGGGATGTTGTGACAGGCCGGCCGGCCTGTTCTCGACGAGGCGGCGACATCTCGGGTTAGGGTCCGTCGCCGTGAAGCGCGACGAGCGCCGCAGTTTTCGCCTCGCGTACGCGGCGTGGCTTTTCGGGCTCATCGCGTACTTCCTTCCACCCGCGACCTGGAACCCGGTCTCACGCTTCGATCTCACGCGCGCGCTCGTGGAGGAGCGAACGCTCGCTATCGACAGCTTTGCGAACAACACAGGCGATCGCTCGCTCGCGCACGGCCACTGGTACACGGGCAAGCCGCCGTTCGTGTCGTTCGCGGCGGCGCCCTTCTATGCGCTCGTGCACGCGGCGCAACGCGTGCGCGGTGTCGAACCCGGCGTGACGGTTGTCGGCAGCGAGGTTCATCCCGCAGTGCGCGTCACGCCGAACCGCGCGTTTCAGCAAGCGCTCTACCTCTGCTCGCTCGCGACGAGCGGCATTCTGACGGTGGCGCTCGCCCTAGCGCTGTTCGAACTGCTTCGCCGTCGAACGACCTCCCGCGTCGCGTTCGTGACGGCGACCCTGGTGATACTCGGCACGCCGCTCTTCCCCTACGCGACCAGCTTCTATAGCCACGTCCCGGCGGGGGCACTCCTGCTCTTCGCGGTGGTTTTGCTCGACGTGCGCGGCGAGCGACCGCGCGGCACCCTTCCCTCCACTGCGCGACTCCGCTGGGCCGGGGCGTGCCTCGCGCTGGCGCCGGGTTGCGAGTACCTCACTCTCTTTCCAGCGGCGGTGATTGGGCTGTGGTTCGTCTTCGAAACGACTCGTTCCGAGCGGCTGCGTTTCGCACGTGAGCTAGCGATCGGTGGGAGCGCACCGGCCGTTCTGCTCGCCGCGTACCACACCGCGGCGTTTGGAGCACCGTGGCGCACGGGCTACTCGTTCGTGACCGACCCCAAGTTTCTCGCAGGCCATGCGGGCGGCCTCTTGGGGATCCACGTGCCGACGTGGGCCGGCAGCTACGGCCTCTTGCTCGGCGTGAGACGTGGCCTCCTTTACGTCTCGCCCCTCGCGGTCTTCGGGATCATGTTCGGTGTGCAACACGCGCGGCGCCGCAAGGACGTGGCGTTTGCCGCGGGGCTGGCCGCGCTTGGAACGCTATTTTTCCTGAATGCCGGCTACTACATGTGGTGGGGCGGCGCGGCGGCGGGACCGCGTCACCTGGTTCCAGGAATGCCGTTTCTGGCTGCTGGGGTCATGGTCGGGCTTCGCGAACGCGCGCAGTGGGTGCGTTGGCTGACGGTCGGGATCGGCCTCGTCTCGATCGCAAACATGTTTGCGCTCACCGCCGTCGGGATCGAAGCTCCGGAGCGTGGTGACATCCTCGCGGGCTACGCGTGGCCGCGGCTGGCCGCCGGTCGGCTCGCGACGTACGCGGGCGGATCAAACCTCGGCATGAAGCTCGGGCTCGAGGGGCTCTGGTCGCTGGCTCCTCTGGTCCTCTGGGGCGTCGGCGGGTTCGTTTATCTCTACCATCGCGCAACTCGGCGTCCGGCTGAGCCGATGTCGCGGGTGTGGTAGGAAATCATGGTCATGCCCGCTGCCTCCATCATCCCGAAGCGCGTGCAGCGACGCTACTTGCGCCCGCCCGTCCCGCTCCACTTCCCGGTTGAGGAGCAGATGCCGGAGGGGAAGCTCCATCGCCTACTCATGGACCGGCTGTGGCACAGCGTGGAGCACGAGCTAGGCGGGCGCGCACTCATCTCGTCCGATCAATTCCTCTACTGGGATCCGACCAATCCGAAGAAGTGCCTGGCCCCGGATGTCGCCTGGCAGATGGGCGGGCATCCTGCGGTTCTGAGGTCGTGGAAGACGTGGGAGGTCGGCGCCCCGCACGTGGCAGTCGAGATCGTCAGCGACTCCGATCGCACACCGGGTGACCTCGCGGAGAAGCTCGCACGCTACCGCCAGGTCGGGATTTCGGAGCTCGTGCGTTTCGATGCCGAAGCACCCGCACCGCTGCGGCTCTGGGATTTCATCGACGGCGATCTCGTCGAGCGCGAAATGAGCGATCCAGAGGCGACGCGCTGCGACACGCTCGGCTTTTACTGGTGCGTCGTGCGCGATCCGGAGCTCGGTCCGACGCTTCGACTCGCCCGCGATCGAGCCGGAGAACAGCTACTGCCGACGGGTGAGGAAGCGGCAAAGGCTCGAATCGCGGAGCTCGAAGCCGAGCTCGCTCGGCGTCGCTAGGTCGCCTTCCCTACCCTGAACCCGACGGCGGAGGGAGGCTCGCCTTCGCCGGTGACCAGTTGAGCTTGCGGTTCACGCCGTAGTTCCAGGCGGTGACCGCGACGATCGAAATGGCGTTCGCGACGTAGCGGTTCATGTGGGCCAGGTTGAAGAGAAGATTGAGGAACACCACGTTCAGCACGACGCCCACGGTGCAGATCAAGTTGTAGCCCAGAAAGCGCCGGAACTTGCTCTTCGCTCCCGGCGACTGACGCGCGAGGTCGCCGAACGTCCAGGCGTCGTTCAGGAGGAAGTTCGTGCCGATCGCCGTTTCGGCCGCGAGGAGCTTGCTCCGTGTGAGTCCGAGGCCGAGCATCTTCGGATCGCTGAGGAGGAACAGGAGTCCCATGTCGACCACGACGCCGCTGCCCCCGACGACGCAGAAGCGGAAGAGTCGCGATTCGGGGAGCGTCGCCCAGCGCAACCGGATGAGATGCAGGAGGTACTGCCAGTAGAGGGCGGTCGTGACTTTGGACTCACCCGCGCTCCGCTCGCGGAAAACGTAGCCGGTTTCGCCGATCCAGCGCACGCGGCCCCGCGCCACGACCTCGATCAAAATCTTGTAGCCAAGCGGGCTCAACGTGACGCCCTCGAGCGCTTCGCGCTTCAACATGAAGTAGCCGCTCATCGGATCGGAAAGCCGCCCGAGCACGCCGGGAAGGATCAAGAGCCCAAGGAGCTGGGCGCCACGCGAAAGGACGCGTCGCGCGGCGCTCCAGTCGCTCACACCGCCGCCCACGACGTGGCGGCTCGCGACGGCGAGATCGGCGCCGCGCTCGATCTCGGCAAGCAGGGCGAGGTTCGCTTCGACAGGGTGCTGAAGGTCGGCATCCATCACGCCGAGTACGTCGCCGCGCGCGACCTGCCAGCCACGGATCACGGCGGTGCTAAGGCCCCGCTCGCCGCGCCGTCGGACGAGACGGACGCGCGGGTGCGCGGGCAAAAGCGCTTCGACCACGTTGGCGGTTCCGTCCGGACTGTCGTCGTCGATGACGATGAGCTCGTAGGCCTCGCCTAGCTTCGGGCCGAGGAGCGCTTCGAGCTGGCCCAGGAGCTCCGCGATGTTCGTCGCCTCGTTGTAGGTCGGGACAACGAGCGACAGCCGAATGCCCGCGCTTCGGTCGCCGCGGGTGGCAATGGTCAGCGGACCTTGGGGGGCTTCGAGCAGGGACTCCATCGAGCGGCGCGGAGAGGACCACGCTCGCCCCGTCGAGACAAGGCTCCTTTGGACGAGCCGGCATTGCTTGTAGGGGGAGCGCCGATCCATGATGCGCCCCCTTCCCCGATGCGCATGACCGCCGTCACCTGCAGCGAAGCCGAGAATCTGTTGTCGCCGCTCGTCGAGCGCATGCTCGAGCTGGAGCTCCTCGTTCTAGAGGGCGGCAGGCTGGACGGAACCGTCCGCTTCGCCGATCGACGCTTCGGTCAAACGAAGACGCCCCTGCGTACGCAGCTCGGTGCGGCGGGCCGCGTCTGGCAGGCTCGCTTGGAGCACGGCTTCAAGCCCTGATTGTACGCCGTGGCTCCGCTCGTTCGCCGCGCCTGGGATCGACTCCGCGCGCAGCTCGGGCGCCCAGTAGTGCTGGCGCTACTGCTCGTGCTGTTGCCGGCGCTGGTCGCGCTCGCATTCGAGGCGCGCGACGGGCGGTGGCGCCAGATCCCCTTCGGTGACGGCGCGGTGCTCGAGCTTCACCTCCGGCAAGCGTTGCGCGGCAAGCATCTGCTCGGCCCCTACTCGCAGTACGAATGGTACCACCCGGGCCCGCTCTACTACTACTTGCTCGCCCCGCTCTACGTACTCTCGGGCTCCTCGACGCGGAGCATGCATTTCTCAGCAGGGCTTATCTACGCAAGCGCCCTCTGCACGACGCTCCTCGTGCACCTTGGTCGTGATCGACGCTCGGAGACGCGCCTCGTCTTTCTGGCCGGGCTCGCTTTCGCGCTCCTCACGTTCCTCGTGCGTCCCCCACCCGCTCTCGATGCGGCGCCAATCACGGAGATCTGGAATCCGCTCGTTCCAGTAATGCCGTTCTTGCTTGCGCTCGTCTGCGCCGCGGCTGTGGCAAGCGGGTCCCTCGAGTTCGTGCCGCTACTCGCCTTCCTTCAGGCATTTACCTGCCAAACGCACGTCTCCTACCTCGTTTGCTCCGTGGTGCTCCTCGTAGTGGCAGTTGCTGTGGGCCTCTTCGCGGCGCGACAGCGTCCGCGCTCGTACGTGTATCGGTGGGTCGGACTGGCCGCGGTGGTCTCGCTCGCCTGTTGGTTGGCTCCCCTCGTGGCCATCGCGCGAGGCGAGCCCGGGAACTTTCTCGACGTTTTGCGCTTCGTGTTCTCGGCAACGCGGCCGCACGTCGGTGCGCTTACGGGAATTGCCTACGCCTTCCGTCAGCTCCACTGGGTACTGTTACATCCGTTCGGGCTTGACGACGGAGCGCGCACCGTACTCGCCGTGGCGCTCAGCGCCCTCCAGTGCGGAACTGCCGTCGTGTTCGCACGAGCGAGCTTGCGGCGTAGAGAGCCCTATCTCGCGGCGCTCGGTGCCGCCCCGGTGCTCGTCACCCTGGTCGCGTTGGCCCAGGGAGCGTCGCTTACAAGTGTTGACGAAGACGTGGCTTACTACCAGTCGCTCTGGTTCGACGTGAGCGGCTCCTTCGCGTGGCTCGCCGCCCTTTTTCTCGCGAGTCGGGCCAGCGGCTCGCTCTCCGTCACTTTCCGTCGGGGAGCGAGCGGCCTGGCGTTCGTCAGTGTCGTCGTGTACGCCGTTGTCGCAGTCGGCCTGATCGCGAGGGATTTTGCTCGATGCCGCGAGCGCGGTGTGCACCGCGTGACGCTTCCCGCCGGTCTTTTGGAATCGGCGAAGTCGATCGCGCGGCGTCGCATCGGCGGCGGCCGACTCGCGTTCGAACCCGCTTCCCCTGGGAGCTGGGGGGTCCTTGCCGCGCTTGCGCTCCAGCTCTCGAAGCGTGAGGTAGACATACCTATCAGCGCGCGCTGGCGTTTCATGTACGGCAACGGGGCGCGCTACATCCGCACGCGAGGGCCAAGAGTGGACGTCGCTGTCGGTGTCCAACACGGCGCGCCGGTCTGGCGCGCGTTCGACGGGTACGGACTTTACGTGCACGGCCTCGAGAAGGTGAAGAAGCCGGCCACGGCTGCCGAGCCACCCCTCACCTGCCGCTTGGAGCGAGCCGAAGGTGTGCTGGGCGATGCAGAGCGCCTTTGCGATGGCAAGACCGCTCAGACAGGCACCCCGTGGGACGGGCCCGAACACGTGCAGCTCAAGGACATGAATTCCCGCGTCACCATTGGCCTTCCGACCCCGGGCCCGGGCACGTACCTCGCCGGTGTCTCCATCGAGAGCGACAACAATGACCTCTACGATGTCGAGGCGAGCACGAACGGAACTGATTTCGTGCGTCTGGGCACCACCGAAGGCGGCCAAGGTGCCGGGATGCGGTGGTTTGCTTTCTACTTCAATGATCTGGTCCCGTGGAGGATGATTCGCATAACCCCCAAGGTCACGGATGGCATCCTTTCCTTGGCGGAGATCCGCCCCATCGCGATCGACGGAACGTTTGTCGAATTCGGCGGCAAGGAAAAGAGCGAGACTGTCGCCGTCTCTCTCCGCCCAGGGGATCGCTACGACGCGGTCCTCAAGTTCGAGCTCTTGCCGACGCCGCGTGCGGAGCAACCGATGGGCGTCTACTTGAACGGCAAGCGCCTCGCCGAAGTGCAGGTCGAGCCGTTCACGACCTACGCGACGTTTTCGCTTCCCGCCAACGTCGTCACGGACGAGAACATATTGAGCTTCGCGTTGCCGGCGCAGTCTCCCGGCACGCCTCCGCTGAAGCCACGCTTGTATGGCGCGCTGTTTCGACGGAGCTTGTGATGCTGGACGAGGTGTCGGCGCGACGGAAAGCAAGTGGGCTCCGGGTGTCGTGCGCAGGCCACATCATTGAACTCGCGATCGGTCTCGTCGCGTTCGCGATCTACGGGTACTACCGAGTTCGCTACGTTGGCGGTTGCGACGCATGGGCATACGTCTCGCACGGCCGCTTGTTGCGCGGACACGACGTGGGGCTGGCAACAACGTTCGACCCGGTGCGCTACCCAGCGGTCGTGCCGCTCTGCTACGAGCTCGCCGGCAAGCATTTCGTACCGGGAATGCCTCCGGGGTACGGCGTCGAGCTCGCGCTCGGGGGTCTCGTGGGGGGCGAGTTCTTCGTGAGCCCGCTCGTCGGCGCTGCCTGTGCGGTCCTCGCTTACCGCTTTGCGCGCGAGAGCGGCGACCGCACCATCGCTCTCGGGCTTACCGCGCTCTGGATCACCTCACCCATCGTGATCTGGGGTGGGATCAGCCTCATGAGTGATCTCAGCGCGGCGGTCGGTCTCTGGCTCTCTCACGCGCTTGCCGCGAGCGAGAGCTCACGAGCTGGGGGCCTCGTGCTCGGCGCCTCGGTAGGCATTCGGCCGACAAACCTCTTGTTCTTTCCCTCGGGCGTGATCACCGTACCGAAAAACCGCGTGCCGGTATTTGCCCTCGGACTCTCTGTGGGCTTGCTCGGTTGGTTCTGGTTCGGACTCCGGCGCTATGGAGGTCTCGCTGTGTTTCCGATGTACGGGAGCAACATCGAGGGGATCACGTACGAACGCTTCGGCGCGCAGCTCTGGTTCTACGCCACGACGACGTGCCGCATGTTTCCGCTGCTCGTGCCGCTCGCCGTGGTGAACGTTGTTCGAAGCCCGAGGGCGAGCTTGCCCCTGGTACTCTGGCTTGCCGCATTCGTGCTCTTCTACGCCGGTTGGCGTTGGCCGTACGACGCCTGGTGGTGGACGCGGCACATCCTGCCCGGCTACCCGGCGCTCGCGCTTTTGGCCTTCCGTGGCATGGGCTTGCTTCGCGCGGCGTTCGCGCCTGCGCGGACCAAGCTTTTCGCGTGTGCCACGGCGGTGCTCGTCGCAGCAAACGTCGTGGCGAACCTCGAGTTCGCGGAGTCGCACGGGCTGTTCTCGAGGAAACTCGAGTACCACTACCAGGTAAACTCCGCGATCGTGCGGCGCTCGGTCGCGGCGAACAGCCTCGTGGGCGGGCTCAATTTCTCTGGTGCGCTCCGGTACTACGCAGGGCTCGAGACGTTTCGCTGGGATCACGTAAAAGCTCCCGACGTCATCGACGCGGCGCTCGATCGCGGCCGCCCCGTCTACGTGGTGATCGAGCCCGACCTCTTCGAGACGCACCCCCAGGCGGTCGCACTCCGCACCCGATACAGGTTGCGCGCTGTGAAGAAGCTCCGTCAGGGCTACGTGCTGCGCACGGTCGAGCGCCGGCGATGAGGGCTTTCCGGCTAAGGCGTCCCCAATGAAGCGAGCCGAGCTCAGGTTCTTTCGGTTGATCTACGCGATGTGGCTCTTCGGTGTCTTCGTCTTTTTCAGCCCTCCCGCGACGTGGAACCCCGTCTCGCGCTTCGATCTTACGCGCGCCATCGTCGAACGGCAGACGCTGTCTATCGACGCTTACGCTTCGAGTACCGGTGATCGCGCGCTCGTTCACGGCACCTGGTACACCGACAAGGCTCCCCTGCCCTCGCTGCTCGCGCTGCCCACCTACGTGGCAGTGCGCACGGTTCAAAGCATCCGGGGCTCGACGCCCGAGTACCGCGCCTTCGCCGTGGGTTCGACTCCGGCCGTGCGCATGGAACCGAACCGGGCCTTCCAACGGGCGTTGCACGCCTGCTCGCTGTTCACTACCGGTATCGCGGGGGTCGCGCTCGGTCTGTTGGCGTTCGAGCTGCTCCGTCGGCGCACGACGACCCGCGCGGCGTTCGCTGCCTCTGCGATCACGGTGTTGGGATCACCGCTCTTGCCGTACTCGACGAGCTTCTACGGGCACGCCATCGCCGGCGCCGGGCTCCTCGGCGCCTTGGTTGCGTTCGACACCAGGGGCAGGCGGCTTCCGGACGGTCCCAGTCCAGCCGCACTCAGGGCCGCGGGCGCCTGTCTCGTCCTCGCGATGGGCAGTGAGTACATCTCGGCATTTCCTGCGGCATTGATCGGCCTTGCCTTCATGACCGGAGTGCCGCAGCGGCGCTGGCTCGCCGTGATCGGCAACGTTGCTCTCGGCGCGCTCCCACTCGCCCTCATCGTCGGCTGGTACCACACGACGGCCTTCGGGGCGCCATGGCGCACGGGGTACTCTTTCATTGCGCGGCCGGAGTTCGCCGCTGGGCACGCGCACGGTTTGCTCGGCATCAACCTGCCGACCTCGGCAGGACTCTGGGGGCTCACCTTCGGCACGCGTCGCGGCCTTTTCTACGTGACGCCGGTGCTGTTGCTCGGGATGCTGTTCGGGGCCCGTCGGGCTTTCCGAACCCGCGATCTCACGTGGGCGTCCGGCCTCGCTGCGTTCGCAGTTCTGCTCTGTGCCAACGCGGGGTACTACATGTGGTGGGGCGGCGCTGCCGCGGGACCGCGCCACTTGTTGCCGTGCATCGCGTTTCTCGGCTTCGGTCTCGCCTTCGTCCCGCGTACGCGCACCATCTGGCGCATCGCGCTTTACGTCCTCGCGGCCCTTTCGCTCTTCAATGCGGTCGCCCTCACCAGCATCGGGATCGAAGCTCCCGAAGGCGGGGACATACTCCGTGATTTCGCGTGGCCCGGAATGCTCGCCGGGCGGATCGTCACCAGCAACGGGGCGACGAACCTAGGAATGGCGCTGGGGTTCTCGCGCCCGTTCTCGATCCTCCCGCTACTCCTGTGGCTCGGTGCCGGTTACTGGTACCTGTCCACTCATCTTCGCACGCGGCCTGTCGCCTTTCGGAGCTCACGCCATGCGGGCAGGGCGGTAGGTGACGCCCGACGTTGAGCCGCGCGCCACTATCTCGCTTGGCGCTAGGCTACCCAGAAGAAATGAGCGTAGAGGATGCTGAGCAAAGCTAGCAGTAGCGTCCAAACGAATCCGACCGACAGGAAGGCACCGTCCCGACGCAGCCACTTCGCCATGGTGATGAAGAGGGGGAACATCGTCGTGCAGAAACGCGGGAAAGCCATCCAACTTCCAAGGGCTGACAGCGTCACGATGAATGTCCAAATGGCGTAAGGCAGTCCAAGTGCTCGCCAAGTCCCCATGGTTAGCGGCAATGCCCACAAAATCGAGGCTATACAGAGCACGTCCGTGACGATGAAGTCGCCCGCAAGGACAACATGCGGCGAAAGCAGTGCGCGGAGATCAGATACTAGTCGCGCGGCGCTCGAAGCGTGAACGGACCACCCCTCCGCGTCTTGCGCAGTTGCGAAAGCAAGCGGCTCGGAGAACTTGACGAACAGGAACACCACAAACCCCAGAAATCCGAGAAACGGGGCAGCGACGGCTGGCGCAGACCTGTCAAGGCGCCTGAAGCTCCAGTCACGTTGCTGCATATACAGAGCAGCCAGCGGAACACAAAGGAACACCCCCACGGTCTTGGTCGCGCCAACCGCTATTCCGAAAAGCGCTACCAGCCACCAGCGGCGCCGTTCGGCCCAGTAGAAGGCACCCACGGTGCCAAGAAAAAAAACGCTCTCCGTGTAGATCGACGATAGGAAGAACCCGAACGGGAAGACGGCCATCAATGCGGTTGCACGCCACGCAACATCTCGCGACACCTTCTGCTCGACGAGGCCGAAGAGGAAGACGAACCCCAAGGCGCTCGCAATGTTGGACACCAGGATGCCGGCGTGCAGGGCGCCGCCAACGAGTGGGCTTGCAGCACGTACGAGCAGCGGATAAAGGGGGAAGAACGCGGTGTCCCGCTGCCCCGCCTCGTTGGGCCTGTTGTTGTACCCATCGTCCGCAATGTGCATGTACCAACCTGAGTCCCAGCGCGCCCAGCCGTCCAGGACTAGGTTGTCGGGCGCGCCTCGCCAGGGCTCGTTGGAAACCATCGGCAAAGCCGCCATTGACAAGAACATGCACAGCATCAGACCGAAGCGCGTGACGACGAACACCCGCAGTGCCGGGCTTTCCAGAACGATCTTGAGAAAGCGCCGGACCTTCTCGTACCGGGCATCAGAGCTTCGCAACGTGGACCCCGTGGAAACCGTCACCGTATGAGTCACGGTGCCCGGATGTCAATCCGCAGAAGACCCTCCTGGATTGCATTCGCGACGCTGTGCGGCGCGATCGGGTGCGAGCGGCAAGCGCCCGCGCCTGTGCTGGATGCAGCCGCCCAGTTTTCGTTCCGCTTCGGCACGTCACGCGCTGCGCCCTTTCTGCTGACCGGTTGGAGTCCACCCGAGGGCGCGCCCGATAACGCGTTCCAATGGAGCAACGACAACTCCTCGCGCATGCACTTCGCCCTCCGCAGCGTCCCCGCCCACGGCATGTGGATCGCTGCCGAGGTTCGGCCCGCAGACGTGCAAAATCAGCGGATCGCGATCGGGGCGAATGGGACCGACATCGACGTCGCTGCGCTGCGGACGGAAAGTCAGTGGGTTCAGGGCGTGGTGCCGGCCGCTGTCCTCCACCCGGGGACCAACGTGTTGGACTTCCGTTACGCGGTGGTGGCACGGCCGATCCATCACCACTTGGCTTCTACTGACGTCCGACGCCTCGGGGTTCTTTGGCAACAGTTTCGCGCTGCGCCGTTGGGTCTTGCGCGCGCTGGCATCGTCGGCAACGACTCTGGAAACACCGTCCTCCGTTCTGGGTGGGGCGATGTCGAACCTTGGGGGGCGGCGCACGCCGTCTGGGGCGTGGGGGCCGCATCGACGGTGGACATCTGTCTCGCTCCGCAACCCGGTACGTACGCGCTGGTCATACGCGCAAGGGTCCAATTCGGTCCTACGACCATTCCAGTGTTCATCGACGGGCACGTGATCGGAACCTTAGTTCTAGACGGCGAGATGCGGGATCACTACCTGATGGTCGGAGAGCATCAAATTCAGCCGGGGCACAATCTGATCGAATTTCGCTACGCTCACCCTTTTCAACCGGCCGCGATCGATTACAAGGCGACGGACAATCGCCTCCTCGGTATGCAAGTCTCGAGAGTAGCCTTGGTACCTATTTCTTCGCTAATGGAGCTGTCCGTCGGCGTTCCCGCACGGGCTGCCTCCTTTTCTGATGGCTGGAGCAGTCCTGAGCCCACCGATCAGGGGCAGGCGGCGTGGAGCGATGGCCCTTTGTCCGGAGTGAGCTTCGAACTCCAACCTCTGTTGATGCCTTATCGATTAAGCGCGTTCATCAAGCCGATCGCTACCGTGCCGCCCATAAAAACGCAGGTGACGGTCAACGGACAACGTGTCGGCGAATGGATCTTCACCCAAGGGGGATGGCAGTTCGCGACACTAGAGCTGCCTGCAGGAATGCTCGTGCGCGGGCAAAATCGTCTCGAGTTTCAGTACTCGCAGACGGTGGTGCCTCACGATCGAGACCCGGCAAACGCGGATCTGCGAAAACTCGCCGTCCGGATCCACCAGCTGCAACTTACGCCGAGCGGAGAGCTCTGATGATGCTCCACGCTGAGTGCCTAGCCTAATCGAGCGGTTCCACCAGGGGAGGCGGGGATAAACGCTGCGCTCGATAGGACCCATGATTTGGCTCGAACGTAATTTCCCAGACGACCGATCCCGACGGCGTGATCTCGAAGATTCGGGTCGAAAGTGTCGCGCTTCGCATGCCCGCGGTCACCAATATGTTGCCGTTGGTGAGCCGATCGGAATCGCCCCAGATAGGCGTGTACCATTCGCTCTTGTACCAACTAGGAACGTCTGGTAGTGCGCCCGGGAATTCGAAGGTGCGAGTGGCCGTCTTCTTGGTTTGATCGAGCTGGTATTCCACCACACGGGAGTGATAGGTACCCACGGGGACGTTTGCATAGCCGCCGTTGTCGTACACCAAGACGGTGCCGTCGGGATGATATTCGGGATCGTGAGCGTCGCTGAATTGTGATTCCGGTGGGTCGAACGTGAAGTCGCCGGGACCATAGCTCACGGTATCGTAAGTCCCACCGAGCCGCCACGCGACATCGCCTGATGCGCGGTCAATCTTGAATATCCCGAGGAACCTGCAATTGTAGTACATGGCGTTCTCGAGTTCGTTAACCTCGAGAGCGTTGCCGTGACAGGGCTCGTAGCGAGAGCCCGCTTTCGGAACATGCTCGAATAGTTGCCAGGACCACACCACGTCGAGCGCAGGCGTTATCTCCTGGATGATCTCATCAACTCGCTGGGGTGGCGGGCTCGTTCCATCAGGGGGAACGTCGATGTTGAGTAGGTAATTTCCCGTAGGCGTCTTGCCGAAGACGTGGCTCTGCTGTCGCGTCGGCGTGCTGAGAGCACCCTCCCATAGAACGTCACCCGAAAGGTCGACGACACGTGGCGGCTCCCGCGGAGCGGGGCCGACGAGCACTTGACCGTCGACCAATTCGGCCGCGATATCGCCGCGATCATCGACATTTTGGCCATTGATGAAATACCAGACCGGGAGGCCGATTTCGTCGTACATGACAATGCGCGCGGGCAGTGTCATGCCGACCTCGATGTTGGTGAGGGTCCAGCCTAACTGCGCATGCGCCATATCGCTGGCAGTCAACGAAGGGATCGGAATGCCCTCCGGCAAGGGACCGGTAGTGAAGTTTCCTTCGGCGCTCCGGACGCCGTACATGTTCGAGGAAATGGCTTTGATCTTGTAACTTGTGTCTGCGTGCATCCCGATTACCAGCATCCGATGATCCGTAACGAGAGCGTCGTCGCGGATGCGAAATGCATAGGACTCGGCTCCGAAGTCGACTTCCGAGCTCGCAGCATTCCTCGTGCGCCAAGTGACAAAACAAGAGATGGTCATATTCGGGTTGGGCTCGATAGTGAGCTGGAGAATTGCGGGAGGTGTTGTGTCAGGGCCCGTGTCGCCCCCTTCGCCGCCTTCGCCCCCTGTTCCCGCAGCGCCAGCATCACCAGCTGCCCGCCCGTTTCCGCCCTCGTTGGCGGCTCCCGCCTGCATCAGGGGAGAAGCCCCTCCGCGATGCGACTCATTCCGCCCACCATTGCCGCCATGTGGACTTGGGTGACCGAGTGCCGCGCCGTCCCCACCAAGTGCACCCTCGTCCATTGTGCCCGCCCCTGTGCCCGCCCCGCCCATCTCCGCAAGGGAAGCCCCCCCCGCCCCTGTCTCTTCAATTCCGGCCCCAGCTGCTCCCCCCCTCGCGTCGTGCTTGCCGGGGTCTGGTTTGCCTGACCGAGAGGTAGTGGACCGCTGCGCGCAAGCGACCGCACCGGCGACGAAGTACACTGCTGCGGCGCCGATGCCGCGAAGGACGAGCTTGGCCAAGAAGCGATGCTAGCGCGGGTCGGATTTGGATGAAAGAAGGGGCGCCTTCGAAAAACTTTTTTGGCGCGGAGCGGGCATGGATCGGCAGTTGACGTCGTTTTCGCGATGGGGTTCCATCGGGCGCTGTGCAGCGCGTCTTCCCGTTGTTGGCTTCGGTCCTTTGCGTACTGGCCGTGTCGTGCAAGCCCGACGCCCACTCCGCTCACGCAGCCCCGCTTAACTCGGGAAGTGCGGGGCCGGTTGTCGAGCTCGCCGTTCTCCCGAACAACGCCGCCGTACTCAATGTGGGCGCGCGGCTCCTCGCGCTCCAAGGCGACAATCAAGTGCTATGGGAGCTCAACCTGCCGGACGACGACGCGGCCATCGCTCCGCTGGCAGTGGCTTTGAACAGCATGACCTATGTTCGAGGCAATAAGGGCCTGTACGCCTTTGCGCCAGACGGAAAACTGGCCTGGAAAAAGCCGCTCGATGGAGGTACGCGGGGGGCACGTGCACTGGACGCCCCGGTTGCTCTGACCGATAGTACTCCGGCGATCATGATGGGGAACGACGTGGTGCGGTTCGACCACGCAGGGGCGATCAAATGGCGCGTATCTCTCCCTGAAGGCCAGCAGGTAGGTCGTTTGTCAGCGACCATGGACGGGTCAGTCCTGATCCCGTCGACGGCGGGCATCTATTCCGTCACAGGCGACGGGAACGTCGCGTGGCGTCACCCCCTCTAAGCCTTACCACTGGCGAAGACGCCGTCGCGAACAGAACGCCGCTGAGACAACTCGCGGTGGAAGGGTGCCTCGATCGCCCACTCAGCGAGCTCTTTCGCTCGCTCGCAACCGGCGAGGCCCTCCGACTCCACATCCCCGACGCCACACCTCCGGCGATGGCGCTCATGCAGGCGCTCGAGCGCCGACTCCACGGGCTCGCGCTGTGGGGTTACCACCTCGATTCGCTGCTGCTCTAGGCGCTCGCCTGCGCGGCTTGCGACTAGCGTCGCGCTCAGCGGGAGCGGCGCCGCGAAGCGAGGGTGTTCGCGGGCCCTCGCCAACCTACGGCACTCCGACTTCCCCACAGAACGTCCCGAACGGCAGAATCCGCACGCCGTCGACCAGCACGTCTTTGCGACCGAGGTGAACCTGGTACCAGCGCTCTATCGGGACGCGCTGCTTGAAGTATCGGATCGATGGGCTCACGGCGCGCTCGCCGGTCTTCACCTCCACCGCGAAGAGCGGCTTCCGCCCCTGGAGCACGACGAAGTCCACTTCGCGCCCGTCGGTGTCGCGCAGGAACCGGAGCTCCATCCGCTCGCCTTCGGTGTCTTCGCGAAAGTGGCACAGCTTGAGCAAGTGTGACGCCACCATGTTCTCGAAGCGTGGTCCGGCGTCGAGGACCTCCGACCAATCCCAGAGGTAGAGCTTTCGCTCCTTCTTCACGGCGCGGATCTTGGGCGGACCGAACGGGGGGATCCGAAAGCACACGTACAGGTTTTCCAGGATGCCAACCCAACGCTCGGCGGTGTCGTGCGCGACCTCGAGGTCTTCACGCAGACTCTTCACGGAGAGCGGCGAGCCGACGCGCGCAGGGAGCGCCTCCACCAAGAGCTCGACGAGGGAGATTTCCCGCACACGCTCGAGATCGCGCACGTCGTCGCGAACGATGCGATCGCGACGCTCCCGTTGCCAGCGCCGCCAGCGCTTCTCAGATGCTCCGAAGTACGGCTCCGGAAACCCGCCAAAGCGCAACAGTCCCTCGATCGTGTCGGCGTGCCCTCCGACCTCGCCGACCGACAGCGGGTGGAGTCGATACGGGTGGTACCGCCCGTGCAGCGAGTCTCCGCCGCGTCGATACACGTCGAGACGCGCAGAGCCCGTGACGATGAACGCCTGGCCCGGTGCACGGGTGTCGAACAGCCCCTTCACGAGCCCCCGCCAGCGCGCGTACTTGTGAAGCTCGTCGAGCACGATCAGTGGTTCGTTGGGAGGCAGCTCCCCCGCGCGGATGTGGGGTCGTGCTCGCACGTCGTCCCAGCTCAGGTAGGCTGGATGCCGCGCGTTCGCGGCGCCCAGGAGGCGGAGGGCCAACGTCGTCTTGCCCACCTGGCGCGGGCCGCTGACGAACACCATCTTTTCCTCCAGATCAGCCTGGATTGGCTGGAAAAGGTAACGATCGGTGGCTGCCGGCATTCTGAGTAAAGTCTAGTATATCTGATTTTACACGTGAGTAAAGTTGGGTTATGTGGACGAAAGTCTGTTGCGGAGGGGCCGGCGGCAGGCCCCCGCATGATAGATAGCGCCGTGCTCCGCGCCCCGGCCCTGTTGCCGATCCTCGCCGCGGCCGTCGGTGCACTCACCTTCGCGTCGGTCGTCGGGTTCGACTTCGCCTACGACGACCGCTGGACGCTCGTCGAGAACCAGTGGCTCGACCATTCGCTCAGCGAGCTCACGCGTCTGCTCGCGACGGGCGACGCCCTCCGCCGCCACGTCCCGGACGCCACGCGGCCGGTCATGGTGCTCCTGCATGCGCTCGAGCGCCGCGCCTATGGGCTCGCTCCGTCGGGGTACCACCTCGACTCGCTGCTGCTCTACGCGCTCGCTTGCGCGCTGGCGGCCGGAGTGGCGCTCAACGTGAGCCGCCGCCGTGACATCGCACTCTTCGCGGGCTGCTTCTTCGCCGTGGCGCCCGTGCATGCGGAGGTCGTGGCCGCCATTAATTACCGCGAGGATCTGCTGGCGGCGGTGGGGACGCTTGGCGCGTTGCTTTGCCTGACGACGGCTTCGCGCGGGGGCGATGCTCCGTGGCGTGCGCTCGGCGTGGGGGCGCTCGTTGCTCTCGGGTTGTTCGGCAAGGAGAGCGCGGTGACGGCTCTGCCGTTGCTCGGATTGGTCGTGTGGGCCGTGCCGTGGGCGGGAGCGACGGTGCGCGCCAACCGCCGCGCGCTCGTGATCGCGGGGGTGGTGCTCGTCGTTTGGCTGCTCTGGCGGCTGTCGCTCGCGCTCCACGGCGATGACATCCCGCTCGCGCCGCGCCGCTCGTTCGTTCAAACCGTGCTGCGAACCATGCGCTTCGAGGTGCAGGCGGTACGGCACGCGCTCTTTCCGTGGAGCGTGTCGCCCGACCGCTGGCGGCAGCCGGACGCTTCTTTTGGCTGGGTGGCGCCGTTCTTGTCGCTGGTCGCGGGCGTCGCTTTGCTCGGCCGGGAGTGGCGCACGCGACTGCCGGCGCTCGGCGTCGGGATCGCGCTCGTGGCTCCCCTCGCCTCGTCCCCGCTGGTTCGTCCCGTCAACGAGTACGCCGACCGCTATTTCTTCTTGAGCGTGCTCGGCGGCGGGCTGGTTTGGGCCTGGGCGGCTGCGCACGCGGGCAGAGCCCTCGGCGTGACTGGGTCGCGGCGCGCCTGGCTCGTCGTTGCGGTCGCGCCGCTCGCGGTCGTCGCCTGGCGGGCCTCCGGCATGTGGCAGAACGAGCGCGCGCTCTGGATCGCCGCGACGGAGCTCACGCCGTCATCGCCGCGCGCTTGGTCGGGGCTCGCGCGCGTTCATCGCCTCGCGCACGAACGTGAGGCCGCCGATGCCGCGATGTCCCGCGCTCTCGCCGTGGGTCCGGACTACGCGCCCGGTCTCGTCACCGAGATCTACAATCACCTCGCCTTCGGGCGTGTGGACGAAGCGCGCGAGCGTCTGCTCGCGATGGAGCGTCGCGGCTTTCACGACGAAGGCGGGCTCGGCAAGGCGAAGGCGTGCGCGAAGCTCGATGCGGCGGCCGCGGCGCAGTGCATCGGGCGCTGAGAACGGCGCCCCTCAGAGCACGTACTGATCGCCGATCGCCGTGACCGTGAGGTTGACGCCTTTGAGCCGCGCGCACTCCTGCTCGACCTCGCGCTGGAAGACGGGCTTGATGTGATAGAGGAGCGCGGGCAAATCCTTCGGCTGCGCGTATTTCTTGAGGTCCTTGAGCAGCGTGCGCGGGGTGTGGTGGCCGCTCACCGTCGCGAGGCGCTGCTCACGATCGGGGAAGCTCACCTCGAGCAGGAGCGCCTTGAGGTTCTTCTGCTTGTTGAGGAGCTCCCAGAGCCGGTCCGTCGGGCCCGTGTCGCCGCTGTAGCCGATGGCGGCGTCCTGCCCTTCGACGATGAACCCCGCCGATTCGATGGTGTGGTTCACGAGCACGGTGCGCACGTGGTAGCCGGCGACCTCGGTCCGCTTCTCGGGCTTGAGCTCGACGAAGCGCAGGGTGGGCCGCGTCTTGTTCGGGATCACCGTGAAGTCGGGCCACAGCAAGTTATTGAAGAAGTGCTTCTTCAGGATCTTGAGCGTCGCGCCGGTGCCCGCCACGATGAGCGGCTCGCAGTCGGCCTGGCAACGGTTGTCGGCGATGGTCGCGAGGTCACGGATGTGGTCGAGGTGCGCGTGGCTCACGAGGCACGCGTTGAGCCGGAACTGCGCGCTCAGGTCGAGCCCGCTCGTCAGCGAGCCGGCGTCGATAGCCAGCCGCTCGTCGAGGACGAACGCGCTCGTGCGGTGCTTGGGCGTCTCCCCGCCGTGACAGCCGATGACCCGGAGCTCCATCGGTACCGGTGTTCCTGCCCATCTGGCCGGGGGGCCTGCTTCGCCCGGCCCAAATGGGAACGAGCACAGTATCGCGGCACCTCCCCCGCGGTCAAAGCCCGGTTACACTTGCGGAACCTACCCGTTGGGGCTAAAAGCCCGCCCCTGCTTCGGTCCTCACGGTCCGAGGCCGACCCGTCTCGCCTCCCTAAGCTTTCGAAGTCCTTGGGGGATCGTCTAACGGCAGGACGCAAGATTCTGGCTCTTGCTATCTAGGTTCGAATCCTAGTCCCCCAGCTACCCCTCCTCGTCAGATTCGTCAGTTGGCCCCATCGTCTAGCGGTTAGGACATCGGCCTCTCACGCCGGTAACGCGAGTTCGATTCTCGCTGGGGTCACCCAAAAAAGTGAGACCGCTCCCGCCAAGCTCGTGTTGGCGGGAGCGCTGAGCAGCGCGACGTAGGCCCGTCCTACGCTGCCAGTGCGCTGCTGGCGGCCGCGAGTCCGCTGCGGACGGCCGCGCCGACCGTGCCGAGCGCCGCGGTCTCCAGAAAGTCGCCCGCAAAGAGCACCGGCGGACGCGGCAGGACGTCCTCGGGGTCCAGCGTGCTGCGGTTCACGAGCCGGTACGGGTAGGCGCCGCGCGTGCCAGGATCCTGAGCGAAGTCGTGACTGCGCGCATCGAGGAGCGCCGCTCTAAGCTCGGTCTCGCTCTTGCCGAGCGCCCGGCTGAGCGAGCCCAGGGCCATCGCCAGCGGATCGGGTGAAAGCGCCCAGGTGACGGCCCGCGGACCGCCGCGCCACGCCGTGACCAGCGGCTCTCGCTCGTCGCCGCCGAGCCAGAACGTCGGCACGTCCGCGCCGGGCAGATGCAGAAATCCTCCCTCGGGCAGGTCCCGGTGGAGCTCGAGCGGCTCTCGAAAGCGCATGACGAGCCGGTGGGCGTAGCCCATCTCGAGGCCGCTCGTGAGGGCTCGTAGTGCGTCGGGCTGCGAATCGAACGCGACGCCACACGAGCCGGACCGTGCGCGAATCATGCTCAAGGGCAACGCGACGATCACGAGGCTCGAGCGCCACACCTCGTCCGTCCCGGCGACCTCGACGTGGCTGCCGCGGACGCGCACCTCCTTCACGCTGGAGCCGAAGTCGATGCTCGTTCCGTGGGCGACTGCGTCGCGCTCGAGGTACTCGACGAGCGCACCGTAGCCTTCCGTGACCCGAGATTGCTGCTCGCTGCTCGCCTCCTGCGCGGCCAGGGAGCGAACGCTGACGCGGTCGAGCGGCGCCGCGTGGAAGCCTTCGACGAAATGCGAGAACCAGCGCCCGAGCCTGGCGTCGACGCCTGACTCCACGAGGAAGTCGAGCGCACTCTCGTTCGGGGCGCTGCCGGAGGCGTGCTCGAGCAGATCGTTGACCGCGTCGAATTCGTCCGCGGGCTCGATGCGCCCGCGAACGAGGCAAAAATGGCGCATCTCCACGGGCTCGAGCGTGAGCCGCGCCTCGCCGACGAGCTCCGCGATCTCGTCGTTCCGGCCGTGCACGAACTCCGCGCCGAGCTCGATGGCGTGCTCCGAGGAACGCGGGTGCTCCGTGCGGATCCTACCCCCGGTCCTCGTCGTGGCCTCGAGCATCCGAACGCGTGCTCCGGCTCGTGAGAGCCGCCGCGCCGCACACAGGCCCGCGATCCCCGCGCCGACCACGATCACGTCCGCCCGTTGCATGTTCCCCCCTCAAGCAAGCTTCATACCTTCAGGTTGCGGTCCGGCAGGGTCGGCGACGTCACTCAGCATCGCCGACCCGCCGAAGCCGGTGCGTTAGGCGTGCTCCACCTTCGCCTCGAGCTCCGACCACGCCTTGTCGAGGCGCTTCTTCGTGTCGTCCCACGTTGCCGCGGAGGCCGTCTCGATGGTCTGGTACTCCTTAACGAAGGCTTCGCGGGTGTGCCGAATGTCCTCGAGCTTGGCGTTCATTTCGCCGCGCTTGGGCGGCTTGAGCGCTTGGGCCTTCACGTCCAGGTCGGCGATCTTCCGGTCGAGATCGGCGAGCTTGGTGGTCACGTCGTGGCGATAGTCCTCGCGGAGCTTGGTGAACGTTTGCACGGCGTCCGCCGTCTTCTTGTCCGCGTCGGCGCGCGCTTCGACGCTCTTCTCGTTCGCCGCGCGCTGAGCTTCGGCGCTCTTGTCGTTCGCCTCGCGCTGGGCTTCGGCGACCTTCTGATCGGCTTCAACTTGAGCCTGCTCGGCCTTCTGTTGCTGCTGGCGTGCGTTTTCGCACCCCAGTGAGCTCGTGAGCGCGATGATGCTGGCAATGAGGGCGGTCGTTCGCATGGTGGAATCTCCTCTGGCCCCGGTATCGCAAGTCCCGTGCCTCACCGATCGCGCGGTGCCGCGTGTCGAATGCGTTTATGAGCGCCCTGGCCTATGTCGATGCTCCGCGGGCGTGACGATTCGGTCGCCACAGAGGCCAACTCGCTACAGGGTCATTTCACCGACGGACTCGGGGACCCGACCGTCTTGGGCTTCTTGATCGGCGGGGCATGATCGCCTTGCGCGAGCCCCGGTCGCCGCTGGCGTTGATGGGCCGCAAGCGTCACGGGTCGCTGCGTGCGTGCCGATTCCAGGATCGCCTCGACGACGCGGACGTCGCACCACCCTTCTTCCCCGGACGGCTCGGGCTCCCGGTCGTTCAGGATGCAGTCCGAGAAGTAGCGGAGCTCCGGGGCAAACTGGTCACCCTTACGGAAGGAGCGGCTCTTCGTCTCCTCTCCGATCGTGAGGTGGTGCTCGAGCTCGCCGACGTACTCGAAGGCGGGCTCGACGCGCAGATCGCCTTCCGTGCCGGCGATGCGGTAGCTCGAGACGCCGGCAACGCTGTTGCTGACGCAAAACTGAGCCATTTGCTGGCGCGGGAAGCGCAAGAGCACGGTGGTCGTGTCGTCGACGCCGTCGCGCTCGACCATGTCCGCCATGACGCTGATGGGCTCGGCATCGAACAGGTTTCGCGCCGCGTTGATGCAGTAGACGCCGAGGTCGTAGCTCGCCCCGCCGGCTTCGTCGGGGTCACGGCGGATGTCGCCACCGCGCACGACGTGGGTAAAGAAGGCGCTGAAGAGGCGTGGTTCCCCGATCCGACCGGAGCGGACGACATCGAGCGCAGCGAGCGTTGCCTCCTCGAAATGAAGCCGGTACGCGACCATGAGCTTGACCTCGCGCGCCGCGCACGCGTCGACCATTTTTCGACAATCTTCCGTGCTCGGCGCCAGCGGCTTTTCGCACAGCACGTGCACGCCCTGGGCTGCCGCGCGCAGGGCGAAATCCCGGTGATGCGCGTTCGGTGTGGCAAGGTAGACGGCGTCGATTTGCCCCCGTTCGAGCACCGACTCGAGCTCGTCATAGTTGCCGTCGAGCTCGAGCTCGTAGCGTTCGCGTAGGACGCGCCGCTTCTCGCTGTCGCCCGAGATCACGGCGACGAGCCGCGAGTTCTCCTCGGCGTGCGCGAAAGCGGGCAGCACGGCGACCTGCGCGATGTTCCCGGCCCCGACCACGGCATACCGCACCTGCTCTTTCGTTTTGGCCATGCCGAGCTGGCATGCACGCACCGATCCAAACGATCGACCGCGCGAAGCGCCGAGCAGCTCCCCGTCGATTCCAGCGAGACGGTGCGCGAGGAAGCGCGGACTCTCTCCGGAGAGTGAGCCCGCGTTCCCACGCAGCGGCTGGTTTAACCGGCCGGCTTGATGTCGCGATCGAGCACGGTCTTGCGACCGTCCGCGCGTGCGGACTCGATGGCCCGATCACACACCTCGCGCACCAGCTCAGAGAGCACCGGGACGATGCCGTCCGAAGTGTTCATCCCCGATTTCCCCTTGATGTAGGTCTTGAGCTTCGAGACGACGATCAGAACTTCGCCGCTTGTCGCCGGTGCCTTCTCTTCATTTCCATCGTTCACGGTTCGTTCCTCCACTGACAGGGCGGGTCTTGCCGCCTCACTTGCCTGTTGTAGAGCCCACTCCTCGCGGGTGGGAGCCCTCACGGCTTCCGCCCAGGCCTCACGGTGCCTCATCATCGGCAAATGTGCATCCCAACATTCGACGCTGCAGAAAAATAGCGCCGTCTTGCCTCGCTGGCAGGTCGAGACGCTACATTGGTAGTAATTTGCCCCGAAGGGGATCGGCTTGCGGCAGGTGCTGCAGACCTTGAACTGATCGGCCATCTAGGGATCCCGGAGCTCCCACGCTCGCGAGCCGTCGACCTTACGCTCGCGCGCGAGCCACGCAAGCACCGCGTCCGCCCACACTTCTCGCGCGGCGTCGCTCGGGTGGATCTTGTCCGGCTTGCGTTCCAAATCGTGGACGACGGTGTCCGAATCGAGGAACCGACACGGCTTCGAATTGGCCTCGATTACGGCCAAAATCCCGCTGTCCTGCTTCCAGCGCGGTGGTGAGATCCACACGCAGGGCCGGCCACCGAGACGTCGCACGAGCCTGCGTACGGAAGCGGCGCGTGTGTCGGGTGCCGAGAGCTCGAACTCGTTTGCGCCGAGCGTGATCAGCACGAGGTCGGGGCTGTAGTGCGCCACGTATTCGGGCAGCTCCGTACCATCGGCCCAGGTGGGTACGTAGCTCGACGTTTGAAACTTGAGCACGCTGTGCAGGCCGCGCGCCCGAAGTCGCGCGCCGAGCGGAATGCCGAGCGAGCCGGCGAACGAGTCACCCACTTGCAGCACGAGCGTGCCGCGCGGCAGCTCGGCGGAGCCCGCCGAGGTGGGGTCATGCGGCGCGCCGCTCGCCGCGGGATTGCTTTTCGCGTGCCCGTTTGCGTCGCGCGATGTTTTGGCCCCGGCGTCGCTCTCCGGGGCAGCCAGCGGTGTCGGTGCGCTTGCAGCCGCAGCGGACGCGTCGCTCGGCGGGGCATTCTGCGACAGTGACGTGTCGGCCGGATGGTGCGGAACGCAGCCGGCGAGCAGGGCGAGCAGCCCGAGCCCTAGGGGCAGCAGGTGCTGTTCCAGCCGACGCCAACGTCGCGGTTTTTGCATCCAGAGCGCCGGCTGACGAGATTTCGCGCAGCGTGGCTTCCGCCGACGTAGCGGAAGGCGTTCGGGCGGTCACGCGAATTGTGGCGGCAGTCCGCGTCGAATTCGGGTGAGCGCGTACGGGTTACGGTTTTTGCGCTCGCCGCGACGTCCTCGACCTTCGGATCTTCGGGCTCCGCGAGCACACAGCCGTGGCCCGACCGCTCCACCCAGCCGTCGCGGCAGCGCGGCTCGCCGGGAAGCACGCAGCGTACGCCGTTGAACTCCTTACCCTTCGGGCAGGAGCGCTCGAGCACGCCGTGCCGACACGAGCCCGGTTGCTCTTCCCCGAACGGACAGCTGCCGAGCGTACGCGCGCAGCGGAAGCCGAGGTGCGCGCCCGCTTGGCCGGGCGCTTGGCGATTGCGTAGCCGCGTGTGCATCCACTTCTCGAAGCGGCGGCTGAAGCTGCCGCCGCGATACACGCGGCTGTACCCGGTCTCGGGCGGCCAGGGGTACGGGCCGTACCAGTCGGCGCCCCACTCCCACACGTTGCCGCTCACGTCATAGAGACCGAACGCGCCCGCGGGAAAGCTCTTCACGGGGCACGTTCCGGGGCGCTTCCAGCATGTGTGCCCGTCCGGCGGGTCGTCGCCCCACGGGTACTCCGAGTAGGCGGCACCGCCGCGCGCGACGTACTCGAGCTCGGCCTCGCTCGGCAGGCGAGCGTCGCGCGCGCGGCAGTAGCCGTCGGCGTCGTCCCAGGTGACGCAGTTCACCGGGTGCTCCGCGCGTTCGGAGCGGCCGAAGTTGCAGAGAAACCCTTGCCGCGCGGGAGGCTGGCACGCGCCGCGCTCGACGCACGCCGCGTAGGCCGCGACGGTGACCTCGGTCTCGTCCATGCAGAGCTCGGGGAGCTCGGTGAGAAAGCGCGGGCTCTCGTCGTCGGCGAAGCCGTCGCTTGCCTCGGAGCCGACCCAGAATTTCCCGCCGGGCACCTTGAGCATGCCCGCCGGACAGGCCACGCGCAGGTTCGGCGCGGGCTCAGGGCTTCTGGCGGCGACGGCCGCCGGAATCGCCGAGCCGGCGCTGCGCGGCGCGGATGGCGCGGACGCCGCTGCCGCCGTCGCGTGAGGCAACGTCGCCGGCGACGGTTTCGAACGGCAGCCGCCCAAGAGCGCCAGCGCCACGACGATCCCGAGGCGCGCGGTCACGGCTTCTCTTTTGCCTCGTCACCGGCGCAGCGCTCGACGAGACGGAGCAGGCCGTCACGCCTCACCCGCGCGAGCTCCGCGTCCTTCTCGATCTCCTCGACCAAACCGAGGCGCCGCGGGCTTTCGCCGAGAGCGCAGGCCGTGATGACGCGCAGGCGCACCGCTTCTCGGTGCACGCTCGCGAGCGGCGACGCGCGCCGGAGCGCTACGTCGAGGTACGCCGCCGCTTCGACATAGTGGCCGCCGTTCAAGAGATTGCGCCCGATCAGATACGTCGGCACGTCGTTCAAGAATTCGCGGTCGGACCAGGCCTGAAGGCGCGGCGCGGCGGCCTCCCATCCCGGCGCGGTATCGCGCGTCCCGATCAAGAGCGCAACGATGGCGGCTTGCGCGTCGGTACCGCTCGCCCACTGCTTCACCTCGAGGGTTCGACGCCGATCTTCGTCGAAAGTAAGCTCGAGGGTGCGCGCGTAGAGCTCTTTGGCCTGGTCGGCGTGACCCTCGGCCAGGGCGAGATCGGCGGCGTTTTCCAGGGCATGCGAGACCTGGATCGAGAGCAGATCGCCGCGCGCCCCGAGCGCGAGGTACTGCGCCACGGCTCCGTCCGTGTTGCCGCGACGGTGCTCGCAGCCGGCGAGGCCGAAGCGGGCCTCCAGGTTGCGGGGGTCGAGGCCGAGCGCCTCGCGATAGGCGAGCTCGGCACCGCTCACGTCGCCGACGCCGAGCCGCGCACCGGCATCCGCGAGCGTGCGATCGACGATGCGCGGGCAGCGGCGCGCGAAGAACGGCGCCTTTTCGAAGCGCACCTTGGCGGTGCCTTCGGCGCGCGGCGTCACCTTGAGCGCTGCGAGCGCGTTGCGAAAGTCGGCGTCGAGCGCTGCGAGGTCCTTCCCTCCCGTCACCTCGGGTAGCGAGGCGCCGGCGTACCAGCGGCGAAGCGCCGGGGCACCGTAGCGAGCGCGCATGAACTGTACGAAGGCGCCCGCCACCGTGTAGGCCTTCGACGCGGTGATCCCCAAGAACTCGAGCTGAAATACCGAGCGGAGCGGGGGCAGGATCCCGACCTTGTGCATGGTCGCTGCCCACTCGAGATCGGTCAGCTCGTCGGTCTCGTCAGGAGCGGCTGCCACCGCGAAGCCCTCGATCCGGCCGGGATCCGGCAGCCAGCCCCCGAGGGGCCCCGCGACGCGGAACGGTCCGCTCGCGAACGAGCCCGCGATCACGTGCGCAAGCTCGTGGGCAATCACGGGATGCGGGTACGCCGCCTGCTGCACGTACACCTCGCGGCGCCAGGGCTTGGCGATGTACGTGTGCGAAGCGCCCATCAGCCAGCCCTTCTCGCTCTCGTTCGAGAACAAGAACACGCGGATGTGCTCGGGGCCGCGGGCGCCGAAGTAGCGCTCGACCTGGGCGACGGAGCCGTCGCAGTCACGCGTGAAGAGCGCGATGTCCCGCTCCGTCACGCTCCGAGCGTGGACAACGTCGCAGCGCTTGCCGAGGTAGTGACCCCCGAGCGCCTCCTCGATCGACGAGGCGGTGCTCCAATGTCCGAGGCGCGGCCCAGCGGCGGAGTGGACGAGGCTGAGGAGCGCCGTCGCGACGGCGAGCAGCGCGGTTCCGGGGCGCGCCAAGAGCACGGCGCGTAGCCCCTCCGCAGGAACGCGGTCGAGCAGCGTCGCCCCGAGCGTGACGGCCATGAGCGTTGCCGCCGTGCCCTGACGGTACGAGAGCAGCCGATCGACGACGCTCACGACCGTGTCGTAGAGAGGCCCCGCAAATACGCCGAAAAACGGGTCGAACGCGAAGACCATCGGGCTCGTGACGAAGCGGTAGAAGCTCACGCCGATGCAGGCGACCGGGCCGAGCAGCGCGAGGCTCGTCGCCACCACGCGCCGCACCCCACGCCCCCGGCCGCGGGTAACACGCGCCGTGACGCGGCCCATCACCGCCCCCCACACGCCTCCGAGCACGGCACCGAACCCCGGCCCGAGCACGTAAAGCCAAAGGCCCTCGCGGGGATCGCAGAAGCCGACGCGCGCGCCGTGCAGCAGCACCACCACGAACCCGACGACCCCGAGCACGACGCCGAGGCTCGCCCCGCGAGCTACCGCGTCGCTCGGGCGCGCTTCGGACGCGGCGAGCTCGAGCGACGCGGCCGTCGCCGCGACGCCGGGCAGGACGACGCCGCTCACGAGCGCCGCGTCGTAGCCGGGCCCGCCGAGCTGCGGCACGAACCCGAGCGCCCCGAGCGCGACCGTGGCGAGCAAGAGCGCGTTGCGCGGCGCCGGGTCCCGGACGGGCCAGAGGAGCGCGGTCCAGTCGCTCGCATCTGCCATCGTGGTTCGTGTTTGTCTTCGGGGCCCCCGGCCCTGAAAACTACCTTTCGACGGGTGCTAGGGCCGAACTTCGTTCTCGCGCGGCGGCTCGGACTGCTCGTCGCCGTCGTCGGGGCTCGGTTCGGGCTCGGCGAGCACGAGCGGGAGGACCTCGTCGATGCGGCTCACGAAGTGCACATCGAGATCGTTGAGCACCTCTTCGGGCACCTCGTCGAGATCGACCTTGTTCTTGGCCGGGAGGACGAGCTTGCGGACGCCGGCGCGGTGCGCCGCGAGCACCTGGTCCTTGATGCCGCTCACGGGCATCACGGCGCCGCGCAGCGTGATTTCCCCCGTCACGGCAACGTCGGGCCGGCACGCCGCGCGAAGGAGGAGCGAGGTGACGGCGACGAAGATCGGCAAGCCGATGCTCGCCGCGTCGCGGGCGGCGCCGCCGCGGGGCGCGTGGACGTGGAGATCGATCGACTTCAGCCACTCCGGCTCGAGCCCGAGCTCCACGGCTCGCGAGCGCACGAGCGAGACGGCCGTCTCGGCCGCTTCCTTCATCACGGAGCGCAAGCTGCCGGTGATGACGATCTCACCCTTGCCCGGCATCTTCGTGGCTTCCACGATCAGGAGGTCGCCGCCGTTGCTCGCGACGGCGAGGCCGCAGGCAACCCCGGGCACGAGCTTTCGCTCGGTGAGCTCCGGGCGGTAGCGCTCGGGGCCGAGCAGCTCGCGCACGAGGTCGGTCGTGACGCGGCGCCCCTGGACGTTCACGCCTTCGGCGAGCTTGACCGTCATGTCGCGGCACACGGCTGCGAGCTCGCGCTCGAGATTTCGGACGCCCGCTTCGCGCGTGTACGAATCGATCAAGAGCTCGGTCGCTTCGCGCTCGAAGCCGATGTCGTGCGGGACGAGCCCGTGCTCCTTCACCTGCTTCGGGATCAGGAACTGCTCGGCAATCGAGCGCTTTTCGGCCCGCGTGTAGCCGGGCACCTCGATGAGCTCCATGCGATCTTTGAGCGCGTCGGGGATCTGCCAGCCGTAGTTCGCGGTCGCGAGGAACATGACCTCGGACAGATCGAACGGCACGTCGATGTAGTGATCGACGAACGAATCGTTCTGCTCCGGATCGAGCGCTTCGAGCAGGGCCGCCGCTGGATCGCCGCGCAGATCGACGCCCATCTTGTCGACTTCGTCGAGCACGAGCACGGGGTTCTTGCTGCCGACCTTCTTCAAGGCCTGGATGATGCGACCGGGCAGCGCGCCCACGTAGGTGCGGCGGTGGCCGCGGACCTCGGCCTCGTCGCGCACGCCGCCCAAGGAGATGCGACCGTAGCGGCGCCCCATCGAGCGCGCGATCGAGCGACCGAGCGACGTCTTGCCGACGCCCGGCGGGCCGACGAAGAGCAGGATCGGGCCCTTCTTGTCGCGGCGGAGCTGGCGAATCGCCGCGTACTCGACGATCCGGCGCTTGACGCGATGGAGACCGAAGTGGTCCTCGTCGAGGCAGCGCTGCACGTCCTTCACGTCGATGCGATCGGGCGTCGTGCGGCTCCAGGGCAGGTCGGCGAGCCACTCCACGTAGGTGCGGGTCACCTGGTACTCGGCCGACTGCTGCTGCATGCTCGAGAGGCGCGAGAGCTGCTTCTTCGCCGCTTTCTCGGCCTCGGCCGGTAGCTCCGCCCGCGCGATGCGCTCGCGCAGCTGCTCGACCTCGTCGTCGTCGCCGCCCTCGCCGAGCTCCTCGCGGATGCTCTTCATGTGCTGGCGCAGCACGTACTCGCGCTGCGAGCGGCTGAGCTCGGTCTGGACGACGCTCGAGATGCGGTCCTTCACCTTGAGCACCTCGAGCTGGCGCTCGACCATCGCGAGCACGAGGCCGACGCGGTCGGCGACCTCGAATGCTTCGAGGATGCTCTGCCGCACGGTGATACCGGCCTGCTCTTCGGGGAAGTTCGAGGCGATGAGGTCGGCGAGCGCCCCCGGCTCGCGCACGTTGTCGAGGATGCTCGAGGTTTCCTTGGGCAGGTTCGGCATCAGCGCGAGCACCTCGCGCGTGCGCTCCCGCAAGCGGCGGCCGAGATCCGCGAGCGACTCGGGGCTCGTCGCCGGCTCCGGGATGCGCTGCACCTCGGCGCGCATGTACGGCTCGAGCCCGTGCGCGGCGACGAGCTTGAAGCGACCGAGCCCGTTCAGGACGACGCTGTAGTTCGACGGACCGAGCCGGATCACCTTCACGACGCGGGCGAGCGTTCCGACCTCGTAGAGATCCTCGAACGTCGGCTCCACCGTCTCGGCGTTGCGCTGCGTGAGCACGCCGACGAGCGCGCTCTCGTTGCCGACCAGATCCTCGACGAGCCGCACCGAGCGGGGGCGCCCCACGTTGATCGGCACGACCGACATCGGGAACAGCACCGAGTTCCTGAGTGGCAGGATCGCGATGCGCTCCGGGCGACTGGCCCTTTCGGTCCCGCGCATACGCTCACAGTAGTACGGACGCGCGCTCCGTCCAGCGGCGGGTTGCCAGAAAGTCGTCCGATTTCGCGGTGTCCGCCCGTTCGTGCTAACCCGGCGGGGCCATGCTGAAAGGCGCGCCCCCCGTGCTTTTCGCGGTCGCGCTCGCCACCGCCTGCGCCGCGTCACGCCCGACGAGCCCCGAGGGCACGCTGTCCGCATACGCCTCGGCGCTGCGCGCGGGCCGGGCGCGCGAGGCCTACGACCTCCTGAGCGCTGAAGCCAAAAAAGACATTCCTTACGCGAGCTTTCAGCGGATACTTCGCGAGAATCCTGCGGAGGCCGTCGCCGTCGGGCGCGCCCTCGCGCAGCCGGCCGCGCCGCCGCGCGTCACCGCCGTGGTCAAAGCGCCGAACGGCGAGGTCCTGCTGCTCGTGCTCGAGGACGGCGCGTGGCGCGTCGACGGCTCGGCCATCGATCTCTACGGCCAGGCCACGCCGGAGACGGCCCTGCGTTCGTTCGTGCGGGCGTTCCGGAACCGGCGCTACGACGTGCTTCTGCGCTTCGTCCCCGACGCCGAGCGCGAGGGCCTCGACGAGAAGAAGCTCAAGGGCTCCTGGGAGGGCGAGGAACGAGCCGAGCTCGAGGGCCTCGTGGCCGCCGTGGAGAGCAGCCTCACGACCGCGAGCTTGGAGGTGACCGGGGATCGGGCGACGATGGCTTTCGGTACCGGCGGTACCGTCGAGCTGATCCGCGAGCGCGGACTCTGGAAGGTCGAAGACCTTCGCTAAGGACATCATGGGACGTACGGCGAGCGTGGAGCGAAAGACCCGGGAGACCGCGATCCGGGTGGAGATCGATCTGGACGGATCGGGCAAGGCGACGATCCAGACGCCCCTGCCCTTCCTTTCGCACATGCTCGAGCAGATCGCGCGCCACGGCGGCTTCGATCTGTCGGTGTTCGCCGAAGGCGACGTGGAGATCGACGGGCACCACACGACCGAGGACATCGGGATCGTGCTCGGCAAGGCCGTGCTCGACGCGCTCGGGGATCGGCGCGGGATCCGTCGCTACGGGTCCGCGACGCTGCCCATGGACGAAGCGCTCGTGACGGCGGCGCTCGATCTGTCGGGCCGGCCGTTCTTCGTGTGGCGAGTGCCGCTCCCGAAGGCCAAGCTCGGCAACTGGGACGTCGAGCTCGCCGAGGTGTTCTTCGAGGCATTCGCGCGCACGGCCCAGGCGAACCTGCACATGCGGCTGATCGAGGGGTCGAACCTGCACCACATCGTGGAGATCTCGTTCAAGGCCTTCTCGAAGGCGCTGCGCGAGGCGACCAGCATCGATCCGCGCTCGCCCGACGTGCCGTCGACCAAGGGAGTGCTCGACTGATGGAGGCGATCGTCGTCGACATCGGCATGGGCAATTTGCGCTCGGTCGCGAAGGCGGTCGAGACGGCGGGCGGTGGTCGCGCCACCGTGACGCGCTCGGCCGACCCGGAGCGGATCCGCCGCGCCGATCGCCTGATCTTTCCCGGACAGGGTGCTTTCGCCGAGGCGGCGCGCGGACTTGCCGCCGGCGGGATCGCCGAAGCCCTGACGGAAGCCGTGAAGCGCGGCGTGCCGTACCTCGGGATCTGCCTCGGCCTGCAGGTGCTGTTCGAAGGCAGCGAAGAAGCGCCGGGCGTTCCGGGGCTCGGTTGGATGCGCGGCCAAGTGCAGCGCCTTGCGGGGGCTCCCGGCATCAAAATTCCGCACATGGGCTGGAACCAACTCGAGCTCCACGGCGGGGGACATCCGAACCTCCAGGCGGCCGGTGGCGCCTCGACGTGGGTGTATTTCGTCCACTCCTTTCACGCAGTGCCGGCCGAAAAAGACGTGCTCCGAGCGACGGTGAGCTACGGACCGAACCAGGTGACCGCTGCCGTGGCACGCGACAACGTGCTCGGAACGCAGTTCCACCCGGAGAAGAGCCAGGCGGCGGGGCTTGCGCTCCTTGCCGGCTTCTTGGCAGGGTGATGGTCCATGGAAGTGATTCCGGCGCTCGACCTGCTCGACGGCAAGGCGGTTCGTCTGCGCCAAGGGCGCTATGACGAGGTAACCGTTTACGACGAGCACCCGCACATCGTGGCGGCGGAGTGGAGCGGTCGGGTGCGGCGGGTGCACGTGGTGGATCTCGACGGCGCCAAGCAAGGCAGGCCCGTGCAGCGCGTGCTCGTGCGCAAGGTCGTCGCGTCGTTCGGTGCCGGCGTTCAGGTGGGCGGCGGCGTTCGCTCGATGGCGGCCGTCGACCAGTATTTCGACCTCGGTGTGGAGCGCGTCGTGCTTGGAACGGCGGCGATTCGCGACCCCGAGCTGGTTCAGACCGCCGCGGCCGCGTACCCGGGACGCATCATCGTCGCCGTCGACGCGCGCAACGGCAACGTCGCGACGGACGGCTGGACCGATCAGTCGGAGCGCCGCGCCATCGACGTCGTGGGCGAGATCGCAGCCCTGGGCCTCGCGGCCGTGCTCTACACGGACATCGATCGCGACGGCACCGAGGTAGGGCCCAACGTGGAGGCGACCGCGACCCTCGCGAGCGAGGGCGGCGTCCCCGTCATCGCCAGCGGCGGCGTCGGCAAGGTGGAGCACCTTGCGGCTCTCGCCAAGGCGGGCCCCAAGGTCGTCGGCGCCATCGTTGGCCGAGCCCTGCACGAGAAGCGCTTCTCGCTGGAAGAGGCGATCTCTGCTGCCAGCGGGCGCGCTGCCAATGGCTGAACGCCCGGGTCGCGATCCGACCGAAGCCCTCTCGCGGGCTTCCGTCTTCCCGACCCGAGCGGTGCCGGAGGCACCGGGAGGCCCCGAATCGGAAAACCCGGCCCCCTCGAGCGTCTTCAACGGCGAGGAGTTCCTCTTCCACCTCTACCGAGGCAGCGAGCTCCTTCAAGACAACTGCGTCAATGAAGCGAAGGAAGAGCTCGAGCAAGCGCTGCGCTTCCAGCCGCGCGACTCCGAAGGCCAGGGGCTCCTCGGCGTCGTCTACTTTCGGCTCGGGATGTATCCGCGCGCGATCGGCATCTACGAAGATCTGATCAAGAACTTTCCCGCCGAGATCACGCCCCGCGTCAACCTCGCGCTCTGCTACCTGAAGACGGGCCAGCAGCATCAAGCGCGCGACGTGCTCGAGGAAGTGATCTCACGCGAGCCCGAGCACAAGCGCGCCTGGGGCTACTACGGCCTCGCGCTCGAGCGGCTCGGCGAGTACGGCAAAGCCCTCGCGGCGTTCGAGCAGGCAGGGCAGCCGCAGCTCGCCCGCCGCATGCAAAATCGCATCGAAGAGGCGAGCCCCCCGAGCGATCCGCCCGGCGAAGCCGAGCGCCAGCACGACGAAGTGCGCCTCGCTGCGGCGGACGCGGTGCAGGAGCTCGAAAGCCTCACGCCGTTCGTGTCCGCACGCGAAGAAGCCCGCGAGCTCGAGCCAATGCGCTCGAAACGTTGGCGCGCGCGGGAGCCCGGCGAGGAAGTGGTGCCCGCGCGTCCGCGTCCATCGCGACCCCCGTCGGGCCAGTCGCGCGTTCCCGGCGTCGCGGGGCTGTCGCTGCCACCGGTCTCCGAGGCGATGGAATTGCCGCCGCCCTCGCGTCGCAGCGTGCCTCCCGAAGCGCAACCCGAGCCCCCCGCGGCCGAAGCTCCGCACCCCGGCTCACCCTCGGCGCTCGTGGCCGAGGTCGCCGTGGGCGCACCCGACGCGCGCGAGCGGCTCGTCGTGCGCGGCAGCATGGCGCTCGTGCGGGTCGAGGTCGGCTTCGCGATTCGCAACGATGCCCTGCGCGCGGTTCAACCCGACGGCGCCGGTTTCGCGCGGACGCCGCTGCGCCGCCGGATGCGCGGCCGCGAATCGGACGAGCCGTTCGGCGGGCCTGCCACGCCCTGGTCCTTGCTCGAGGGGCCCGGCGTCGCGGCACTCGCGGCCGCGAGCGGTCGCTCGGTCGCCGCGCTCGAGCTCGGGGGCGAGTTCGTCTACCTGCGCGAGGCGCGCCTGCTCGGCTTCGATTCGAGCGCCCGTTACGAGAACGGCCGCTTGCCGGCGCCGCCGCAAGAGCCCGCGCCGATCGTCATCGTTCAGCTCTCCGGCCGCGGGCTCGTGCTCGTCGAAAGCGAGCGTCCGCTCAGGGCGTTGCGGGTCAGCGCCGAGCGCCGCATCATCGTGCGGAGCGAGTCGGTGGCAGGCTGGACGGGACGCATGCTCGCGCAGCCGCTCACCGCAGAAGAATCACCCACCCACGCTCACGGCTTCGTCTCCTTCGCGGGCGAAGGGGCCGTGCTGCTCGACGACGCATGACCATCCCGAGCGAGCCCCCGCCGTCCGTCGCGCCGCCGAAGAAGCCACGGCCGACGCGCGCCGAGCGCAAGCGCCGGCGCCGCTCGATGAGCCAGGACGCCTTCAACCTGCCGAACCTCCTCACGATGGGTCGCATGGTGGTGATCCCGCTCGTGATCCTGCTCATCGACCGCGGCTCGCCCAAGGATTGCTGGTGGGCGGCGCTCGTCTACTCGGCCGCCGCGCTCACCGATCTCATCGACGGCTGGCTCGCGCGCCGCATGCACGTCGTGAGCGTGCTCGGGAAATTCCTGGACCCGCTCGCGGACAAGCTGCTCGTGATGGCCGTGCTCATCTACATGATCCCGATGGGGCGCATCTCGACCTGGGCCGTGGCGCTGCTCCTCGCCCGCGAGATCTCGGTCACGGGACTGCGCAGCATCGCGAGCAGCGAGGGTGTGGTGATCGCGGCGGGCGACGACGGAAAGACCAAGACGGCGCTGCAGATGGTCGGCATCCTGTGCCTGATCCTCGGCTACCCGTATCACCTGACGCTCGGCCCGCTGGATCTCGGCATGGTCGACCTCGTCTACGTGGGCCGGGCCCTCGTCTACGTGTCCCTCGTGTTCTCGATCCTGAGCGCGCTCTCGTACACGCGGCTTTTCGCGGAGGCCGTGGAGGCGAAGAACAGCCGGGGGGCCGGTTGATCCCGGTAAACATCCGGTGCTAGAAGGCCTCGCGTCATGCTTCGCACCGCTTTCCGCCTCCTGATCCGCGCCGGCCTCGTGGTCGGTCTTGCCGCGAGCTTCGGGGCCGGCTGCAGCCGTCAGGCCGAAGGCGAGCGCTGCGACTTCACCTGGGCGGGTGACCAAGACTGCGACGACGGCCTCGTCTGCACGCCGTGCGGCAATCTCCAGAAGCCGCAGCAGGTCCAGGAGCAGAACGTCGACCGCTGCTGCAAGCCCGGCGGCTCCTACACCGACACGCGCTGCATCCCGACCACCAACCCGACCGGCGAAGCGTGCAACACGCACATTGTCGA
>Ga0070682_100000284_pt1 | contig 36241 bp, 32 predicted proteins | sample KBSC63LmetaG_FD_64668 | JGI IMG/M metagenome (GOLD analysis project Ga0070682, IMG submission 64668) | Corn rhizosphere microbial communities from Kellogg Biological Station, Michigan, USA - KBS C6-3L metaG | ecosystem: Host-associated > Plants > Roots > Rhizosphere | place: USA: Michigan...
GCTGTACTCCGGAAGGGAAGCTGCGGCTCTATCGCACCAGGGATGCGGGCGATTCGTGGGAGCCGGTTAGCAACGGCCTGCCGCAGGAGAATGCACTCGAGACGGTGCTCCGCGACGGCTTGTCGGCCGACAAGTTGCAGCCTACCGGGATTTATTTCGGCACACGCAACGGAAAGCTCTTTGGCTCTGCTGACGCCGGAGAGTCCTGGGCTCCGATCCTGGAGAGCTTGCCGCCGGTAGTCTGCGTTAAGACGGCTGTAGTCAATTAGTCGAAAATGATTGTGGCCTAATTTGTAATCCTCTGTGCCTTCTCCGTGTTCCCTGTGACTCTGTGGTGAGTATTGCGTAGTTTCACCACCACAGAGACACAGAGGACTCAGAGGTTGCACAGAGAAAACTGGGACTAGGCCACCATCAAAAATTGTTAACGAAAGCACCCCTATGAAAAAGACTTCAAACCGTCTGGCGTTTGCGATGGCGATCATTACACTCGGCGCCATCTTTGGGATTACGCTTACGTTCCCCAATGTTCGCGCGCAGGAAAAAGCCGCGCCGGCAAATAAACTGATTGAGTTTCACATGGCGTTGCTTAAGCATGGTCCGTCGTACCAAGCGGCCGGCATGCCTAAGGATTTGCGGGCGCAGCACATAGCGAATGTCATGAGCCTGCTCGAATCGGGCAAGGCGGTGATTGCCGGCCCACTCGCCGATGACGGAGATATAGCGGGGATATTGATATTTCGCGCACCATCGGCAGCAGAGGCGCGCGCCTGGGCGGAAAACGATCCGGCTGTGAAGGCTGGCTTCTTTGCGGCTGAGATGCATCCGTGGTGGTCTGAAGATGTGATGAAGAAACCCTCAACCCCGATGAAGTTGACCACGGCGTATCTGGCACTGTTAACCAGAGGCGCAAAGTGGACGCCGGAAAAAACTCCGGCTACCGAAGAACTTCAGAAGGGCCACATGGCCAACATCATTCGCCTCGCGGAGCTGAAGAAGTTAGTGGTGGCCGGGCCGTTTGGCGACAACGGAACCCTGCGCGGCATTTTCGTTTTCAAAGTTGGTTCGCTGGAAGAAGCGCGCGCTTTGTCAGAGTCGGATCCGGCGGTGAAGGCGGGACGTCTGGCGATCGACGTTCATCCCTGGATGGTTCCCGAGGGCGTATTGCCTTAGTTCTTGAAGATGATCACCTTTAACGTAACAGGATTTCTCACAGACTTTACTGGGGGAGTAAGTCAGATTCCGCTTGAGTCGGAGGTCACTCGTCTGGGCGACGCGCTGGAGCTTTTGTGGCGCCAGCATCCTGGTCTCAGAGATCGTGTGGTGAACGAACGGGGACAACTCCGCCAACACGTGAACATTTTTCTGAACGAAGACAATGTCCGCCGCAAACAGATGCTCGACACCGCCATTCCCGCAAATTGCGAGATCACCATTTTGCCCTCGGTTAGCGGGGGATAAGAGTTTCAAGTTTCAAGTTTCAAGTCCAGAGTTCCAGGGGGCGATTGGCATTTTCGCCTCCGGCCGGTCAAGTCAGGTTTTGAGTCGAACCAACCCTTGTTGTAGTTCGTAGTCCTAACTTGGAACTTGAAACTTGAGAATCGCTTTTATGTATTGTCCCAGTTGCGGTTCAGAGGAACGACAGCTCAGCCAGTACTGCCGTGCCTGCGGCACTGACCTTCGGGTTGTCCGCCGCGGGCTCGAGCAGCCTGACAGCATCACCGCGTCGGCAGTTAGCGCGCGTGAACAAATCAGCCAGGCCATGGCGGAAAAAATTCGCCAGATGGAATCCGCTCGCGACTTGAAGCAGGTGGCGGAAGACGTCCTGCCGCAAATCGAAAAGTTTCTTGAATCGCCGGAAGAGAAGCGCTTGCGTCGGATTCGTGCCGGGGTGATTACCGCTCTGGCCGGTTTCGGCGCGGCCCTGGTTATTTTCCTGGCCAGCCTCGAAGCTCACGATCTGGTGCCATTTATTGCGCTCGGATTGATCGCGTTTTTCGTCGGGCTGGGCATAGTTATCAATGGCCTTGTCTTCACGGTGCCGCGCAAGAGTCTTGCGGATCGATCCGAAGACGCAGAGTCGCAACGGCGACTTGAAGAAGCCCACGCGGCGAAGCGATTGTCGGCCCCATCTCAAACGACCAACGACCTGCCGAATCCCGACCTGATCGCTGCACGCCCCTTAGTTACTGAGCACACTACACACCATCTCACGCCCAATAAATCGTAACGCAAACTGTTAGTTTGCGAAGGACCTTGAACCCATCGAATCAACGCAAACTAACAGTTTGCGTTACAACTTAGCCAGTGAAGTCGCGAATATCGCTGAATGGAGTTTCCGGATTGTTGAAGTCAGGCCGGTAGTAGTAAGCGGCGCCGTCAAACTCCTGCGTCCACCCTTCTTCCATTCCCAACTCTTCCAGCGCCGTAAGCGCGCGCAGCCACTCGTTTTCCGTAATGCGTCGAGAAAGCAGGATGTGACGTTTGCTGGTCGCGGCTTGATGCGTGGGGTAGTACTGCGCCATAAGCGAAATCGCCACGCGCGGGCTGAGCGCATCGCGAATCCATTCGAGCGACTCGCGAATGCCGCCGATATCATTTGGCAAAACTAATAAACGAATGATCAGGCCGCGCTGCAACCGTCCATTTTGATCGAATACGAGCTCGTCGCCGACCTGGCGAAACATTTCAGCGATGGCCGCGCGAGCGTGGGTTTTGTAGGCGGGCACTTTTGAATACTGATAGCCGGCTTCGTCTTCCGCGTACTTCAGATCAGGCAGATACACTCCGACGATTCCATCCAAATGTCGCAACACCTCGACCGCGTCGTAAGCGTTCGTATTGTAGACAATCGGCACTTGTAAACCTGCTTGCGCGGCCAACAGGATTGCGCGGGCCATTTGCGGTGCGAAGTGTGTAGGTGAGACGAAATTAATATTGTGACAACCCCGGGCCTGCAGCTCGAGCATGATCTCGGCAAGACGCTCGTGCGTCACTTCGTTCTTCAATTGCTGTTTATGCGTCTGCGAGATTTGGTAGTTCTGGCAATAGACGCAGCGAAGATTGCAGTTGCCGAAGAATATATTTCCGGCCCCGTGTGTACCTACGAGTGCAGGCTCTTCGCCAAAGTGCGCCGTGTACGACGAAACGATCGGCAGCCGGCCCGAGTAACAGGCGGCGATATCGTTTTGCAAACGATTGTTGAGGCAGTCGCGCGGACACACTGTGCAGCGTTCCAACAAGGTCTCGAGCGCAGATACACGTCGAGCCAGTTCACCCGTCTCCAACAGGTTTAAGTAGCCCGGGCGGTTGTGCTGGTCGACGAACATCTATTATTTGCGACTGCGAAAGTGAACGAAGTGAGGTTTGTGTTGCTCAACCAGATCGGCAGGCGCCACCCTTGTTGTCAGGCGCCAGACGAAATCCATCTCGGCGTGAATTGTACTGAGCGCCAGCCTTGCTTCAAAAATCAGAAGGATGCTGCCATAAAACAGACAGCATGCACCGAGTAGGCCGACGACCACGGGCACGAAGTTATAAGCGGGGAGCCTCGGGACAAAAGCGACGATCCCGATCGCCACGCTGGTAGCGACGAACATGCCGGTCGCCAAATAAAAAGCCACCATCGATCGTTGCAGGATTCGCGCCCGGCTGGTCAGCTTGTCGAGCTGCGCGAAGATAATACCCTGACGTTCTTTGGTGTCATTTGAATTGGTGCGCGCCAGCTCCTCGAGCTTGTCTGACAAAGCGCGCACGCGATCGACAACTCTACCCAGACGCGACGAGGTCGACAGAATCATGCTGCCGCAAGCCGAGATCAAAACTGCCGGCGTAATCATCGCCGTCAGCACGGCAACCGCTGAAGACATCGGATCCACTCTCAAGCTTTTGGAGTGCGGTGACCTGTCACCGCTTTCTCTTCGCGGCGGCTTGACGCCGCGGTCTTCCACAAACGTTGCGACAGATCGCAGCGAAACCAAAGCGGTGACAGGTCACCGCACTCCAAAAGCGACCCTCATTTCAACCTAACACTATCCGCGTCGTCTCGTACGGCGACGATTGACGGCAGGCTTTGGCGTGACCGGCGGCGTCACGGTAACGTCTGGGACTGTCTGTTTCGGACGCATCTGTTGTTTGATTAAGTCCAAAACCATCTGCTGCGGAAAGTCGGCGCGCACCAGAACTTCATCGCCCTCCGCGGTGATGGAAAATCCCTTCAATAAGGTTTGTGCAGTCGGATCAGGGATCGACTTACTCATGTACTGAAACAAGCCCGTGTAAAGATTTGCGAATATCCGCGCAGTGTCAGGATTGTCGGCATTGGAAACGCCACGAAACATGAAGTTAGTGGCATCCATCGTCAGCGCGCTGTAAAAGTCACCAATCCGCGAATCACAACGAGGTGTGCGCGGAGTAGTTTCCGTGCCGAGCATGCCGAAGCTTTTTGCGAACGACCCCCACGGCGAACCAGCGATACTCATAAGCGCGTTCGGATCGCGCACGAGCAAATTCAAGGCTTCGGTGCTGATGCGGCCGCGCCCGTCGCCGGCGTCGATTGCGGACCGCAAATAGCCCGGGGTTCCAGCGGCGATGGTGTTCGCGTTGAGCGACACGACGCCCATCTCAGTAAAGTATTTGAGGAAGGGATTCTTTTCGGATTCCTTCGCGATAGGCTCGATGGTAATCAAGCCCAAAGTCTTGCCTCCATATGGCTCGTCACGAAGTTTGCCCTGCGACGCCATGCGCGCCAAACCCATCAGCGAATCAGCATTAAACTCTCCGCTGCTGACCACCATGAATTCGGGCGGCTGAAAATTCAGGTCCGCAGTTGGCTTTCTGAAACGTACCGCGATTACCACGTATTGGATTTTGGTGGGATCAACGCCCGCCTGGGTTTTTGCTTCCGCAAAACTCTTGCGCATGTTTTCGAGATCAGCCGCCGGCAGAAACTTCGGCAAGGCGTCATTAAGAATCCGTTGCGGATTAAGGTAAATAAGCAGATCCGCTTCCGGCAGGTTTGCAAGCGAGCTGACCATTGCCTGACTCGCGGGCGACAGCGTTGCACTGTTCGGCACGTTGCCGCCGGAATTAATTGCGGTCAATTGAGGACTGCCAGCGTTCGCATGCTCAGTCGCAGTTTGCGCCTGCGCGCCCAGGGCGATTGCCATAACCAACGCGAGCACGGTTAAGAGGGAGCTAAAAGTTTTTTGCACAGCCGAGGCCTCCGTTAAGGTTTTGAGTGACTTTTCAAGAATTGTTACGCAGCGCATCTTACACCCAGTCGAGCTTTGGTACGGTAAACTGATCGCGCACGTTCCCGGTATTTAAGGTCGAGGCGGGCTCGAAGAGTAAAACTTCGACCTCTTCCTCCGCAATTGGCCGGTGTTCGACGCCGTGCGGCACAATAATAAACTCACCGGCCTCAACCCACACGTCGCGCTGTTGCTCGGGCGAGCCGGCAGCGGCTGGCTCGCGAAACTCCATTCGGAATCTGCCCTTGACGACGAAGAACAACTCGTCTTCATTGTCATGATGGTGCCAGGTAAACGGCCCGTGAAACTTAACCAGCTTTACGTATTGGCCATTCAGCTCGCCGGCGATGCGCGGATTCCAGTAGTCAGTGATGAGTGAAAACTTGTCCTGAAGATTAACTGGTTTCATGGCAATGAAAGAGCGGGGGCAGGCCCCCTTCCTGACCCCGAGCTGAACACAGTTGAACTCTGATCGTCATTGAAAGGCTTTCAACGCAAGTTTTACGCGACAAGCTGAGAGTCTCAGGGTCAGGAAGGGGGCCTGCCCCCGCTCTTAGTTGCGAAAGATTTCATCGAGCAGACGCGCCAAACGATAGCCACCCTTGGCCAATTGTTGGCGCACCAACTCGCGATTGAGCGACTCGTAGTTTGCCGGTCGCGTGGCGTCGTACACGATGTCTGTGACCTGCTTGCCATCCTTCATGACAGGTTTACCATCGCGCGTTGTCACGTTAATAGTTCGCTGGCCGGTGATAGTCAAACCGCGATACGTGTGATCACGAGATTGCCGCAAAGTGTCGTTGGCAAATTGTGCTGCCCAGCCAGTAATGGGCCCACGCGGATTCCAACTCTTTTGCGGCCGCACGGTCGTTTTCAGAAACAATCCCAGGTCTTCAGGATTTTGCTTGTGAGTTGTATCCATTAGCAGTGTGACCAGGTCAAAGTCCCAGTAACCGTGCAGCTTCTTCTTTTCACCGTCAATCACCAGCTGGTTCGCGCCGTTGTCGCTGGGTAAACTTTTCCTTTTTATAACCAACGGATCGCGCTGAATGAAAAACTTTCCGGTGACGGGGTTTTGATCAATGTAGCCACAGCCAATGTGCAGAGGCTGGTGCATGTCTCCCAGAAAATGCACCACCAGCTTCAAGGCATTGCGTTGGCTTAAAGGATGATTCGGATCAGGATGTCCCTGCAAGGTACGGATGGAAACGTTCAACATGTGGACGACATCGTTGTCGGGGGCGAAATCCGGACAGGCTTGGTAGCTTTTGCAGTTGAGCGGAAGATCGTCGTAATGCCATTCGCGGTTTTTCTCGTTGTGCGCCAGGTCCATCAGAAACTCATTCGTGTCCGGATCGGGATCGGGCTTGCCCATTCGTTCCTTGACCGTGTCTGCCCAACTCGCGATGTTTGCCAGCGTTTCGCCGGGCTTAAGAATTTGCGCAATTCTCTGGGCCGTGTGCGGTTTGATGCGTAGCGACGCAATTTTGCCAACTGTTTGATGGCCGTTGTCACCCCAGCCGAATACGCTGGTTGACGACGTCACGATAAGCGCGCTTAGGAAGAGTGCGGACAGTTTCTTCATCAATGGGGTCTCCGAAATCTTTGGTTGTGCGAATCGATGGGAGAGCCTGAGATGGAACTCAGGCGATTAGGATAACCGCCGCGAGTTTTATGTCAATGCGCCGCCGCAGGTGCAGTAGCCCGACCGTCAGGGAGGGCTTCTCTAAACGGTCAAGCCCTCCCTGACGGTCGGGCTACTGCACCGGTACTCAGCGGGGCGCGCGTGATTCGCCGCTCAATCGCATTTGGGATATCCTGAACGATTACAGCGGAAGGGGAATGGGCAAAGGTTAAAGGGTAACGGTGATTCCCTTTCCCCCTTCCCCTTTCCCCTGATATTCAATAAGCAGACCAATCAAGAGATTCAAGTGCTTAACTTCGCCATTCAAACCGCCCGTGATGCGGGCGCGATTCTTGTCGATCGACTGGGACGCGCTCAAGTTTCAAACAAAGGTGACATCGACCTTGTGACCGAAGCCGACGTGGCTTCCGAACAACTGATCATCGAACGCATTCGCTCGCATTATCCGCGACACGCGATCCTGGCGGAAGAATCAGGCGCCAGCGAGGAGTTGAACACCGGAAAAAGCGAGTGGAAATGGATCATTGATCCGCTCGACGGCACCACTAATTACGCGCATGGCTATCCCTGCTTTTGCGTTTCTATCGGTCTCGAACGCGAGGGTGTCATTGAAATTGGCGTTATCTATGATCCGACTCGCGATGAGCTGTTTGCCGCCGAACGAGGCCAGGGCGCCACGCTCAACGGGCGCCGCATGCGCGTTTCGGATGTTGCAGACTTAAACCAGGCGATGCTCTGCACCGGCTTTCCTTACAACGTGCGCGAGCGTCCAAATTTCGCTCGTGACTTCGCCAATTTTACGATGGCAGCGCAGGCCGTTAGACGCGACGGCTCGGCTGCAATCGATCTGGCTTACCTCGCGTGCGGACGCTTCGATGGATTCTGGGAAGATGGATTAAAACCTTGGGATGTAGCTGCCGGTATCCTCTTGATAGAAGAAGCTGGGGGTCAGATTACTGACTTCAACGGTGGGCCAGTGGACATATATGCGGCCAGGGTGCTTGCGAGCAACGGTCTGATTCACGACGCGATGATGCGTGTGCTGCGTGCGGCTGTGTAACGCAAACTGTTAGTTTGCGTCTTCATCTCCAGGTGAAAGGGTACTCAAGAAATACGCAACACTAACAGTTTGCGTTTACAAATAGCCGGGTTTTTCAGCGCCAACGGCGCGAAGTGTAGTAGCCCAGGGCGACGCCCTGGGTGAGAGGCCATTGCGGTTGAGAAGCTCTGAAAGCGCGAAAATGTCTGAGTCGTTCAAAAAGTTCGCGCCTTGGGCGCTGAGAAGACGCAAACTAACAGTTTGCGTTACCAGGTCAGAGCGCTGAACGAATAATTTCTGCGAGGCGTTCAGTTTCACGACGCGCGCCTTCACGCGTTTCTTCACCAGGTCGTAGCGCGACCCGGATAACCGGGTGATAGATTATCTCAACCTTGCGCGGTCGCGGAAACAATTGGTTCGCGGGCCACGCCCTGTTCGCACCACGAATCGTCACGGGCAATATCGGCACACCAGCCTCGAGAGCCATACGCACCGCGCCGCCCTTCATCCTAATCATCGAACCGTCAGGTAATCCGCGCCCGCCTTCCGGAAAAATCACCACCACCCCGGAATCGCGCAGCCAGGTCAGCGAACGTCGAATTGCGCCTGGGTCACTGCCTGAAACGTGGAGCGGCCAGGCGCCGAGCATCTGGATTCCTTTGCCGACCACCGGCCAGGAAAAGGCTTCACTCCACGCGAGGAAACGCATCGGCCTCTTTACTGGTATCGCCAGCCAGAATGGATCACCGTAACTTTGGTGGTTCGCAGCGATTATCAGCCCGTTTGCTTGCGGAATGTTTTCCACTCCCTTGTGTTCCAGTTTCCAATAGAGCCGGCTGCCGAGGCGGATGATTGGCCGCATCAAATTGATCGACCACTGCGGCAGAGCTGCCTCGCCACGCTTCGAACCTCTCTCAGGCTTGCTGGTAGCTTTTGTTTGCGGATTACTCACGGCAGCAAGGTTAATAATTTGAGTTATGCTTTTAGACGGGTTTTTAAGAAATGATCAAAGGCCCGCCTAAAGGCGGTACTCCAAACTACACCGGGCAGGTGGTTGGCGGCAAAGACGGTGAAGCGTTAGAGCGGCCACTCGCGATCGATGAATTCGACGTGAAGACGCGGCACCCCGGTTGCGCCCATGCTCGATCCGCGGACGGCTGCGTACAGAGTGATCTTGTACTGCTCGCTTGATAGTCGAACGAAACGACCGGGCGGCAAATTGAGCGAGGTGTAAATGGCAGCACCCTTCTGACTGATATTTTCGGTCACGGTTTGTTCGCTGAAATCTACTTCACCCTTTTCGTTCAACGTTTGCAGCAGCATGTCGACGGGAATATTGTGACGCGTGTGCGTGCGATTGTCCGACGCGCTCATTTCAACCGGAACCCATTCTTCTACTGTCGTAACCTGACCGGTGAACGCGCTGACCTCATAACGTTTCGCGGGATTCTCTTCGTAGGTTCGCGGCGGTTGTTTGCCGATGAAAGCGGCGCCCACTTCAAAGCTCGCTGACTTATTATCTGCCGTCGTGGCGGGCCTGATGTATCTGATTACTGCCCAAACGCGATATTGATCTTCCACGTGATCGAAGACACGTAACTGTCGCGGCATCGGGATCGTCATGTGCACCAGGCGGCCTTTTTCTACCGGCCGCTTTAGTGTGAAGCCGGCGCCAAACGGGGTTACGTCCGTAAGCCGCGTAATTTCGGTCCACTCCAGATCCACTGTTTCCCGGCAGCGCACTCGCACGGGCAACTGCAACTCCAATCGCTCCCGAATCCGCTTCCAGGTCCGCTGTTCTGACATCTTGTTGCCGTTGATATTCCGCGCCGTAAATCAGCACGGGGATTGCCGATTTCCCTGGCTGTCGGGGCGGATCTTGCTGACCTTCCTTGTTAAGCCGAAGCTATTGATTTTACTAGGGTTTTGGCAGATTTCGCGGTTGCGAAAAACCACACCTTCGGCTATAATCCGCTTTACTTTCTTAGTCTCTTGAACGAGTAGATCGCGCGTCCGGTTTGCAGCAATAATTCAGCGTTAGAGAACTCGCTTCAATTATAAAACTCGACTACACAAGCTGGTAATGAAAGTCAATTTTGCAGGTCGTGCAAAATTCATAGCAAAGCCTGACTGCGGGCGGATTGTACTGGAAAGGTCACGGGATGGAAACAGCATCTGAGCACAAACCAATAAACATTGAAGACGAGATGCGGCGCTCGTATCTGGATTACGCGATGTCCGTAATCATCGGACGCGCGCTTCCCGACGTGCGCGACGGGTTGAAGCCCGTGCACCGCCGGGTGTTGTGGGCCATGCATGAGCTGGGTAACACCTACAACAAGCCTTACAAGAAGAGCGCGCGCATTGTCGGCGATGTTATCGGTAAATATCATCCGCACGGCGACACGGCGGTTTACGACACGATCGTTCGTCTCGCCCAGGATTTTTCGATGCGTTATCCGCTGATCGATGGGCAGGGGAATTTTGGCTCCGTTGACGGCGATGCTGCCGCCGCCATGCGTTACACCGAAATCCGCATGGCGCGCGTGGCCAACATAATGCTCGCCGATTTGGAAAAAGAGACCGTCGACTTTCAACCGAACTACGACGAGTCGTTGAGCGAGCCGAAGGTAATGCCGACGCGGATCCCGAACCTGCTGATAAACGGTTCGGACGGAATCGCCGTCGGCATGGCCACAAAAATCGCGCCGCACAATCTGACGGAAATTGTTGACGCAACTATTGCTCTGCTGCGCGATCCGGAGATCGCGATCGAGGGCTTGATGAAGATAGTGACCGGCCCCGACTTCCCGACCGGCGGCTTCATTTACGGTGGCGAAGAGTTGAAGAGGTCGTATCTGACTGGACGCGGCATTATCCAGATGCGCGCCCGCGCCGGCATCGATCGTATCGGACGGGGCACTCAAGAGCGCGATGCGATCGTCATAACTGAAATCCCCTTCCAGGTGAACAAGGCGCGTTTGATCGAGCGGATTGCCGAGCTCATTAACGAAAAGAAACTGGACGGCGTTTCTGATCTGCGCGATGAATCCGATCGCAGCGGAATGCGTATTGTCGTTGAGCTGAAGCGTGACGCGGTGCCGCAAATCGTTCTCAATAAACTCTACAAACTGACGCCCATGCAGTCGTCATTCGGGGTCATCAATCTGGCCATCGTCAACGGGCAGCCGCGGGTTCTGAACCTCAAGCAGATGCTCGAGTGCTTCATAGATTTCCGCCGCGAAGTGGTTCGCCGGCGCACCGAATACGACCTGCGCAAGGCCCGGGCGCGTGCTCATATCCTCGAAGGACTGACGAAAGCAATCGACGCGCTCGACTTCATAGTTACTCTGATTCGCAACTCGCGTTCGGTGGACGAGGCGCGGCAATGGCTGACCGGACAAATGAAGACCACCAGCGAAGTGAAAACGTGGAAGGGTATTCCAGCCGACACTTCGCTCAAGAGCTACCTGCCGAAGCTGCAGAAAGCGATGGAGCGGCTCGCGTTTTCCGAAATCCAGGCCCAGGCGATTCTCGATCTGCAGTTACGTCGTCTATCAGCATTAGAACGCCAGAAGATCACTGACGAGTACGAAGGGATTATCAAACTGATCGCCGAGCTGGAAGAGATTCTCGCCAATGAGAGTTCGCTGCGGCGCGTGATCGGTAATGAGCTGGAAGAGGTCAAAAAAGAATTTGGCGACAAGCGTCGCACCGAGATTGTCGAGGAAGGCATTGAATACTCGATCGAAGATTTGATCGCCGACGAAGATGTGGCAATCACGGTCACCAATAGCGGCTACATCAAGCGCACGCCCGTCACGACCTATCAGCGGCAGGGGCGTGGCGGCAAAGGTCGATTCGGCGCGGCTGCCAAGGGCAGTGATTATGTCGAGCACCTGTTTATCGCGTCGACGCATGCCTACATAATGATCTTCACCGATGATGGCATGGTCTACAAGCTGAAGGTCCACGAGGTGCCGGACGCTGCCGCTTCAGCGCGCGGTAAAGCGGTGGTGAACCTGATCAATATTCCGTCTGATCGGAAGCTGGCGGGCGTTGTTGCCGTTCGCGATTTCGCCGAAGGTCGTTACGTTTTGATGGTGTCCCGCAAAGGCGTGATCAAGAAGACGTCGCTGGCGGATTTCCAGAACATTCGTTCAAACGGCATCATCGCGATCAACGTGGACGACGGCGACGAATTGCTTGACGTGGTTCTAACCGACGGTAGCAAGCGAATTTTTATCGCCACTCGCAACGGTCTCGCAATTCGCTTTGACGAGAAGAACGTGCGGCCGATGGGCCGGGCGACGCGCGGCGTACGCGGTATCGATTTGCGCGCGGACGATTACGTGGTCTCAGTTTGTCCGGTATCGGCGGACGATTCAGAGAAGATGTTGTCGGTCTCCGAACTGGGCTATGGCAAGCAAACTCCGATTACCACTTACCGCTTGCAGTCGCGGGGCGGTAAGGGTGTCATCAACATGAAAACGACCGAGAAGACCGGTAAGGTAGTGGCCGTCTTTCCAGTTGATGCGGAGTCGGAGATCATGATCATCACGCAACAGGCGAAGTTGATCAGGCTCGAGGCCGCGTTGATTCGCAAGACCGGCCGCAGCGCGCAGGGCGTCAGGTTAATAAAGACAGACGAAGGCGATCGCGTCACCAGCGCGTCACTGGTTGAGGCCTCGGCCGAGGAGGAGTCGGAGGAAACTCCGGCGTAGGTTTTTTGCGAGCATGTTCGACAAGCTATAAGCTTGTCGGACAGCTGAAGTCAGAAGCGGTCTCCCCACCTAATTGATTCCTATCGGGCTGCAGTTATCTCAACTGTAGCCCGCGTGCCGTCCTGAATCGCAAAGGCCCGGAACATGCAATTCTGCCAACGAATATTAGCGAAGAGTCTGCTTGTGGTGCTCGTGCTCGCCAGCCTCGCGCCAGTCATTAATTCCCAGCAAACCGATCCAAAGCAGCCACAGGATCGTCCCACTGATGTTATCCGGACGAGCACAGAGCTGGTGCAGACTGAAGTAATGGTCTTCGATCGCCACGGCCGCTTTGTTACCGGCCTGAAGCCGGAACAGTTTGAGCTGAGGCTCAACGGCGCGAAGCAACAGATCTCGTTTTTTGAAAGTGTCGCCACCGGCAGCGAGGCCGAGGCGGCGCAACTCGCGGCTGTCCGTGGCGTCGAACCGCTAAAGAAAGAGCGAAAAAAGACTGCAGCATTGCCCGAGGACGAACGCGGCCGGGTGCTGTTTTTCTTCATTGACGATCTTCATACAAGTCCTGCGAGTCTTTCGCGCGCTCGCAAAGCGCTCGCGCTGTTCATTGACGAACAAATGAATCCAAACGATCAGGTCGCGATCGTTTCGACCAGCGGCCAGGTCGGGTTTCTGCAACAGCTCACCGACAATCAGGCTGTTTTGCATGCTGCGATCAGCCGTCTTAACAACAAGCAGGTGAAGGACGGCTATCCGGGCAAGACGCAGATCAGCGACTACATGGCCAGCCAGATCGAGGACTACAAAAACCGTCAACTGCTGGCCTACCTGATGGAAGCCACGAAGGTCGAGCAGCAGATGGGCCCGGGCACGCGACATGGCGATCATCGGCCGGCGGCGAGTTATTCCTCGTTGCCGTTCATCGAGAACCGCATTAACCAAATCAACACTCAGGCGCGCCTGGCCACGCTAAGCACGCTCGACGCGCTCAAGGGCTTGATGCTTTCGTCGTCAGCCCTACCCGGACGCAAGGTAGTCTTTTTTCTTTCGGACGGCTTTATCGTGAACGAGCGTAAGAGCGGAGTGCTTGAGGCGCTGGCGGCCGTGACTGAAGCAGCCAGGCGCGCGGGCGTAGTCGTTTACACCATGGACGCCCGCGGGACTTCCTTCAACACTGGTTCGTCGGTTGATGTCAGCAGCAATGATTTCGCGGATTTCTCTAATCGCAAGATTGGATTGTCCGGTGAGATAGCAGCGACGCAGGAACCGCTGAAACGCATCGCGGAGGAAACCGGCGGCCGCGCGATTATTAATTCGAATGCAATCAACGATGGAATTCTGCAGGCGATTCGCGAAACATCTGAATACTACCTGCTGGCCTGGCGACCGGATTCCGCCGAACAACGCGACGCAAAGCAGCAACTCGAAGTAACGATCAAAGATCGTCCCGAGCTGAAGGTGCGTTTCCGAAATAACATACTGCGCACTGCTGCGCCGGTGGCCAAAACACCAAAACCGGAAGCTACGAAAACCGCGCCCGCACCGGTTGCGAACTCAACCGCTGCGCCGCTGAAACACGACCTCGTCGAGACGCTGAGTTCGTTATATCCGGACAAGACCATTCCCATGTCGCTTTCGGTTGGTTACATTAACGCGGCAGACGCCGGTCCGGTCCTCAAACTGTCAATGCAGCTCGATCGTGAATCGCTGAGTTTGGATCCGGACGCAAAGAAATCGGAACTGGATGTGATTGGAGTTGCCGTTGACGATCGCGGCCAGGTTGCCAGCTTCAAACAGGTGCTGACCGTGCCGGCGCAAATTTCGGAGGCGGATCACAGGGTCACCTGGAACCAGCAACTCAGCGTCAAGCCGGGTCTTTATCAGGTACGCGTTGCCGCCGGGGAACGCAGCAGTGGGCGCGCGGGCAGCGCGATTCAGTGGATCGAAGTGCCCGACGTCGCGTCAGCGCAGTTTGCGCTCAGCAGCATATTCCTTGGAGAACGTAAGGAAGACTTGCCTTCAGGTGCCGGGGCGGACGCGCCTTCTGCGGTAACCGTGGATGTCGACCACCACTTCGCGCGCGGGTCGGCACTGCGATTTCAGACTTACGTTTACAACGCAGTAGTTGGTCCCGGGGGTCCGCAGGTTGTGGTTGACGCTGTCGTGCTCCGTAACCGGCGAGCGCTGATGACGATTGCGGGCAGCAAGGTTCCGGCGACGAACAGTGCGACGAGGCTTCCGTTTTGGTCGGAGTTGGCCCTAAAGGATTTGCAACCAGGCCATTATGTTTTGCTGTTAAAAGCCACTGATCAAAACGCTAACCGCACGGCGTCGCAGCGCATCAACTTTGTGGTTGACTGACGTCGTTGTTCGTAGCCCGATCCGCTTCGCCCTCAACCCACACTTCACCGTCTTCGAAAACTTCTTTTTTCCAGATCGGCACCGTGCGTTTCAGCTCCCTGATGGCCCACTCGCAGGCTGCAAATGCCGCGCGACGATGAGGCGCGCTGACGGCGATCACCACGCTGGTCTCGCCGATTTCCAGCTTCCCGGTGCGATGAACAATTCCGATATGCGCGATTTCAAAGCGCGCCACAGCTTGCTGCCCGAGGCGCTCCAATTCGCGCTGCGCCATCGGTTCGTACGCTTCGTAAACGAGATAAAGCGTTCGCCGGCCATGCGTCCATTCGCGTGCATAGCCGTCGAGCGTTACGGTGGCGCCGCATTCGGGCAGCACGACCCGCCGAGCGACTGCTCCCACGTCGATTGGCACCGTAGTAAGTTCAAAAAAATTCCGGCTGGCTTTGCTTGTCTCTGAATGTCCGCCGCTTACTGATGGAAAGAGCGCCAATTCATTGCCGGCTGATAGAATCCGGTCGGGCGTTGCGTATTCCTGATTGACTGCGAAGAGCAGCGAGCGGCCAAATCGATTCAAATCAGGGAACCGCTCTACTAAACGATTAAAGGCGAATTCCAAAGTGGATGCTGGTGGCAGAGCCAGTTCGATCTCGCTTTGTCCCACGGCGTCGCGCGCGGCGCCGAAGAACAGCACGTTGACTGTGATTTCGTTTTCGAGTGACTCAACCATCGTGATTGTTCGGAGTACCGCCTTCAGGCGGGCTTTTATCTAAGGGTTTAAGCTAACTACCCGCCTAAAGGCGGTACTCCAAACGGAACTCCAAACAGCTACTCCAGTTCGATCTTCCTGCCGCTATGTCCGTTTCCTTTCGCCAGCTCGTGAACCCGCGCCCGTTCTTCGTAACCCGGAAGCGCCCGATCCAATATTTCATGTAACTGCCGCAGTCGCTCCGTAGTTGAAGGTAGCTCGAGTAATTCCTGTTTCGCTTCCGCATCGACGTCCATTGCCAGCGCCACCATGTAAGAAAGCCGTTCGGGTTCCGTGCCGGCAATGTTCGGCAGCGCAGTGCGTTCGTTGTTGATCGTTTTCACGGCGCGGGCAATGCGTCCGAACTTCTCCGCCACAGTTTCCGAAATTGTTTTCAGGGCCTGCTCATCCTCGTCTTCGTCTTCAAAATAACTGACGCGCGCCACGAAGTAAGGATCCCCGCGCTCCACATATCCTTCGATGCGATATCTGATCACGCCGAAAACCAGAATGTTTGAACGTCCATCAGGCAACAGTTGCACGTCACTCAATTTCGCAACGCAGCCAATGCTGCCGACGATCGGACATTCGCCGTCGGAGGTGGTGGGATCGAAATAGGAGAGTCCAAACAGACTATTTCCGGCCTGAATGTCGGTCAGCATTTGCCGGTAACGGGGCTCAAAAATGTGCAGCGGTAAAGGCAAGCCGGGAAACAAAACCACCGAAAGAGGAAACAATGGCAGCTCATTCACTCCGCTTACGATATCTCTGGCTTCGCTCATTAGTTGCTGATTGAAATGGGTCAGACCAAGATCGCGCTTTGCTCGCACGTATGATTGTGGATTGGAACGCCGCGCATTATCGCAGAGGCGCTGAAAGAAGTCAGTTGGTTTGGAGTACCGCCTTTAGGCGGGCTTTAAACCATTCCTTAAGAACCCGCCTAAAGGCGGCACTCCAAGCAGAGTCAGATCATGTCTAACTCGGGCGGGACCATCCGGCGCACTGTGGCCAGAAGTTGTTCGGTGTCGAAGGGTTTGGCCAGAAAGCCATCAGCGCCTGCGGCGTCGCAGGCAGTCCGCAGGTCCCGCGCTGAAGTCATCACGAGCACTTTCGACGCCGGCAGGTGTCGTTTGAGGTACTCGAGCACACGCAAACCGACTTCGGGTGTATCCAGGACGGGCGGTAAATGAAGATCGAGAAGGGAAACTACGGGTTCGTACACGCACGCGCGACGCACCGCCGACGCCAGATCGTTCGCTGTCACGACATCGTACTCGTCGCTAAGTGTCCAAAATAACTGTTGAGTGATCGCTTCGTCGTCATCGACGATGAGTATGTTGGGCTTCATAACAAATTGCTCCCCAACCGTTGTTGCTGACGTTGCTGCTGAACAACGATTGCGGAGCAATGCTCATTCCGTCAGCGTTCGTTTACCGCCTCACGCGAGCAAAGGAGATGTGACGTACTGCAAGGAGTGTTGAAAAGTGATCTCAACCAATCGGATATAGCAGTGTCCACATTGGTAGACTTATTGAACGCCCTTACTGCGACTGCGGGCGTCTCGCACGCCCGCGTGAAATGCCACTCAGGTAACAATTAGTTGATTCGGTCGTAGTCGACTGACGCGTAGATTGAGGCGGGCGGGACGCCCGCGGTCCCAGTAATTAACATTCTGTTCGCAACCACGCACCTCTGCGAGGCTCAGGGCTTCTCGGGCTTGTCAGGCGGAAAATCTTTCTCGTCGATCTCGTCGATCACTTTCAACTCAGCGCCGAATTTCTGATAGGCGCGAAACCGAATCTCGTTCCGGCTCTGGCGCGACATGCGCGAGTCTACTCGCGTCAACAACACTTCCGAGTGAATCGGCAATAGGAATTTGTTTTCGCCAATTGTCACCCAGTCGTAATCAATCAGGGTGCTGGCGGCGGTGATGGGAAAGCCTGAGGGGATGTCGGTTGCGACTTGCTCAAATCGCAGCACGCGGTTCGTTTCGCGATCGATCCAAACGCGTCCGCGCGAACCGACGGTAGCGGTTGCCGCGTCCGCACGCAGATTTAAGTTCGACAGCGGTTGCTCGATTTGATATTCGAACACCAGCGTGCGGCGCCCGAGCACCACGTCAGTATCGGCAAAATTAAAAACAGTTTTTGACTCCGGTTTGAAAACATCGGCGACCGCGGAAATATATTCAACGCCGCTCGAGGTTGCGCCCGGCGCCACGTCTTTACTGTAATCGCGTTTCTGCGTCGCCTCCTGGCTGAGCGGCATGCCATTAACTGCCAGCACTTTGTACTCCTCACCGGCGTTCGCGCGAAACCCAACTGCAATCGTCAAGTTGTCCTGCGGAATCCAATTGCTGGTAGTGCCGAAAGCGTATGAGCGCTTGATCAGTTGTTTGACGATGAAGTCGGGCATGGAGGCCGCCGCAGCAAGTGTGGCAGCACGCGTACGATCCAACAGCTCCTGGGCTTCGGCGTCGGGTGGCCGCGCTGACGCGGCGGGATTTACACGTCTGCGTTCGGCTTCTTCCAAAGTGCGTCGCAGCAACGGATCGCTGCCGCTTTTGGTAGCTACCAGCGAGCGCATCCCTTCCGTCAAGGGAAAGCCAATACCCCGGTTGCGAATTTCCAGCACCACTTCATCGCGTCGTTCTGGATGTTTCGGCAATTCGTAAACGAGCGCTACGAGCTCACGGCTGGTTAGGGGCTTCGGAAGCGTCTGTGCTGTGGAAATGGCCGACGAAATCAGAATGACAAGCAGGAACGGTATTAATTTGCGAATCATAAATAGTGCAAGGGACGCCTGCTGGCAGCGGAGGCATCCTGCCTGCAATGAGCGCGAAGCGCGAAAAAGTTTAACCACTCAACCTGAAGGCTAACGAACCGGCAGACGAGATGTCTGCGCTCCCAGCCTAACACCCGGCAAAGGGTTTCGATGAACCTGAGCCTGGATAGTTGCCTTGCCCTTGTGGAAACGCACCGAAACTCAAAGGCAAAGTCGCGTGATAGCGCGGGCGAGGACGGTCACAGCGGCTTCCAGTTCGCTTGTGGGAACGTATTCGCCAGTGCGATGTGCTTCGCGAATGTCTCCAGGTCCGAGCACGACTGCCTCAGCTCCGAGTGCAGCCATCTGTGCGGCTTCGGTGCCGAAGGCGACGGTGCCGGCGGAGTTTCCAGTTAACTCTTCCAACAGCGTTACGATTTCTGAAGCGGGCGAAGTTTCATATCCGCTGTCCGCGCGTGCAGCGTCAACTTCACAAACAAATTGTGCATCCAGACTGGTTTGCTCCGCGATTGCTTCGTCCAATAGGGTGAGCAATCGTTTCGGATCCTGACCGGGTATGGGGCGCCACTCGAGTGTGAAGCGGCAGGCGCCCGCGATCACATTCTTGGCCGTGCCACCGTTGACTATGCCAACGTTAAGCGTCGTGAACGGCGGATCAAACGCGGGATGTGTTTCTGATTCGAGTGCCGCGGCCATTCGTTCGAGTGCCGCAATCAAGCGGGCGGCACCGAAGATTGCAGACGTGCCGAGACCTGGGTAAGCGCTATGTGCTTCACGCCCTTTGATGGTCACTTCCGCCAGACAGTAACCCTTGCCCGCGCGCATCGGCCGCAGGGAAGTAGGTTCACCGACGATAGCGTAACGGCACTTGATTGCGCGTGCTTCCGCCAGATGCTTCGCCCCGATCAATCCGATCTCTTCGTCTGCGGTGAAAGCGAGCGCTAATGGTTGGCGTAGCTGGGCGAGATCGATCTGCTGGACCGCTGTCAATGTCGCGGCGATGAATGCCTTCGTGTCGCAGGCGCCGCGTCCGAACAATTTGCCGTCGCGTTCGGTGAGCCGCAGTGCTTCCGTCCAATTGAGATCATAGGGAACGGTGTCGGTGTGACCGACGAGCGCCAATTGAACACCCGGCTGCGTCTCCGAAAAATCGGTACCTGCTAAGGCAATGAGATTTACTTTTTCGATTCCGTTTGCGTCGGTGTAGGGCAGACGCTTGACGCTAAGATTTTGCGAGCGGCAGCGCTCGGCGAGATAGTCCGTGATCTGGATGTTCGATTTCGATGAAACAGAATCGATAGCAACCAGATCAGCAAGGATTTGTTTGACTGACATGTTGTAAATAAAAGCGCGGGGGCAGGCCCCCTTCCTCACCTGGAGACTACTCAACTCCAGCAAGAGATCTAACCTTGAAAGCCTTTCAAGCCTGAGTTCAGCTACCAACTCAGTAGCCTCTCAGGTCAGGAAGGGGGCCTGCCCCCGCGCTTCTCTCTCAACTCCACAGTCTCTTCTGCAGAGCTTTAAACCTACTCACAATTTCTTCCTGATCAGCATGCCGGCCTTCAACAACAATCTGCTTCCCTCCAACCCAAACGTCTTTAACCGCAGCTCGCGAAGCTGAAAACACGATCGCCGCGAGCAGGTCTTCGGCGGAGGCGCCCGCGATCGACGGATCATCAAGGTCAACAGTGAAGAAGTCAGCCGGACGTCCCTGCTCGAACGCGCCACCGGGTGCGCCAATACTCTGCGCGCCATTCACTGTCGCACATTGAAACAAACGAGCAGCCAGCGCTGCCGGCCCGGCGTCAGCGGCATTAGCCAAAACCACACGCTCCATTCTTTGCAGCCGTAACTGGTACTCAAGCGCCCGCGCGTCTTCAAACAAATCGATCTGGACGTGGCTGTCGCTGCCTAAACTGACCCGCACGTTCTCTGCGAACAACTTGTCTGCCGGCACAATGCCATCGCCAAGGTTCCGTTCGGTAGTGGGACAAGCGCACACGATGGCCCGCGCGTCGGCAAGTTGACGAATTGCCTTCGGCGTAACGTGTATCGCGTGCACGGCAGTAAACCGTTCATTCAGCAAACCCTCGGTCGACAATAGAGCTACCGGCGAGCGTCCGTATTCTTCGATACACGCGGAAACTTCGGCTGGTTGTTCGGCGACGTGCATGTGGACCCGGAACCGGCGCGCATTCGCGGCCTCAATTATCTCTTTCAAATAGTTCAACGGCACGGCGCGTACGCTGTGCGGCGCAACTCCCGTCCAGGCCATTTTGTCCGGAGCGTTGAGTTCGCCGGCAAGGCCATCGAGGTTCCGCAAGTAGACGTCAGGCGACGTCTCAATGAAACGACGCTGCTGCGGATTGGCGGGTGTTTCGAACCCGGCTCGTGCATAAGCGACGCGCAGGAGGGCGATGCGCAGACCTACGTCGTTCGCTGCGCGCACCACTTGTTTAGCGAGGAGGTTTGGATCGTCATAAGCGTTGCCGTCGGGCGCGTGATGCAGGTAGTGAAATTCACCGACCGCCGTGACGCCACTCAGCGCCATCTCGAGAAACGCCATGCGCGACGCGTCGTAAACGTCTTCGGGCGTCAAACGCAACGCCGCGCTGTACATCATTTCACGCCAGGTCCAAAAGCTGTCGTGCTGATTCGCAGTGCGATGTTCGGTGCGGCCGCGAATTACGCGCTGGAAGGCATGCGAGTGAGCGTTAACAAGACCAGGCAGGGCCGCGCGACCTCGAAGCTGAATAGCGCCTTCAACTTCATTTGCTGACACAACACGCGCAACGGTGCCCGCCGCGTCTGATTCCAGAGCGACGTTGGATGTGAAGGCAGTGCCGTCCCAAAGCAAGTCCGGCTGACAGGTTGTTCGGTTGGAACTCGTCAAGTTTCTTAGGCTCGGGGTCAGGAGGGCGGGCTTGCCCCGCTTTTTGTTTTTTGCTGATCTTGATCGAGAGCGGGGGCAAGCCCGCCTTTCTGATCCTGAGCTTATTAAACGCCTAAATTATTTCTCCAACTAAGAGGCTTTAGCAGCTCATAATCCCTTTACAGCCAACACCTCTCGCGCAGCCGTGCGATCACCGGTGCAACTAATCCGTCGCGGGCCATCCACATATTCGATCTTGAATTCCAACCTTCGGTACAGCTCGATGATTCGCGGCGTCGCTTGATTCGACAGTACGACTACGCCGGTATGTTGCGCCAATCGCTCCGCAGTTCGCAGCTGGTCGTCCCAATCAAAGCCACCGGCGCTGTAAGTAGTGAACTCCACGTCGTATGGCGGATCGGCGTAGATGAATGCGTCAGCGTCGAACTGTAACGCATCCAGATCGCTGCAGGTAAAAACCCAATTCTTCAGCACCGGCTGAAACGGTGAAAAGTCGCTGGCGTAGGTGATTGCAGTGTGTCTGCCGAAGGGAACATTAAACTCGCCGCTCTGGTTGAAACGGCACAGGCCGTTGAAGCAGGTGCGGTTCAGATAATAAAAAAGCTGCGCTGCTTCGGCCGTCTGTGATGCGCCCGAAGTGATCAGTTTATTGAAACGATCCCGACGCCGATAGTAGCTCGCCTCTTCGTTTCGCATCCGAATCGTAATTGTCAGGCCATGCTGTAACTGCCTATAAAAATTTATCAGGTGGGGATTGATGTCATTGAGAAGCGCGCGCTTTGGCCGTAGTGCAAGCGCTGCAGCCAACCCGCCACAAAAGGGTTCTACATACAAACGGGAGGAATGCGGTTGCCAGAGTTGCAACAGATGCGGCGTCAACCAGCGCTTTCCACCGGCCCATTTCAAAGGCGGTTTTACGCTCGCTTGAGTACTATCAATTTGCGTAGTTGCGGCGATCAATTAGTCGGTAAGCGAACGGCATTCTCAGATGAATAACGATCGTAAGCACTTTTGAAAATAGCAGCAGACGTTACGCGCGGTCAAAGTCGCTTCTGATTCATGTTTTCCCCTGTGAGCCCGGGTTTTTTGGAGAGTTCTTATTGACACTTGAGCGGATCAACAGTATCTTTCGCCTGCTTTATGAGCATGCGCCGGTTCTTACTTCGTCGCAACCCCCATTAACTTCGATAAGGATCGGGAGACATTCGCTTATGAATCCGCCGCTGCCGCTGGCACGAACAGAATCATTAATTATCAAGGAAGTCGCTGACGAGACATTAGTCTACGACAGCAACAACGATAAGGCCCACTGCCTCAATCCGACCGCTGCCTTGGTGTGGAAGAACTGCGATGGGAAGCGGACCGTGGCCCAGTTGCGCGAATTGATGGAGCAGGAAGCGGGCGCTGCAGTGCCGGAAGAGATGATTTGGCTGGCGCTCGATCAATTGGAGCAATTCAGTCTGCTCGAGACGATCGTGCAAAAACCGTCTATCTTTGCGAGTATGTCGCGACGCCAAATGGTTCGCTTGGCTGGAGCTGCAGCTATCACCGCGCCAGTAATCCTTTCAATCGTTGCGCCGCGCGCTGCGGAGGCGCAATCGAAGGCCGCTCCAGGGGCTTGTTGCAATGGCGGCAGTCAGTGCCAATCTGGATCCTGCGTTCAGACTCCGACTTGCGTAGGAATTCCCGGGCCGAGCACCAAATCCTGCGCATAAGTGTTTTATCAACTCTACAAACAATGCGTTGCCGATTCGTTGTGAGCCGGCAACGCATTTTTATGTGAGTTCAGCCGGGAGCGCAGACATCCTGTCTGCCTCAACGTTCGTGACCACGCACCCAGGCAAGCAAGATGCCTGTGCTCCCCCGACGTCCCGCCTAAGAACTTAGTACCGACTTGAATAAGGTGCTGTCTTTAAGGGTTTGCGTAAGTGGCGGGATGATTGAAATGAGTTCCGCCGAGCTATCCGCCGGATATTCCGCGCGAGCCCGCTCAACGATTTCATCTTCGTGCAGCCCTTGCAGCAGACACTCCAGCACGAAAACGTAGTTGTCATCGAACTCGGGCAATCCGAGTGCGTTAGTTTCTTTCGAACCCAAGACACGCGTCCGGCCGAGTTGTTCCACCCAATCGAGCACCGTCTCAATCGGATCCTGCGCGGGGTAGCGTTCCTTCACTAACTGCAACACTTTCTCGCGGTCGGGGATGTTTAAGAGCAACGCCAAAAAGAAGCGATGTTCCTCAGTCGTAATCGTCTGCCGGCGCTGAATGATGTCCATCTGGCGCTCATGTTCCTCTGACACCGGCAGAATTAACCCCACCATTTCGCCGTGCACGGTCTTCGCTCGCTCGAGAATGTTAGCGAAGCGTGTCTTGCCGATCGAAAGCCCAAACAACTCATCCATCTCCGTGCTCTGCAGCTGATGATAAATTTCGCGCAGCACGAAGTACGCGGTATGGAAATCTGAGCTGCAAACGAGATCGCCAATCATCGTGTCCGCGTGCTTGTGTTTCATCGCCAACAGTAGACCGACCGTTTGCAGCTTCTTAGTGAGCAGCGCGTTTTTAAAAAATGGGTTTAGGGCAAAATGGGGTTTGTGATAATCGTACTGCACCGCTGCTGAAGGCGTGTGGTCCGTTCGAATCGTGATCGTGGCTGAAGGACGATCTAGATGAAACAGTGAATGGATAAAGCCTTTACCGGATCTGATGGTCCGCACATCGTTCAAACTCAAGAGGTGAACTTCTTCGAGTGTGATCCTCCCCGCCGAGAAGTGTTCGTTGATCGCCGTCTCTTCCTGAAACGAATAACGACTGTGAATACTCGAACCTAACAACACCTGGAAAGCGCCACTGAAAGAATGCTGGTGAATGCTGGTAGTGCCGTCGAGCCAGTAGTAAACGTCGATGTAGAACCTCGGACCGCGAAACAGGGTTATCGGTGGATTGCCGAAACGACCCTCGACGTCCTGCTGTTCCGGTAAGGTTGCGGCGTTGTGAACCCAACGAATGATGTCCCAGGGGTCGACGCGACCCGGTAGTCCCGACTCGATCAAAGCCTGAGCCGCGATTTCCGGAAACGCTTGCTCGTTGTAGTTCTCGGTTTTCCACCTGTTCTCGACTAACTCGCCGAGCTTCTGAAATTCCTCCATGCGTCCTCTTTCCTAAATAAATTGGGTAGCGAGGATAGAAGCGTAGCTAAAATTTCGCAAGACACGCGCTTTCCTTAAGTTGAAAGTCGTTCGCAGCAAGTCGCTGGGGCAGAGCACAACTGTCAGGGAGGACTTTTTCTGCGGGGGCAAGCTCTTCCTAACGGTCGGGCTCCTGTCCCAGCCTGCCACCCACTCCTGGCGACACAACTTTAGGACATCGCCGAAGCCGGTCAACTATTGATTCTGACCGGTTCTCGTGATAGGTTCACCCCCTAAAAGCTGTAAAAGTTACGGAACCGCTCGATTTCGAAATCTCGTTACGCATTTTTTGCGCAACCGGCAAGGAAGGGTCTCAGTATGAACAAACTCGATAGTCAACTCCCACTGGCGCGGACCGAGAAGCTCATCATTAAAGAGATTGACGATGAGGTGCTCGTTTATGATCTCGTTTCCGACAAGGCGCACTGCCTGAACCATACCGCCGCTTTGGTGTGGAAGAACTGCGACGGGAATCACTCAGTTGGCGACCTGGCGAAGGGTCTCTCAACAGAAGTGGGCGAGCCGATCGATGAAAAGGTCGTCTGGTTGGCATTGAATCAATTGGAGAAGTTTAATCTCCTGGATCAGGTGCCATTGACGCCAACACATGTGTCGGGGATGAACCGCAGACAATTGGTTCGGACAATGAGTGTCGCTGCTCTCGCCTTACCTGTGATTGTATCAATCGCGGCTCAACCAGCGATTGCGCAAGCCTCATGTGCCACCCCGACGGGACGACCACTTGGTTGTCCGTGTAGCGGGAATGGCAGCTGTGCTTCTGGAAACTGCTCTCCGCCGCCAAAAATATGCGTTTAAAGCACTCTCTAATCGCGCCATTAACGCGCATCTAGAGTTTAGTTGCGGTCTCAGCATTTTTATACCGAGCGTGGAAAGCGTCAAGAGTCGTTACTCTTGACGCACCACCGTTGCCCTTTCGCGGGCCCGCATGTTAACTTCCTCGCATTCTGACGGATGCTCAATGCATTCCTGTTTTAGCCTGGTTTAATAAGCACGCTCGCACGCGATGTTCGGAAAACTCGTCAGGGTTTTCCGGCCCTGCCAGCAGTATCTATTTTAAGTATTCCGTATGAAAGAACAGTCAGATTTAGCGAAAGCTGTTGCCCTGATTCTGAAGAGTTCGGCGCTCGAAGAAACCGAAGACGGCCGCCGCAATGGCTACGCAACCCCACCGATTGTCGCCTATGGCGAAGAAGCGTCGCCGGAAGGCGAGCTGCACCTGCGAGACTACTGGCGAACGATTCGGAAGCGTTTGTGGTTGATCATCGGTCTCGCCTTGATCATCTCAACGATCGCTGCCTTGAGACAGGCGCGCCAGCCAGACATCTATCAATCGCGCGCGCGCGTTCAGGTAGACGTGGAAAGCATGAATCCCGCGCTCGGCGCCTCCAAGGGTGGCTATTACTATTCAGATAACACTTACATGGATCCGGAGTACTTCAATACTCAGGTCCAAATCCTTTCGAGCCCGACGCTGCTGCGACGCGTGGCAAAGAACCTCGACCTCGAGCACAACCGGACCTTTCTCAATTCGCGTGTCGCTCCGCGCTCAACCTGGCAGAGTTTAAAGAACATGCTCGGCTTTGGGGCGAGGCCAAACGCTACGCCGACGCCTCCCGCCCTGGCGGCGATTCAAACGGCCATCGCAAGAACTGATGAGATTGACGATCCGGCTGACGTTGAGCGGCTCGCGCCTTACGTCGATTCCATTCAGGGCATGCTGGATATCGAAGCCGTGAAGAAGACCCGGCTGATTGATATTCGCGCCAACCATACCGATCCGGTGGTAGCGACTAAGGTCGTTAATGCCGTCGCTGACGCGTTTGCGCTTTGGAACCTGGAGGTGAAGACGAAGACGAACACTATTGCCGGCACCTATCTGCAGAAGCGCATCGCGGAGTTGCAGTCGCAAATCCGAAGCGGCGAAGAACAGTTAGTGAACTATGCCCAGAGCCACGAGATCATTTCGCTCGACGCCAGCCAGAACACTGTGGTTGAAAGGTTGACCGGGTTGAATCGATCGCTGCTCGAGGCGGAAAACGAGCGTAGTCTCGCGGAAGCTGCATTTCGTGCCAGTCAGCAGCCGGGCGCCGCCGAAGCAAGCGCGGAAGTCAGCGATAAATCTATTCCCGACCTAAAGGCTAAGCTTACTGAGCTGAAACAAAAGCGCGCGCAGCTGTTGTTAACGGACACCGAAGAGTCGCCAGAAGTTAAGGACGCTAACCAGCAGATCGCGACCCTCGAGAAGCAGCTGGAAGAATCACGCGGGGGAGCGAAGAAAGTTCTCACTGTCAATCTGGAGACCGCTTACCGCAAGGCGCTCGATCGCGAAAAAACTCTCCGGGAATCGTTCAACAAACAGCGTTCGGAAACGGTGGCGCAGAACCAGGCGGCAATCAACTACAACATCCTCAAGCAGGAGATTGAGACCAACAAGGGTTTGCTCGAAGGCTTGATGCAGCGCTCGAAAGAGAACGACGTAACCATGGCGGGCACGCCTAACAACATTCACGTCGTCGATTACGCTGTCGTGCCGAAAGGGCCAATCGGGCCGAGACGCATGCAGGGTGTCGTGCTGGCGCTCGCCGTCGCCCTGGCGTTTGGGGTTGCGCTCTCGTTGTTCCTTGAATACCTCGACGACACGATCAAAACCACCGGCGACATCGAAAGCAGTTTGCGACTTCCGTCGCTCGCGATCATTCCGCTCGCAGGCAAGACGACGCAACGATTTTTGCCGGCGCGTGGGCAGCGAAACGGAAACGGTGGCGGCTCCGAGCTGTTAATCAATGCTGACGGTCCCAGCTCGCTGTCCGAGGCGTTCAAACATCTCCGCACCTCGATCCTGCTTTCAACGCCGGGCCGTTCACCTAAGACTTTGCTGGTCACTTCGAGTGTGCCCGCCGAAGGTAAGACGACAACGGCAGTTAATACGGCTACCGTTCTGGCCCAGACTGGCGCACGCGTGCTCATCATTGATGCGGACATGCGCCGGCCTCGTCTGCACCATGTGTTTGGACTGACGAACGACGAAGGACTCAGCGCGATCCTTTCGAGCGAGCTCGGTGAAGCGGAGATTCTCACGCGGATAAACCAATATCAGGATTCAAACATTTACCTGCTGAGCTCCGGAGCGATTCCGCCAAATCCGGCGGAGCTGCTCGGCTCGTCTCAGATGAAGCGCCTCCTCGACATCGCCGGCAAGACCTTTACACACATCGTGATCGATTCGCCCCCGATCGCATCGTTCACTGACGGGGTATTGATTGCTTCGCTTGTCGATGGCGTGATTCTCGTGGTGCGCGGAGGTACGACGTCTCGGCAGGTAGTGAGGCGTTCGCGCCAGACGCTGCAGGATATTGGCGCGAAGATTATCGGCGTTGTGCTTAACCGCGCTGAGGTTCGGCCGAACGATTACTACTACTACCAGTACAACTACAAAGGATATGAGTTAGCCGACGCCGACCACGCCGACGAAAGCAAATCCTTGTCTATTGCCGCGCCTAACCAAGCCCGGAACTGACCTTTTTGTAGTGCGCTGACCTGTCCGCGCTTTGATTTCGCTGCGACCTGTTGCACCGCCTCGCCGAATCGGAAATTCAGAGTGTGCGATTAGGCCGCAGGTTGCGCGAGTTGCGGTTCGCAAACCATCCGACTTATTATCTTCCCCCTCGTATTGCTGCCGGAGTGGCGAAATTGGTATACGCACCAGACTCAAAATCTGGCGTTCGCAAGGACATGTCGGTTCGAGTCCGACCTCCGGCACCACACCTTTAGTAGTTCCTGATTCCATTGATGCGTAACCCGGGTATGCGAACGCACTCTTGCGTTGCGAGTCTGGTATTGCGATTGCCAATTGCCGTCCCAAATTCTGATTTCCCGGGAGGCTCGGTCAATTGCGAATCACAATTCTCTCAGCGTTTTTTTGTCTGTCGATCGCGTCGATTGCGCATGCTCAATCAACGACAATTGAATTAGCCGCAGAACAAATAATCCAACCGTCGCAATCGTTGGGAATGTCTACACCCGCGCCAATCCAAACGCGCGAGCTGGTCGTCCCTTCGGGTACGGTGTTGGAGGTCGAAGCTGCATATACCGTCAATTCACTGGATCTAAAACCGGGCGAACGCATTAGCTTTCGGGTTCTGATTCCAATTGCCGTCGGCGACACCACCGTTATCGAAAAAGATGCGCTCGTGACCGCTCGGATAATTAAGTCGAAGCGCGGCGGGCATTGGGGAATCGGCGGCAAGCTGATTTGGAGCATGGAAGATGTAGTGGCTGTCGATAACACCCGGGTTCCGCTGGCTCCGGAAACGGCATCTCGCGGGGCGAAACCGGCCAATGCTGAAGCGACGAATGCGCCGCCCAACATGAAACAGGGTCGCGTAAACGGCACGAGCCACACGGGCCAGGTCGCGGCTATGTCGATCGTATCCGGAGCGTTGTTCCCGCCGCTCGCGTTGTTGAACGGATTCAAGCGTGGTGAAGATGCAATACTCCGTGAAGGTCGAAGGTTTGTGGTAATGACGACCCAAGACACGCCCGTCAAAGTCGCGACTGCGCGAGAGTAATAGGGATGAGGGCGGAGGGATGAAGGATGAATAAGCAGCCTGGCTCTTAATCGTCCTCAGCTTCCCAGCGGCGTGCGCCGTCGCGCGTGAAATAACCAACATACTCGTTCATCACAAACGCGTCGTCACGTCTCCACAATGTGAATTTCGCGAAATAGAATTTGTCCATAAGCCCCCGCTAAAGCTCTCTCCGTTTCGTTGAAAGGAACAACTAATGAGAAGAGTATTTTCGCTGCTAATCGTGGTGTGTCTTGTGGCGCTGTTGTCTGCGCCTGTTTCTGCAAGAACGTGTGGCAAGCTGCGACATCGACACGGTGATTACTGGCACACGCACGCTGCCTGTGTTGGAGACGGACATAAGCACGGCCGAAGTTTCTGGTCGAAGCATCGAGATAAGTTAACCACGGCTGGCGGCATTGGCGCCGGCGCGCTCATCGGCGGCATCGCGGGTGGCGGTAAGGGCGCTGCTATTGGTGCTGCAGCAGGTGGCGGCGGAGCTGCTGTCTATACTTACGGCATTCGCAAACGCCGCAGAGGCGCTCGATACTAGGTATCCCCGTAGTATTACGAAGGCGCGCTTGGGCTCGCAGCCAAGCGCGCTTTTTACTCGGACACAGCGACCGGGACGCTGCTTTAAATCCTTATTCTGCCGTACTTAGCTCTCGGTAAAAACATGTTTGCCACATTTGGCCAAAATCTGTAGAATCTAGCCGTTCCCTGGGGCCGGGACATTGACCAGCCAGCCGCAAGCCCCTCAAACCCCGAAAAACTACCCACTCCCTGGGCAGTAACAGAATTCCCCGATCAGGAGTAAATAATGGCAGGTGATCCTAGGTCACGGATTCTCATCGTCGACGATGAGCCAGAGATTACGTCCATCTTGTCCGACGTTTTCAGCGACAACCACGACTGCACCACAGCTGGCTCGGCCGAAGAGGCGCTTCCGCTATTAGCCTCGGGGGAGTTTCAACTCGTAATCAGCGATATCACGATGACCGGCATGAGCGGGCTCGATATGATTCCGCTGATTAAGGGTCATTCGCCGAACACCGTCGTGGTAATGATCAGTGGCATGCAGACCGTTGAGAGTGCCATTGAAGCTCTTCGTCTTGGCGCTTTCGATTACGTCATGAAGCCGTTTGACCTGCGTCAGGTTGAGGCAGTTGTGGGCCGGGCGCTGGAACATCAGGGTCTGATCGTTGCGAAACAGCGCTACGAGAATCAACTGGAAGAGCTGGTTGAGCAGCGCACCGCCGAGCTGGACCAGGCGCTGAACTCACTCGAAGATGCTTACCGCTCAACTCTGAAGGCGCTGACGGCCGCGCTTGAAACCCGAGACCTGGAAACGCACGGCCATTCGGAACGAGTAGTCAGTTACAGTCTGCGGCTTGGTCGCGAATATGGTCTCGACGGTGAGCGCACCAAAGCGCTTGAATTCGGTTCTTTGTTGCACGACATCGGCAAGATCGGTGTTCCCGATCTGATCTTACGCAAACCGGCAAAGTTGACAGCCGATGAATGGGTGCTGATGAGACAGCACCCGATGCATGGTCAACAGATCCTGAACGGCATCAAGTTTCTCGAAGGCGCGGCTCGCGTAGTGGCGCAACATCATGAGAAGTGGGATGGGTCCGGTTATCCCCTGGGCTTGCAGGGTGAAGAGATTGATATTTGTGCCCGTATCTTTTCCGTCGCTGATGCGTTTGACGCAATTACCAGCAACCGCGTCTATCGTCAGGGCAAATCCTACTATGCAGCCGCGCGCGAACTCGATGAGTGGGCTGGCCGGCAGTTTGACCCGAAGGTAGTCGAAGCATTTCACCGCGTACCGCAGCACGACTGGCAAGAGCTGCATGAGAAATCTCTCATGAAGAAGGACGACGAGCTGGAGGTTCGACGCATGGTTGAGATGGTGCTCCAGTCGCAGGTCGAAGCAGTCGTTGGCTAGCAGCAGGCGAATGGTAAAGCGGAAGGTCGGTAGAATCAGGAAAAGCCTGATAACTACCGACCTTTTGTTTTTGGCCAGTGCTTACGGCGTCGGTACCACGTAACCTCTACGCGAACGCAAGGTGAGACCGACGCGACGCGACGCCACTTCCACCTTACGATACTCACCCTTTTCGGCCTCAGAGAGCGGGCGCTTGGGCCGATATGTAACCACATATTCGGCTCCGACTTCCCGCGCGGCTTCCCGCGCCTGTGCAATCATTTCGTCGCTCGACTTCGGCAGGAAGATCTGTCCACCGGTTTCCTCGGCCATCGCCGTCAACGCTTCCTGGCTCCTTTTCAAATCGGCTTCATAGGCTTTCCGTTGCCTGCGCATGGCCGGATCGAATCGTATCGTGGTGCCGAAGGTGGGACTGCGTGTCGTGCCTGGTGGCTGAGTCGGATCCATAGTGGTAATTGGATCGTGACTGGTCGGCATTTGTCCGGTCTCCAGTTTTGGACTGTTCTTGTTCACTTTCTGACGAACAAATTCCGTGTAGCTGATGATATGAACAGTCGCTCTGGCGGCGGCTAATTGTTTTACTGCCTGCGCGCGGTCAACCTTTCCGCCGGGCGTGTCAACGCCGTCAGTTATGAAAACTACATGACGACTGCCTTCGGGACGATCCTGTAGTTCGTGGGCCGCGAGCGCGATGGCTTCCGAGAAACGCGCGCGTTTGCCCGATGAAAGTTTTGTTTTCAAGACCTTCAAAGTCGCCGCCCGATCGCGACTCCACTCCTGCACTACAGTTGCCGAATTGCTGAACTGAACGACCTCGACCCAGGTGTCTTCGCGCAAACGATTCAACAGTTCAATCGCAGTATCTCTCGTCAGATTCGTTCGTTTACCCAAGCCACTTAAACCGCTCAGTTCGCCGCCGGTATCGAGCACCAGCAACACGTTCGCGGGAATTCTGCGCACGCTCCTTATCTGTTGGGCCACGCCATCTTCGAGCACCAGTACATCGTCGGGCACTACGGTGGGATCGTAGTGACCAAATTGATCGACCGCGATTACCTGCAGTCGAACTTCTTCAGTAAAGACCTTAACGCGGTCCTCGTCTTTTTGACTGTCAGGAGTGGGCGAAGACTTTTTTCCCGATTGCGCGAAGGCTGTGGAGGTCGCGATGGCGGCGAGCAGGATCAGTCGCAGATAAGCATTCAGCAAAATGTTGGCCTCATTATTCGAAGATTGGCCGGTTAGATGCCGACGGGGGTGGTAACGCGTTGCCAATGATGAAGCTGCGAGCTGCTCCGATTACTCAGCAGACTTGCGAGCCTGAGACTGCACCGCCGTAATTGCGACGGCGTCCACAATATCTTCGGCCTTGCAGCCTCGAGAAAGATCGTTCGCAGGTTTGTCGAGTCCCTGAAGAATCGGCCCGATCGCGGTCGCGCCAGCAAGACGTTCCGTGAGCTTGTAAGCGATATTGCCGGATTGCAAGTCGGGAAACACCAGCACATTTGCCTGGCCGGCGACGGTCGAGCCTGGCGCTTTTGATTGGGCGATTGCCGGCACGAGGGCGGCATCAGCCTGCAATTCGCCATCGATTTCGAGCTGCGGAGCGCGCGCTTTAACCGTTCGCGTCGCCTCGACCACCTTATCGATGAGTTTATGTTTGGCGCTGCCCTTGGTTGAAAAAGAAAGCATTGCCACCCGCGGAGTAACGCCCAGGAGCGCGCGACACGAATCGGCCGATGCGATTGCGATCTCCGCCAACTCCGCGGCGGACGGTTCGATGACGACGCCACAGTCAGCATAAATTAACGCGCCGTTATGACCGAACTGCGTTTGCGGAAGGGCCATCAAAAAGAAACTGGATACGAGGCGAAATCCGGCACGCACGCCGATGCAATGAAGCGCGGCCCTCACGGTGTGCGAAGTTGTGTTAGTTGCACCCGCTACGGAGCCGTCGGCCTTGCCCAGGCGCACCATCAGATCCCCGTAGTAAAGCGGGTCGGCGAGCAACGTGCGCGCTTCGTCAGCCATTAAGCCCTTGGCGCGGCGCAACTCGTGAAAATAGGTTGCCATCTTTTCGAAATCGTCGGCGCGCTTGTGGTCGATAACGTCAACGCCACCGAGGTCAACGCGTTCGCGTTCGGCGGTCGCGCGAATGGTTGTTTCATCTCCGAGAAGGGTGATGCGAGCCAGGCGATTGCGCGAGCAGATCGAGGCGGCAACAACGGTGCGCGGATCATTTCCTTCAGGCAACACAATGTGCTGCAGTTTCGCGGAGGCGCGCTGGCGAATGCGTTCGAGGATATCCATAAGAAAAAGGCGACGGATGTTACGAGACGGTGAGTCTAGCTAACCTGAGCTTAGAGGACAAGCCGCCGCTCTGTGGCCTTGAAGGGCTTGTTCTTACCATTTCCGGTAGGACACTAATTCAGTTTTCTCTGTGCAACCTCCGTGTCCTCTGTGACTCCGTGGTGGATCACTTTAGGCAATCACTCACCACGGAGACACAGAGAACACGAAGGCTGCACAGAGGAGTTCAGATTAGGGCGACGACCCGATTTCCAGTGCGGCGTTACAAGCTGATTCGAGTCGTGATAACTTAACAACACAAACCATCTTCAGTGTGCGAAGCGAGGGATTCCATGGCCGGACTGTTGGCAAAGCGAAGACTCAAGAACTTGCTGATGTTTATTCCAAACATGCTGCTCTTGTGTGTGCGGCTGTTGACAGATGCGCGCGTGCCGGCGCCGGAGCGAGCGCTGGTGGCCGGTGCGATTGTTTACGCGATCATTCCATTTGATTTGATACCAGACATGCTGCCGTTCGTCGGCCAGGTGGATGACGCGTACTTGATCGCGTTAACCCTCCTGCGTTTGATGGAACGAACAGATCCGAAAGTTATTCGCGAGCATTGGAGTGGCGGCGGCGACGTAGTGGAATTGATTGGCGCTGCAGCTTTGACTGCAGGAAAGTTTTTGCCGGAGCGGATTCGCCGAGTGTTGACCTCACGCGTTGAAGTGGCGCCGGGCAAGTTAGAGGACTTGAAAGACTTTCCCAGGCCGCTGTTGGTGGAGCGCGAACCGCGAAACGCAGTGAGCAGTGAGCAGTAAGCAGTGAGCAGTGAGCAGTGAGCAGTAAGCAGTGAGCAGTAAGCAGTGAGCAGTAAGCAGTGAGCGGTGAGCAGTAAGCAGTGAGCAGTGAGCGGTGAGCAGTAAGCAGTGAGCAGTAAGCAGTGAGCAGTAAGCAGTGAGCAGTAAGCCGAAGGTTAGTGCTGGGGAGCGCAGGCATCTTGCCTGCTTCAACGTTCATGGCCACGCGAGCAGCAGACAACATGTCTGTGCTCCCAACCAGGCTAAAGGCTAAAGCGGCAACGGTGAAGGGAACTAACCCGTCTCTGTTGCCCTTTGCCCTTTACCCTTTACCCCTTACCCCTTTCCCCCTTTCCCCAGTTCCCCATTTCCCTTCAGTTTTTCCAGCAGCTTCTCATGAATGCCGCCGAACCCGCCGTTTGACATGATCGCCACCACGTCGCCGCCGCGTAGTTCCGGCAACAGATGCTGAATGATCTCGTCTGCGTCAGCCAATGCCAGCGCTGGTTTGTCTGCTCGTTTGATATCTGCAATCAGTTTGCTGGTGTCCAGCGATTTCCCCTTCTCCGACACTTTCTGGCTGTCGAAAACGCCGGCGATCAACACGTAATCCGCGGCCGCGAACGCATTCGCGTAGTCCTCCTGAAATACCGCGAGTCGCGACGACCAGGAGCGGGGCTCGAACACGGCGATGAGGCGGCGCTGCTGATAACGATTCCTTAAACCGCGAAGCGTCTCGCGTACAGCTGTGGGATGATGCGCGAAATCGTCGATGACCGTCACACCGCGTTCTTCGCCGCGAACCTCAGCGCGCCGGCGCACATTCTTGAATGAGCGTAGCGCGGCAGCAATCGTTTCGCGTTTGATTCCCCAGGCATCCGCCGCGATTATGACCGCCAGGCAATTCAGAAGATTAAAGTCGCCGATTAAAGGAGTTTCGAATTCCGCCCAGCGTTCGCCTTCGCGCGTGATCGTAAATTTACTTAACGCGCCCGAGAAATCCATTTCACTGATGCGCCATTTCGAGTCTTCACTCGTACCGAAAGTTTCGAGTTGAGTGAACAGCTTCGCGCCCATGGCAGCGACAACGTCGCGCACCTGCGGACTGTCCCAATTCGCAATTAATCTGCCATTTCCCGGGACCAGATTCATGAGCCGCCGGAACGCAAGTTTCACTGCCGCCAGATCGTTGTAGATGTCCGCGTGGTCAAATTCGATGTTGTTTACGATCGCGATCTCCGGCAGGTAGTGCATAAACTTCGGACCCTTGTCGAAGTAAGCCGTGTCGTATTCATCGCCCTCGATGATGAAGCAGTCGCTGTCAGTGACACGAAAGCTAACACCGAAGTTTTGCGCGACACCGCCGATGAGAAACGAGGGATTGAGACAGCCCTGATCCATCACCCAGGCGGCAATGCTGGTTGTCGTGGTCTTGCCGTGCGTGCCTGCAACCACCAGCGAGCGGCGGCCGCGAATAAATTCCTCCTTCACCACTTCGGCTTGCGAACGGTAAAGCAGCTTGCGCTCGAGCGTACTTTCGACTTCGGGGTTTCCGCGAGGAATGGCATTGCCGACGATCACGCAGTCGGGCGCGGGTTCCAGATGTTCAGCACGGTAACCCTGGTTAACTTTAATGCCCAGCGTCGCCAGCATCGTCGACATCGGCGGGTACACATTTTCATCGGAACCGGAGACCTCGTGACCGCGCGCTTGCAGCATGCCGGCGAGGGCCGCCATCGCAGTTCCGCAAATTCCGATGAGGTGATAGTGCATTCGCTTAACCGTTTGGACTCATGGGGCCGCGTTCTGCTTATGCAAACTGCTGACGGCGGCGTGGTGCATAACCCGGAAGACATGCAGTCAAACAATTAGCGGCACAGTATAGCGGCTTCTTGCTGCCTCAGGAAAACTGTGGCAATGTTTGGTGGTGCCCTAATTTGAATTCTCTCAGTGCGTTCTTTGTGCTCTCTGTGTCTCGGTGGTGAATAAAGT
>Ga0070682_100000286_pt1 | contig 36099 bp, 60 predicted proteins | sample KBSC63LmetaG_FD_64668 | JGI IMG/M metagenome (GOLD analysis project Ga0070682, IMG submission 64668) | Corn rhizosphere microbial communities from Kellogg Biological Station, Michigan, USA - KBS C6-3L metaG | ecosystem: Host-associated > Plants > Roots > Rhizosphere | place: USA: Michigan...
CGACAAGCTTGGTCCCGCGGTGCGGGTGGATGAGCTTGCCAGGCCCACGCTGCCTAAGTGCTGCTTCGAGCGTCGCGAGCTGCGCCTCGAAGTCCGGGCCAATGAGGTGCCCTTCAACAGCGAACCGATCGGGGAAGTTGCCGCTCGGCTCGGCATAGGCGAATTGCCGCCCCGGGAACTCGTGGATTACGTTGCGCGGCCCGCCCTCGTCCGAGGTGCTCTCGACGAGGAACGGCGCGCCTCGATAGGACGCCGGTTGGTAGACGGTCTTACTCATGGCGGAAACACGTCGCGACGGCCGGTGCCGCTCACGGTTTCGATCTGGCCAAAGCCCGAAGAATCGACGCGGGTGACGCTGCCCGGCCCGTCGATCTTGATCGTGAGCTCAGCGTTCGCGGGCACTCCCTGCGCCGCCAGCGCTTGGCCGGACGCAGGCGTCATGTTCGGCGACACGTCTGGCGCAAGCAGACGCGCGAACGCTGCCGCCGGATCAGTTCCCTGCGTATCGCGATGCGGCGCCTCATAATGCAGCGCGCTATAGAGCCCGTCGCCCGCACGTTCCAAGAGCGATTCGAGTCCGGTCGCCTTGCTGAGCTCTCGGGTCAGAACAAACGTCGCGGCCCCCACTACGCCCGATGCGAGGACGCCAGCGCCGCTGAGGCCCGCGAGACCGGCAAGGCCAGCTCCTCCTCCGGCTACGCCAGTTCCCGCGGCAACCGTTGCGCCGGCGCCCGTAGCCGCGGCGCCTTCGGCAACCCCGCCTCCGAGCAACGCGCCACCCATGCCAGCTGCGCCCTGCACGACCCTACCCGCTACCAGGGTGCCCACTGCCCACCGCACGGTCTGCTCGAGGGTGTTCATGCTCTCGGTTAGCAGCGGAAATTTCACCTGCAGTTTCGAGAGCTCGGTGACCGCGGGGGTGATGCTTTGGACAATGCGGTCAGCGTCGCGCACGGTGTCGGCCTGCGCGGAGATGCCAACGTTGCGCAGCTTGAACATTGGCTGCGCGGCGAGCTCGGCGAAACGCCGGTCGACCGACCCCGCGCCGGCGCCCGCGTCTATGTTCTGGAGCTTCGAGAATGCCTCCGGGTCGCGCTTGAGCTCCGCCATGAGGAACTCCGCGCCGCGCATCGCGCGCACCTCGGGGAGAATCGCTTGCCTGATCCCGGCCTTTTGGAAGTCCTTGTTGGCGAGGAGGTCTGTGCCGATGTCGCCGACGTTCCGCATCTTGCCGTCCTTGCCGAGGACGTCGACGCCGATCCGCTTCAGCATGCCCTGCGTCTTTGGGAGCGAAATCTCGCTCATGAAGCGCTCGAGCATCGTGCTCGTCTCGGCAGCGCCAACCTGCGATGTACCGAGTACCTGGGCCGTGGCGAGGAACTCGCGTGCGCCCTGGATGCCGGTGTGCCCGCTCGCGATCTGGAACGAGCCCGCCGTGCCGGCGAGATTTCTCGCGAAGTCGCCTACGTTGATTGAACCGCGCTCGGAGGTCGCGATGAGCGCGTTGATGAACTCGCGCTGTCCTGCCTCATCCAGTTGGAAGACTTGGCTCGCGGTACCGACCGCGCCGACGAGGTCGTCGAGATTCTCGCCTGTGGCCTGTGCCACCTTGGCGAGGTCGCCGATGGTGCCCGCGAACTCTTTGAACTTGTCGAACCGCTGCTGAGCCGTCGCGAGGCCCGCGACGAGGTCGGTGATCGAGATGTTCGTCCGCTTGCTGATCTCGAGCAGGTTCGCCTCGACCTTCGCGCGCTCCTCGGGCGAGGCCTTCGCTTCGCCCGCTGTGCGGATGAGCTGAGCTTTGAAGTCTCCTGCGGTCTGTAGCCGCTCTTCGAGAGAGCCCACGCCTGCGAGTCCTTGGCCGCGTCCGACGAGTTCGGTCGCGCCTTTGACGCCGCCGTAAATGCCAGCGCCAACCGTGAGCAGAAGCCGGCGACGCTCTTCGCCCGCGCGCAGCGCGAGCTTCGACTGCTGCTTCAGCGCGCGCTCCGCCTCTGCGATCTGTGCTCGAGCGCTCTTCTGTGCTTCGCGTTGTTCGGCAGACGCGGTGCGCTCGGCCTCCCGGATGGCGTTCTTCGCCGCCTTCTGCTTCGCGTCGTCGACCTCGCGAACCGCGCGGACTTCGTCTTTCGCTGCGGCGACCGCCGCTCGAGCCTCTGCCTTCGCCGCGCTAACCACAGCGCGCTCGCCGTCTTTGGCCCCTCGCTCTTGCGCGGCCGCGGTCTCGCGCGATGCGCGTCGCACAGCGTCGACCGTACCGCTGAGAGCTCGCCGCAACGCGCTGTCGGGCAGCGCGCTGATGCGGATGATTACCCGCCCATCAGTCATGGTGATTTATGGAGCCAACGGCCCCACCGAGTACGGCCGCGCGGCATCGGGCAAAATAGAAGACCTGCTCGTCTGTGAGCTCTCGAGCTGGGCAGCCAAAATATGCACTAAGGTTCGCAGCGTGGGCGCATCGTATAGACCCAATCGCGCCCTCGCGGTCGGCTCTTTTCCCAGGGCCTCTGCGAGCTCCCGGACCTCAGCCTCGCCCATGCCACGGAGCGGGCTGACGTAGTTCTGGTGGTCGAGGTAGACGTGAAACAGCGTCTGTTGCAGCGTCGTGTCGAGCTGGCGCACCGCTTGCGGCGCCGGGAAGAACGGCTTGTAGTCCCCCTCCCCCTTCTCGGGATTGAGGAACGACCTTTGCACGAGTTGCCGCTGAATCTCGCGGTCGAGCAGTTCCGCGTCAACCGAGAGCATGTCGCGCGCGTCGACCCGCGCGCGCTTGGCAAGGCTGTTGACGTACTGCACCGCGTCGAGGCGAGCGGCGTCAACTTCCTCTTCGGTAAGGATGCGGACGCCGACAAGGATGCCGGAGTCCTCATCGGTGCCCGGCATCGGGATGACCTTGACCGCGCGCCGGCCGCGCAGCATGTCGCGAACGCGATCGTCTGAGAAGTCGGTCACACGCTAACCTTTGACGAGAACCGCTTCGTCGCCCTCGACCTCGACGGTCGCGCCACGGCCACCGTCTTGGACCTTCAGGCCCTTCATCACCGACGAGTTCGGCGCGGAATAGGTCAAGCCAACGTCGGTGACATACTCGACGATCCCGTCGCGGAAGTTGCGGAGCGTCTCGAGATCGGAGTCGCTCATGACCTCGATGGCACCGCTGCCCTTGCTGCCCATCGGCGTGCTCGATGTACCCGAGCGCTTGCCGCTCGCGTACTGGCTCGTGAGCTCCTCGCCCCCTGTCTCGAACTCCCACCCCGGTTTGGTGTGGAAGTCGATCCCTTTGAATCGCACGATCTGAATGCCAAAGACTTTCGCCATGACTTAGCTCCTGCTCCTCGGCTCAGACGATGAAGGCCCACTGAATGTCGAGGCCGCGGAACTGCCGCATGAAGGTCGGCCCGGCCTGCGCCGCAAGGCGATTGCCGCTGATGCCCATGACCATCTCGTCCATGAAGGACTGCTTTCCGACGCCCTGGACGATGCCGAGCGCCGTCCACTGGTCGTACTTCGACCCGAGAAACGCCCTCATCAGGTTCGGGGTCATGATCGGCTGCCCTGCCGGGAGCTTCGGCCCGTCTTCGGACAGCTTGTATCGCGGGAAGCTGAGGCTCACCGACGTGTTCCCGTCGTAGCGAATGAAGCCCGCCGTACGCACAGTCTCGATTTTCAGCAGCGACTCATCCGGCACGTCGAGCGCGTTGGTCTGGTAGGTAGTGATCATGGTGTCGGTCGAGACGTTTCCGCTCCCGTCCACCACGTGCACCGCGCAGCCGCTGTGAAGGAGCAGGTTGCGATCGGTCTCGCCCCACTGCTCGGCAGGTGTTGCTGGCAAAATGCCCGGCAGCGCGAGCCCATGGCGCGGCATTGCCGGATCGGACTCGCCGGCCTCGGCTGCCGCGACGACCGCCGCCCAGATCCATGAAGGCGTGGGCGAGGTGTTTGCCGCCATCAATACGAGGAACGCAGAGTTGCGACTCGTGCCGAGCGTAGTGGCTGTGCCAAACGATCCGGTCACCGCAGAGAACGCGACCCCGTCGATCTGACGCATGCCGCCCCAGCGGTCTTTGAGCTCGGTCTCGAGCGCCGTGAGGTTCGTCGCGTCCGTATAGGGCATGACGATCGAGTCGTACTGGATGACGTCGCCGATCGCCGTAAGCACCGCGGTGACGTCCGGGTTGCCTGCGCCCGAGACGCCGGCTGCGATTGCGACCGTCACACCGGCCGGTGTTTGCTCGGAGCTGTAGTAGTTGACACGGGCGTCAGCGACGTCGATGCCCTTCCAGCGCATGGTCAGCGTGACGACGTTCGTTGCGGCCGCCGAGGTGAACGGCATGCGCTTGTATTCAGGGTGCGCCTTGATCGCCGTGTCGATGGCCGTGGCGATCGCGTTCTGCGCGTCATCGCTCGTCACAGCGACGGGCACATAGAAGCGCCCCGCAATGCGGAGCTGAATCGTGCCGTCTGCAGTCGCCGGGCCCGTGATCGTGATCGTCATGGTGCCCGCGGTGCCGCCGCTCAGCGGGTCGCTTGCACACGCCCACATCTCGGTCTGGCTGTTGGCCTTCTTTGCGGCGCGAATCATCTCGGAGATTTCGGCGCCAGGGCCGAAGTATCCCTCGGCCTGGTCGGCGCTGAGGATCTGCTTGGGCACGTTCGCCGCAACGGTGCCCGTCGACAGGCGTCGACCGAGCACGAGGATCTTATTGCGCCGACGATTGGTCCCCTGCACCGCGCGCGAGGTATTGAACTCGCCATGATTGGAGAGGGTCCGAAGGTCGGGCGAAATCGTATCGAATGACACGGTCATGGCTCAGACGTCCCTTCTGTCGCGGTCGACTGCGCGGGCGATTGCGGCGTCGCTTCGACCCAGTCGCGGTCGTGCAAGCGTCGGCGCGCAATGCGGTCATTGGGGACCCACTCACCGTCGGCGCTCAGTGGCCGCCCGGTGGCCGGATTGGGTATGACAAACGGTTGCCCGTCCGCCCCAATGCCGGGCTTCACAAACACCTTGTCTGCCATGTGCTCAGCTCCCGTAGGCTGGAAGTGTCACGTTCAGAACGATCAGAGCCTCGCCATCGACCGGAGCGTCGGGCGGCTTGTCGAACGTCATTTGGAACTGCAGGAAGTCGGCGAGCGTTGCGACGTCGACGTCCTCAGGCGTGAACGGAAGGACGATGCGTCCGCGAAAGAACGGGTAGTTTTCACCACCGCCGTCCGCGAGGGAATATTCGACCTGCGCGGTGTTGTCGTGTTCGACGAAGAGGCCGGCGGTCTCGAGCACGCTTGCGCCCGAGCTGACCGCTGCGTGCTTGCCCTCAATGACGACGTCCGAGATCTTTTCCCAAACCGCGCTCAAGGCAGGCCACCGCGCGCCGCGTCTCTCGAGTGAGGTTGCAGGGAGCACGTAGTCGAACTGCACCGTGATGTCGCTCACGTGCGCAGCGGAGTTGCGAAGTCTGCGTCGTTCGTTCGCGCGGTAGATGCAGAGCGCGGGCAGCTTGCCTGCTGCGAGCACCTGGAGAGCGCGCGGGTCGTCGTAGACCGTGGTGATGAAGTCGGCCCCGAGGTCCGCGGTGATTGCACCGCGCACGAGCCCCGCCACCGCCGCGAGCTGCGGGTCGGTCTGCGAATCGATCGTCATCGAGTTTAGCGACGGCTGAACGTGATCGAACTACTCGCGCTCTTGAGCAGCGACTGCACCGTGGGGCGCAGCGCCGACAGCGACGACTCGAACAGCCGCTGGTAGATGCGGTGCTTGTTCGCGCTCACGTCTTCGTTGTCGCCGACCGTGATGTTGTTGCGGTACAGCCGCGCGAGCGCGCCATAGACCACCACGGGGGCAAGCTCGGTGACGTTCGAGAGGTCCGACTCGAGCACTGGCGGCGTGCGGTTCTTGAGGTGATTGAGCACCTCCGTGAGCGCAAGCTGGCGAGCCTTGGTGGCGGCGCTAGGGCTCTCCGTCGGGTCCTTCATGAGGTTGTCGAGCGCGGCTTGGCTCCCGATCTCGCTCACGAGGTCGCCTGTGCTCGCCACGCTATCGACGTTGATCATGTGACCTCGAAGCCGGCTTGTGCGAACGAGAGCTCCACGGCGTCCTGCAGCACTTGCTGGACTTCGAGGAACTTCGCCTCAACCGCTTTCTGGATGAAGTGCACGGGCTGCGTGCCGGGGTGGTCGACTGACTTCGCGAATGCGAAGCCGCCCTCGACCGGCCAGCGCAGCGCGCGCCGGTACTTGGGTTTGATCTTGTGTGGTCGCGTCCCGAGTTCGACGAACACGGCGTGCGGCGCGCCGGCGCTCACCGTGCACTGCAAGTCTTGGCCATCGAAGGAGCCTTGAACTTCGTCTCGCCCGATCGAATTTGTTAGCAAACCAGTGCGGTCTTGGTAGCCGTGGTTTTGCTTGGCCTCGATTGCGACGAGGTCGCCACCGAGCTCGAGCGCCATCGGCACGTATTTGCCGAGGTTCGAGCCAGCGACGCGGAGTGCCGCGACTGCTCCGCTCACGTCCGCGTCGAAGACGAGCATGGGGTCAGCCTGAGAATGCGGGCTTGTTGTCTGCGAGGTTGCGGCTTACCGCCGCTTGGATCTCTGCTTTGAGCCGATCGGCCTTCCAACGTGGACTCGCATCGAACCCCGCACGATGTGCGAGCGTTAGAAGCTGCGGCATGTCGTCTCCCGCCGCGGCAATCACCGCCTGCGCTTCGGCGACCGGCTCGGAGGGCGCGACCTCTGGCACCGGCGCGGGTTCGCCTTGGTCTGGTACTTGCTCGGCAGCTGGTTCGGCCGGCTCCTCGAGCACCACGGGAGCCGCGATCTTTCCGATGCGCCGGAACATCGCCGCGCGCGTGCCGTTGCCGCGCTGGTCGAGCTCGACCGCGAGGCGCTCGGTTGTTGCTTCGTCCGCGGGCGTGACTTCGTCGCCGCGCACAATCGCGGTCATCGCGCCGCCGGCGTCGACGAGTTCGGCCTGTCCGCGCACGCGGAAGCTTCCCCAGGGACCTGGGACGATGTCGCTGCGAATCAGCATGGGTTCACCTTATCGACGAGAGCACTTGCTGCATGCGTTTCACGGACCACTTCGGGTCGAGCGGAATGCCGCGCGCGGCGCCGATCGCCAAGAGGGCATCGCGATCGCTCGGCAGCGGCATCGGCGCGTCGTCCTCGGGCTCCTCAATCGGAGCGGGAGGGGGCAAGATTGGTTCGCTCGCGGGTTCTGCGTCCGGCTCAGTCACTGGGTCTACCGGCTCGTCCGGCGCTGGCTCGAGCTCGAGGTCGCTGCCCATGGCAACGACGAGGCGCGTGAGGTCGTAGCCGCTCAGCGCGCCCGTCAAGCCATGGTCGAAGCTGATGCCTGCAACACCATCCGTGAAAGAGGGGTCGCGGTGACGCACGCGGAAGCGGCCCACCACGGCCCCGTTCTCGTCACGGGGGATCTGGTCAAGCGAGGCAGGCATCAGGTGGTGATGAGTTCGCTTCCGCGCGCGGCGGCAAGGTCGCTGCCGAGCGCTGGAGCGCCGTACCAGGAGAGCCGACGCCCAAACGAGCTGCCGGCACCGGATTGGATTTGCCCAAGATCGCGCAGCCGGAAGCCGAGCACCGACGCGTTGCGCGGATCGGCTTCCACCTGGAAGCTGCTACCGCCGAGCGCGCCCATGTAGAAGCCTTCGTCGGGCGAGAGGCTCACGCAGAACACACTCGAGAGCGTGCTCGCCGAACCCTTGGTCTCAGTCGACGCGATCCAGTCGTTGGTCAGGAGCGGAATGCCCTTGTACGCGGGGACTTGGATCGCGCTGTTGGGAAGCGTGATCGTTGGGATGTTCCAGCCACCCGCGCGCATCAGCGACTCATACTTCTGCACGAGCGCCGCGTTCATGACGAACACCCGGTTTTCGCGGATCTTCACCGCGGCAAGCAGCCGGTCGAGCAGGTTGAAGCTCACGGCGTCGCCGTTGGTGCCTGACGAGGCGAGAACCTGGCCCGGCGCGACGAGCTTCTTGAGCCCGTCGAACTCGTTGGTCGAGCTCGCGAAGGTGATGATGCGTTCGCAATCTGCGCTCGCGTCGCTCACGTCGAGAGTGACCTTGATCCACTTGCTCGGGTTGTCGGACACGAGCGTGTAGGTGCCATCGGCGGAGATGGTCACGGTCGGGCCGTACGTGCGATCGCCCGGCGCGCGGAACGACAAGAGCGTGCCGCTGTTGACGTACTTGAGCGAACCGGGACCGTCGCGGTCGCTGTCGATGAACGCGGACGTCGCGACGAGCGTGTCGATGAGCACGCCGTTCTGCAGGGCGTCCATGACGAAGCTCGTGATGAATCCGCCGTTGATCGCGGTGTTCGCGATCTTGCGGCCGGCGACCTTGAACTTTTTCGAGGTCTCTTCGTCGACCGGGGACACAAGACCCGCGAGGTTGTCCTGCGCGAAGTTTGCGATGTAGAAGTCCTCGACCGCTTCGCGCTTGTGGACGGTGATGATCTCACTCGTGCCAGTGCTCTGCGGAATCGAAGTCGTACCCGCGCCGATGAAGCCGAAGTTTCCAAGGCTCTTCTCGCGGCGGTACGTGAATCCTTCGCCAGCTTTCGGCTCGAACGGCAGAATCGAGAAGAGCTCGTCGCTCGTCGCGATCTGCTTGAGCATCAGCACGGCGAACGGATTGGTGCTCGCCTTCATCGCGTCGTAAATCGTGAGTGTCATATCTTCGTAGTTCTCCTGTGTGAACGTGACCGCTCAACCAGGACGCGGTCGAACTTCTCAGCGATTGGCGCGCCTCTGCGCGTCGAGCTGCTGCAGCTCCTGATTGCTCAGTTCATGAAGTGGGCGGCCTGAGCCGCTGCCGTTGCTGTGACCAGTACCCGGGCGCGTGTGCCCGCCGCCGCCCGAGGCGCCCTTGGCGAACCAGGGCTTATTGCGCAAGAACGACTCGGCGGCCTTCTTGAGGTCGGCCGCGGTGTAGCGAGTCCCGTCCTGCGTGAGCGTTAGGCCTGCGAGCTCTCCGTCCTCGGCGAACTCGATCTCGGACTCGCGCACGAATGTGTCGATCGCGTCTGAGAGCGCCGGCGCGTGCACGTCGGAGCTCGTGAGCGCGGACACAAGCCGCTGCCGCGCACGCGTCATGCGATGGTTGCCGCGCTCTGAGTCGAGCAGCGCCTTGGCCTCGTCGCGCTCTTTCTGGAGCGCCGCAAGACTCGCCTGCAGCGTCCCGCGCTCCTTCTCGGCACGCGCGCGCTCTTTTTCTTCGGCGGTCTTGCCCGCGTTCGCTTTCTCCTCCTCGAGGGAGGCGATGCGCCCAGTCAGGTCGTCGACCTGCAACGCCTTCTTCTTCAGGTCGTCGTAGTCCGCGAACTTGGCCGTGAGCTTCTTTGTCTCGCGGGAGACGATCGCCCCGAGTTCGTCCTGCGTGAAAGTTTTGGGCGCGTTGTCACCGCTACCGCCGCCTGGGTTGTCGCCCTCGGGCGCAAGCAGGGGTGCTCGCAAATACACTGATCGCATAGCTCTCCGTTCCGGGCTTCAGCGTCCCCGGTGACGCACTCCGGCTCGTGACTGACCTCGTGCGCGCAAGGCCGGTGCTCGCGCGCGGTCGCAACCGGCTCTGTGACCCTCCCCGCCGCGCCGGTTCAGCGGGGAGCGGTACGATTTCAGCTCGCGACGAGCTCGATCTGACTCGCTGCCGACGCAAGGTGCGCGTTGTAGAACGCCTTGATCGCGTTCGCGAGGGCGTTCGCGGTGCCCTGGTCGCTCGCGTCGGCGGTGGTGATCGCCTTCGCGGTCACGGCTCCGTCGCCCCCGACCGTGCCCCACGCGCTGCGGTGCGGGGTCGCGTTGGCGACGTGCGTATTGATGTCGCCCTTGAGCTCGTTGAGCACGTTCTGCACCTCGGTGAGGTTTGCGGGCTCCGCGGGCGCCGAGGCCCACGCTGCGGCTTGCGCGATGACGTCAGCCGCGCTGTGCACCTCCGCGTCGGCCCCATGGATCGGGATCGCCAGTGCGAGCGCCTTTGCGAGCGTCTTGCTCGTCGCAAGGCCTGACGCGTCGGCGGTCGTGATGAGCTGAGTGCTGTCGTATTTGTAGTGCACGACATGGCCTGCCGCGGCTTGAGCGGCGAGCAACTCGTTGATCGTGGTGATGGCGGCGGACTCGCGCTCGTTGCGGAGGTCGGGCGTCTTGCGTGTGTAGGTCATTGTGGCGTTCTCCGAAAAGGTCCGTGCTTGCGGGGCCTTCCGCCGCCGCTGGAATGGTCACGCCGCGCGTGACAGAATTGAGCTGTATGCAACCCTGGGTACTCAGCGACGGAACCGAGATTCGGCTCGGCGGCGAAGTGACGGGTGAGAGCTCCTCGGCCAAAAAACTTCGCCAGGATATCTTCCTCGTCCGCCACGGCGAAATCGTACTTGTGCACGTTGGCGTTCCGCCGAGCGGATCGGGACGGCTCGATCTTAGCGTCGACTACCACGTCGACGCCTGGGTTCGCGATCGCGCGCGCTTCGACCATCTCAAGGTCGTGCGCGCCCCAGCTGTTTCATATCCCCGCAGCGGCGCCGAGTCAGACCCGGACGCGATTTACTGAGCACCGCTCAGCTGCCCCAAGAGGAAGTGAAACGAGTCCGGGTCCGCGGCCAGCAAACGCGTAAGCCCACCGTCCTTGACGAGCTGCTGCGTGAGCATGCTGGTGATCTCGGTATCGGTGGGATACTCCTTGCCCATGTACGGGTGGAAGAGCTCATCGGGCCGCGCGAGCTCGCGATCGCCATATTCGGCGATGCCCGTATGATCCCGTAGCTTCACGAGCGCCTCGCCGTGCGTGCGTCGTGCCAAATACTCGCGTGCGCGAGCGCGTAGTTTCGGGTTGAGGTTTTCGAGGGCGTGGCCCCACTCGTGCACCGCTGTCTCGTCAACGAAGCGATTCTGCTCGGGAAGGTGCTCGCCGAGATTGATGTGACCACGGACGTACTGTTGCGGCGCACGGTACTGGCCGCGCTTCTGGGCTGTCGAACGAAAGTCGTGAGTGTCTTTGCTCGGGTGGACGATCGTCGCGTCGCTGAGCGCGTGGTAGACGCTGCGCGCTCGCAGTGCAGCGCCGTTCGCGAGCTCTTTGGTGAGGACCGCGTCCGCCGTCCTGAGTGGAATCGCGACCGCAATCGGCTTCTCACTGCGCCGGATCGAGTTCGCGTGCCCGATCAGACTCGCGCTCACTCGCAGCTGAGTCACGAGATGAGCTGAGCCGTCCGAGGGGTTTGCCTCGAGGTGCTCGATGGCTTCGCCGATGGACGCGAAGTCCCGACCGGTAACCCTCTGCGTCCACGCCAGCGCCGAGACCCCTGTCTCGCCCACCTGCGGCGTGGCGATGCCCGCCTTCGCCAAAGCGTCAAGCTGAGTATGCGCATCGGCTGCAGCAATCGCGCGACCTCGATGCTCGGCTGCGCGGCCCCATGCTACAGCTCGTCCGACCTCGTCGCCGTAGCGCTTTTCGAGGCCATGCTGAAGCCAGTATTCAGGAGTCTGCCGTTGAGCGGCGATCGCGGTGGAAGCCGGTCGCGCTTTCGGCTCAGGCGGGCGCGCACCTGAAGCGATCGAAGGCCTGGCTCGCGTTGGCTTTGGATTGCTAGCCCCTGGAACGCTAGGGAACGGCTTCACCTGCCCGCGTCGGTCGCGTTGCACAGCGCCGGTTGCATCGACCTTCTGGCCGAGCCGCCGCACGGGCTTGTCGCGCCCGAGCACGACGTGTACGGGAAGCGGCTTGCCGCTCGCGTCGAGCACGTTCTTACCCGCGGTAAAGAGCCTATGCAGCGTCGGCCCGAGCACCTGCTTCTGCAGCGCCTCGGGCTGCTTCTTCAACCACGTAGCCCCGAGTTCGGTCTTACCGCTCTCCCATGGCTTTGGTGGCTCCTCGGTGCCGTTCGTCTTGGCGAGCTCGCGCTTGAAGTAATCCTTATCGAGGATCGCGACCTGCGCGCAGAGGTCATGCGGGTGCGGCGTGCTCGGTATGTTTTCAGGCAGGTATCCGCCGGGCCCAAGCCCGTCGACGTCCTGGCCGGCGTAAACGTCGCATTCGTCGCTTCTCGCGTGACCACCACTCAGCTGCCAGCGATAGCCGACGACATACGGCTGCTTTGCCGTGGTCTCCTTGTAGACGTCGCGGAAGGCTTCGACGGTCTCGGTGCGGGCGATGACGCGGGCTTGATGGCGAGCGCGCTCAACGACCCAGCGATCGACGACGTGATCAAGCTGGTCCGCCTTCGCGACGCCGAGATCTTTGACGAGCTGCTGCGTCGCCGAACGCATGGTGTGCGCCCCAGCACCGCCCTCGGGGCCTTGCCCGAGCCGCTCGACCGTCCCCTGCCACTTCTTGACCGCGTCGAGGTAGATGTTTCGGTCGCCGCGGTGCAGCGCCATCTGTGCCGCGTCTCGAAGCTCCTGCACATGCTGCGGGAGCCGCACAATCGGTTTGTCGATGTCGAGGAGCCGTTCAGCTACGCGCGTCACCGACTCACCAGCGTGCGCCGAGCTCACAAGCTGTCGGCGCATCCCGTCAACCACGCGCGCGTCGGCGCTGTGGTAGCGCTCCGAGAGGCTCAGCCTTTGGACGAGGATTCGTCCCCGGATTCGCTCGCTTGCAACCGCGAGGGCGTCCCGATCCGTTGCGAACCTGATCGCCCGTTTGCTTTTGGGACGTCGGGGTCCTTGCCGAACACCGCTTCGAACGTCGCCTTGTCGAGCTTGCGCCCTACGCGCGCCGCACGCTCGATCGCCTCGGTCACGAGCTTTACGCGTTCGGCCCGCGAGGCGCCGAGTACCTGGTCGATGATCTTCGCGGCTTGGCGCTGCGGAAAGCCCGACAGCTTGAAGATCCGGCCGAGCTCCTTCTTGAGGCGCTCAGCATCCTGCGCATAGAGCGCGTCCAGCTGCTCGATACTGTTGCCGATCGAGCGCAGCACGATCTGCCGCGCCGTGATGTAGACCCCGCGTGTGAGGTCCTGAGCTTTCGCGTACGATTTCGCCATCAGGCAGCGGGCTCGATTTCAGCAGCGTTGTCGTCCGCAGGCACGTCGTCAAGCTCGGCCTGCAAAGCGGGATCCTCGCTCGTCTCGCCGGCCTGCTTCTGCGCAGCCGCGGCATTGAGCTTCAAGTCGCGTTGCTCTTCGAGCTCGTCCATGATCTCGTCGACCTGGTCCTGCGGTAGGTTCGGGAGCATCTTCTCGATGACGCGTTTCTTCATCCACATCTCCGCCGTCGCGGGCAGGTCGATAGAGATCGCATCGAGCGCGTTCTTGATGTCGCTTGCGAGATCCTCGACTCTGAAGTCGGTGGGCGCTGTGACGCTCGTCGCATCGAGCGACGTCTCACTCACGTTGAGTGCAGGTGCGACGATCGCATAAGACCGCTTTTCCGCACGCGCGAGCTGCTTTGCGAAATCACCGAGCCTTCGGTTCGTCTTTTCGAACTCGTAGGCGCGCGCGATGCCGCTCGCCGCTTCAAGCGTGTGGCCGCGCTCGTACTCGACGCGCGCGAGGCGGTAGATCTCCTGGACCGTGTTCGCGATCCGCGTCTCGTACGTCGCAGCGACCGACTCCGGCGGTGCGAGCCACTTGTACTCGTGGGTTGCTTCCGCGGGAAGTCCCACCGCGTTGTCGGTGCCGCCCACGAGTTCGTCTGGCGGCGTCGCGCCGACGTACGGCACCTGCAGCATCGCAAACACCTGCTGGCGCAGATGCTCGTCGAGCTCGGAGTTGAGGTTGAAGAGCCTGCGGCCCTCGACGGCGACCGCGTCGACCATGCCTACGCCGCGCACTTCGTCTTCGGCGCACGGCTTGTGACGCCACAGCACGATCGGCACCGTCTTGAATGGATGCGATCGCGTAACGGGCGGGGATACCGTTTCCTCCTGGGCTCCCTCCGCCTTGATGACCGTGTACATCACCACGCGATCGGGCCACCAGATCGAATAACGCTCTTCATGCACGCACGGTCCGAGCGGATCGGGCCGGCGGTCATACTGAATGCGGGTCTTGGCCCAAATGAACGCGCCCGCGTCGTCGACGTCCCAGTCGAGGAGGTTTGCGGGGAAGAGCGGGATCGCGCGTAGCTGCACCCCGCTGTTGTCGTTCTGCGAGCGAGTCTGCCCCTCGGGCGCGGCGCTCTGGTCAAAGAGCATTGGCGTCCAGCCGAGCAGTGCGCAACGCGGCTTCACCACGTCAGCGAGGAGCTCGTCCCAGCTCTTGCCCTGCCCGTCGACGTTCTTCTGCCAGTCCTGAATCTGCTGCGGGACCTGGTCCCGAATCATCTCGCGCTTGAGGACGTACGAAACGAGGATGTCGAGAATCGCCTCGACGTAGTTTAGGTAGTGCGCCACAGCGCGGCGGCGCTCGAACTTCACGTCATCCTCGCGCGGATAGCGATCGAGGTACGTCGTCGTCTGGGCATTGGCTCCGACGAGCCCCCGCACTGTGACGTCGCTGTACGCCTGCGCGGCCCACCCGAGATAGCTCACCGCGGGCTGCTTCACCTTGCCCGCAAAGCCGCCGGTGCCTGTCACCGCGTCGAGCAGGAAGCGATGCCAGACGAGCTCCTCCTGGTAATCGTCGCGCGTCGCGCGCAGCTGGTCGATGAGCTTGTCGGTCGGCATCAGAGGCCTGAAATGCGCATGCCCGTCACGCGCGGCACGGCTTGAGAGCGCAAGAGCCAGGCGCCCGCCCAACTGACGTAGCGGTCGTCGCGGCTTGCGTCTTTGCCGCCGTCGCGTTTGCCCCGGGCGCGCGGTTTGCCGTCGTCATCACGCACGATGCTGCGGCACTCAGCGAGCGTCGCTGCGTCGGGCGTCCATGCGGCGCCTTCGCGGATCGCGTGCGCAAGATCGTCCCAAAGCACGGGACGCGTCGCCTTGTTCGTGTTGAAGCCAGGTCGGCCGTCGTCGGCGTAGTAGACCGCCGGGTACTTGATCGCTTTGAGTAGCCGCTCAAGCGTCGCGTGGCCGTGGTTGTTGCGCTCCGGTGATACGACAGCACGGTTGTAGAGCCAGCCGAGCACCGCGAGTACGGCGCCGAAGTCGCCTGGCTCGGTCGAGTCAGACCACCACGTCGCAACGGTCTCGCCGCTCACGGCGTCGAGCACGTGCGCCGAGCTTCCGTCGCCCGAGACGCCTTCGCTGACGTCGCCGAACACGACGTAGCGCCGGCCAGGGCGCGGGTTTACGTAGATGCGCGCTGGCTCGAACTGCTGCCCTGCGTAGGTGATGGGTGCGAGGCGAACCGGTTCGCGCACGAGGTCAGCAATGCGGTCGAGCACCTCGGGCTCAAACCACGCGTTGCCGATCGCGCGGAAGCACGTGTCGATGTCGATCGGGTACTCTTGCAGCGCCCGCTCGAGCCCGACCTTTGGATCGTCGACCCAGCTGCGCCACCGAGCGATCTGCCCGTCGTCGCACCCGAGGCCTCGAAGCTTTGTCTCCCATGGGTCTGGCTTGCCCTGGGAGCCGCGACGCACCTGCGGGTCAAACCCTGGTGGAAGAGCGTCGACGCGGTATTCGGCGTGCTGCCACCACGCAAAGAAGTGCAGCCGCATTCCCGTGCGGCCCTCTCGCGCGGCCTGCACATCTTGGTAGAAGAGCCCTCCGACGCCGTTCGGCGTGCTCTCGATGACAATCTCACCATCGTCGGGCACGGCGCCGAGCACCGCGCCCATTGTCTCTGATGCAGCGCCCCAGAACGCGACCTCGGTTGCGTGGAGCCGATGAATCGTTCCCGAGCGGCCTTTCTTCTCAGCCGCGGCGCTCGTCGCGCCTGACTCCACGACGCGCACTGCGCTACCCGTGTGCGCAAATACCAGCTCGCGCTTGTTGCTGTACTGACGCTTGGGCAGCTTGCCGACGTACTCGAGGCAGTCGGCGAAGTGCCGCAGCGTCAAGTGCATGTTCTCGACGAGCTTGCCGTCGTGCGCGATCACCCAGACGTTGGTGCCTGGATTGATCAGCGCGTAGTGCAGGTCCCGCGCGAGCTCGAGCGTCGTGAAGCCGACCTGGCGCCCCTTGAGCACGAGGTCGCGACCCGAGCGTTCCGCGTTGAAGCGGCGCTGCTCCTCGTGCCACGTCTCTGGACGAAAGTAGAACTCGGGTCCGCTCTTGGGGCGGATTTTGATGAGCGCGCAGAAGTGCTCGAAGCTCTCGAACGCAGACTCAGTGGACTGCTTCGCCCCGATCTCCCTCAGCTGTCTCAGTAGCCACCCGTGCGATACCGGTGACTTCGGCGAGGGCGCGGACAAGTTCTGCATACGACTGTGGCGGCATCAGGGGGCGTACCCCCTCGAGGAGTTTCTCAAGCTCGCCTTGCACGCGCACCTCGAGGGCGTTCGCGAACATGCCCTCGTGCTTGCCAAGGAGCTCGAGCGCGCGGACAGCGGTCGCGCCGTCGAAGCGGTAGACGCCGGGCTTGCCCTTTTCCGCGGCGCGAACGACTTCGGCCTGCATCGCGCGGTTTGCGACGTCGTTGAGGCGGTTCAAGATCGAGAACCGACGCGAACCAACGAGGCGCTCGTCGCCCTCCTCGTGCTCACGAATCGCGGCCTGGATCTCCGGCCGGCGCAGTAGCCGGTGCGCGATGAACTTCGCCGCGCTCTCCTTGTAGCCAGCTTCGCGCGCAGCGGCGGCGCCATTGCGGCAGATACAAAACTCTCGAACAAACGCGCGCATCCGCGCCGTTAGGGGTTTGGGAGACGGGGGCATGTGGCTCGTGAACGTCGGGGTCGGCTTGGCACCGCGCGCCTTGCCGGTGGTCGCCAGCGACGGTCGGCCTTTTTGCCTGGCCCCTACTATTGGCGCAGAAACCCCGGGTGAGTGGCCACCCCTGGCCGCAGCTGGCTCTTTGTGGCCGACTTCGAGCGCCAGCGCGGCCCACCACGCAACCTAATCATCCGCGTCGGCCTGAGCGACGAGCGCGAGGTCGAGCAGGTCGGGAAACCTGTCTCTCAGCCTCGGCAACGTCGTGCACCACTGCCCGCCAGCGGCGAGCCGGAACCCGACCTGGCACGAGCATGCCCCTCCGGATCGAGCGGGGCACGGCGGGGCGCCAGGGCGGCTCGGACACTGGCTCCGGCGCATCCAGCGGCGCGCGCGTCGCGTGCTCCACCGATCACAGCCGAGTGCGCGGCAGGGTTTGCGCGGTAGGCCGCGTTGCTCCGCCTGCGCACACTTCGCGCATGGCGAATCGAGTACGCGGGCGATCATCGCGGCGGTGATCAGTTTCGCCGACCGCAGCCCCTCAACGCCGGCAGGAGCGTCGTCGTCGCGCTCGGGCTCGTCGCCAAGATCTAGGCCGAGCTGCGGTTGTCGCCACAGCTCGGCCGTGTTGCCGCTTCGCACTCCGGTCATGCTACGCTCCGATCCGCCACCACCACGCGGCTGATCGGGGCCCTCGTCGAGCTACTCGGCGGGGGCTTTGGCGTTTTCGGGGGGATGTGTATATACGTGCGGCCGGACCACGATGGGCGCCCCCTGCAGCCCCTTCCAGTACGGCTCGATGTGGATGAACTTTCGCTCGCGCCGACCCTGGCCGTGCGCGTGGTGCTTCCAGTGACCGCGCACCATGGTTTGCACCGTCATGGGCCCTGTAAATCCCTCTCGACCGCGCTCCACGAACGCCCTTGTCTTCATCCGCAGGTCAACCTTCACCGGGCTACCGCAACAATATTCATTGGTCGTTGGGTACAGCCCGCCGCGCCGCGCGTTGCGACGAGCCTTGTTCGATGGCCTCCGCACCATCCCGTCGCTCTGGAATGCCATGCAGACAGCTCCGATCAACGGAAAGACCGTGCGTAGAGTTCGGTGAACTGACTCGTCCAGTTCCCACCTAAATCGCTTGGTGCCACACAAGTCGCCGATCTGGAGCGGCATGGTCATCCGCAAGTGCACGTTTTCAGGATGAACGAAAACCACAAGCCACAGACCCATTCTCGACACATGCTGCGTCACTTCGCCGCGGACAGCTTCCTCGCCTACCGGCTCCTTCGCATCGGCCCTTCCCCATCTGGCGACTCTCACATCTCGCAACGCTGCAGGTCCCCCTCCGTCGCCCCAGTCAAACACGAAGCCCAGGTCACTCGGCAGTTCTAGAGCGAACGACGACCATGGAGGAACAACGAACTCGTGTAACTCGCGAGGAATGCTCGTCCATGCCATACATGCGGCCCATGAAGATTCTAAGCGCACCACCGGGCATGCGCTGGCCCCCCAGCTACCAAGCCACTTGAGATAATCACAGTGCGCAACGAACTCGTGATCCGACTGACTCACTTCGCTCAACCCGCCGCGCTGTGCTCGTGATTCCATATTTCTGACACACTCGGCATAGAAACCCGTGTCAGGCGCAGTCGTGGATAGATGGTTGAGGTACCTGGAGAATCCCGCTTCTGCGTCGTCTCCGTCGTAGAAGCGTGCAAACCCTTTAGCCATCCTGAATTCATCAGATGTCGGCATCCATTCGTCTCCCCTTGTCCGCGATTCCGACTGGCCACTCTTCAAACGTTCGATGGTACTTCGCTGCAGCAAACGCAGCCGGCATGCCGTGGTCGCGAGTCAGCCGCTGCAAGCGGTTTAACTCGGCAGCCTTGATCGAAGCTGCCAGCATAGGCGCCCACGGAGACCGTTCACCGAACTGCCGCTGATACGCTTCGAGCGCAGCATCAACTGTCAAATGTCGTGCAGAGATCGCCGCCGCAAGCTCATCCCACCGAGCGCGCTTCGGATCCGCCCCCGTTTCTTCGACCGCACCTGCATGCGTGCCGACAAGTTCCAGTCCGAGTACCTTCGGCAACCGCTGCCCCCGCTCAACACCGTCGCTCTCGCGCTCAGAGGACTCGCCCATGCCCGAGCCGGCAAGCGAATACTCCCGATCGTCGGTGGGCAACCCGTGCTTGTGCGACACGCCGGTCAGGTCCAGCAGTAGTGCGCGCTTCTTCCGCGGGTGCGCCCGCAATGCGCGCCCAACAATCTGCACATACGTGCTCGCGTGGTCGCACGTTCGCGCGAGAACGATCGCCGACACGCGCGGCACGTCGACGCCCTCCGTCAGTGCGTACACGTTCACAACCACGGTGAGCGAGCCGTCAGCGAGCCTACGTAGCGTCTCGTCGCGCTCAGCCTTTGGTGTCTTGCTGTGGACGACTGCCGCCGCGATCTGCGCCTTGCTGAAGCGCTTGACCATTCGCACTGCGTCGTCAACGCGCCGAACGTATACGAGCGCAGGGCGCCCGTTCGCATAGCGCTGATACGCTGCGACCGGCTCTTGCGCGAGGTCAATGCCGAGTCGGTGAGGCGGCCGAAGCACATCACAACCGACGATGTGACCTGCCGCGATCAGTTCCTCATAGCCCACGACAACGACAAGCTTCTCGAACACGTCACCCATCGCGCGCCCGTCCGCGCGCTGAGGCGTCGCCGTGAAGCCGACCATGGGCGTGCGCTTGTACGCATCGAGCACAGTGCGCCACTCGTCGGCTGCGTAGTGGTGCGCTTCGTCGGGCACGATCAGATCGGCCTTGGGTAACTCAACGCCCGCACCAAGGAGCGACTGCACGCTCGCCACCTGCACCCGCGCGTCGGGCGTGCGGCGCTTGCCAGGGAGGATGACTCCAACGTCGCGACCGAGCTCAGCCTGCACTCGACGAGCAACATCGAGCACGATCTCGCGTCGGTGCACGAGGAACAGCGCACGCTTGCCCTGCTTCACGGTTCGAGCGAGCAGGTTCGCCGCCATCGTGCCTTTGCCCGCTCCCGTCGGGGCGACCGCGAGCACCCGCGTTGCGCCCGACGCGAGCGCGTCGCTGATCTTGCGCAGACCTCGCGCCTGGTAGTCGCGTAGCGTCATCGCCCACCCTCCCGCCAAAGCCTCTCCGCCTCAATGCGCAGCTCGGCCGCCTGCTTCTCGGCTTGCAACAGCCGCACGCGCACGTGCTCGGGCTTCTTGCTCGCAGCAACCTCGTTCAGCATGCGCCGCGCGAGTGACAGCGACGCGGGCTGCCCGCGCTTCGCCGCTTCGGCCGCGGAGGCTTCGAGCAGTCGCTGTCCCGCGACCGTGATGTGATAGACCGAGCCGATGCGCCCTGGCTTGCCACCGCGCGCCCACTGCTCACCAAGGTCGCCGTAGTAACACTCGAGCACTGCCACCGCGGTCGGGCTCTTTCGCTCAACAGTCCTGAGGCGCTTCGACACAAGGGCATGCAACTCCATCGCGCGACTGTCCGGCACGTAACCGCTCGCGCTCCTCGTCTCCGCCGTCGGTCGCGCAGTAAGGTCGTGCTCGGGGTAGACCACGACGCCGTCGACGACGTCCGCCCATGCCGAACGAGCGCGCGGGATGCGCTCGGCCTCGAGCTCATAGCGCAGCGACCGCTCGGAGTAGCGCAACTGTCCCGCGTGACCGAAGAGATCAGCGTGCTCGAGCATCGGCCCGACCGTGCTGCGCTCGAACGCGCATTGCCCTTGCGAGAAAAACCACGCCAACTGCGCTTCGTCGCGCGGTGAGAGGGTCATTCCGCAGCCTCCGATAGCTCGTTGCCGTAGCACTGCCAGCCCGCGCGACGCCGACGCGCGAACATTTCCACAAAGGGCCCGCCCGGCACGAGGCGTTCTGCGATCTCGTAGATCGCATCGGGCTTGCGCGAGTGCACCTTCTTGCCGTTCTCCGTTGGCACCGGCGCGTCGAACACGGACCGCACTGCGCGATCCGCAACCTTCACACGGCCACGCGTCGCGAGCAGGCAAACCTCGTGCGAGGCGCGCGTATACCGGCCAAGCCCGAAATGCAGCTTGCCCGTCGCGGTGAGCTTGCGCCATACGATCTCGCTCTTGACCGTGAAGCCCCACGCGGTGATCACCGTGAACGCTTCGCGCTGCATTGAGGCCACGCGCCAGAACAGCAGCAGGCAATCGTCTGCGAGCGGCGGCAGCTTGAAGAAGCACAGCTCGCGCTCGCTCATGCATGCGTAGTTTTTGGCGGCGCCGCGAGACTTGCCGGGGAGCGAGTCACGAAACTGCCAAGGGCAGTCCACGAGCAGCACGCGCGCCGGGCCGACGCTCGTGACACGCGACGCACCGTTACCATCGAAGCCGTGTAGCACTCGCTTCATAGGCCGAGCTCCTTTCGCGTGGCTGGGCGTGGCCAGCTGTGTGTGACCACGTCCGCAAGTCGCTCGTGACCCATCAGTCGAAGCGCGTGGACGCACCCTAGGCGCGCAGGCGTGTGCTCCCCGATCCAGTACGCATGCTGTCCCGTGCGCAGTTCACGCAGCGTGCACCGCGTCATGATGCGCTGAAGCAGCCACACGGAGCGTCCCGGCGTTGTCATAGGCCGAGCTCCATTTGCTCTTCGGGCTGAACTGCGCACGCGACCGGCTCGCCCGCTGCGACGTCCTCAACCATTCGCGCGAGCCTAGGGTGCCCGAGCTCACGCAGCGCACCGACCGTTTCCGCCCGCACCGTCGCAAGGGGTCGCTGCCAGCGCCACTCATTGCCCGATCGCAGTCTGCGTAGGCCGTACCGCACGAGGTCGCGCCGTGCGCGCAGTCGCATCGCCGCGCGCTCGATGTCCGAGTAGCACGACCAGCGGAGTCGCTCTCGCTCTTCAAGCTCGGCCCTGCGCTCGGCCGGCATGAGCTCGGGCCAGGGCGGACGCTGAGCGAGCAGCTGCGCATCGAGCTCGAAGGCCTGCACACTCAACTCGGCGCGCTGCTCGTCGGTAAGCGACGCTCTGAGCGCAGTGATTGGGTGCACGTAGCCGGGCCGCTCGAACACGAGCTCGCTGCCGCTGAAGGTGACTCGGCAGGCTCCAAGCGCGGCCCAGCGCAAGAGGTCGGCTCTGCGGTAGCGCGTCATCGCCATATGAACCTCTCGACGTAGCCCGACGCGCAACGCATGACCGCATCGGGAAGCCTGAGCATCCGCATCGTCGGCCCCGTGTCCGAGCCGAGCCCCATGCGAGTCAAGTCCTGCCAAACGCTTGCAACCTCAAACCAGACGCCAGCGCAAGGCACCCGCATCACCGGCACGCCGTTGACCCACGATCGGTCGCACGGACGCAGCGCAAGCAGCGCCGCCTTCGCCTCCCCGTAGGGCATGCGTGTTTCCGATCCATAGAACGGCAGCGAGTTCGGCACTCAGTTGCCCTCCGCGATCGGCCGCAGCACCTTGATCGTCCGCGCACTAACGTGACTGCGCTCGATGTACCCCTTCACCTCGAGGCGAGTGAGACACTCGGCCACGGGGACGAACGGCTGAGCGTGCGACTGCAGCGCTTCGGCAATCTCACCGATGCTCGGTGCATAGCCGCGCTCATCGAGCCCGCGCTGCACCTGGAGCAGCACCGCGCGTTGTTGGGTGGTCAGCTCAAGCGGCTTAGGAGGCGCGGCTGGTTGCGGGGCTGGTTGCGGGGCATTGGTCGCAGTTCGCTCGGCGGCCTTCGCGATCGCCAGGTCGAGCGCCTGCTGGCGCAACTCTGCGCGCCGGACCTTCGACGCGTCCGACTCCGAAGATGGAGCGACCGAGCGCGCGCCGAACAAGAGCCTGCGCGTCCCGCGCTTGGCCATTCGCGAACTGCCGATACAGCCGCATGACTTCGCTTGGTGTAGGTGCTTCGCAGGCTTCTCTTTGAGCGTCCCGCAGTCGCATTCGATCACGATGCTACCGGGCAAAGTGCCGACGCCTACAACGACTACGCTGCAGAAGCGTGTGCCGATCAGAGCCCGCGCGCGCTCGACGCGCTGGCGATCCACTTCCCGTCTCTGCTCGTCGGTCCAATAGAAATAATTTCGGCACTTGGCGAGCGGCATCTCCCGCGTCGCCACCTTTTCATTCGGGGCCTTCACCTGGGCGGCTCCATCCGCAGCCCTGTGGGCGCGCCACCGCGCGAGCAAGCCATGCTCCTCACCCTCGCACTTGAGCCCGGGCCTCCACTCGCTGCGATGCATGCGCCGCTGACGCCCGCAATCGCAACGCGCCCAGATGCGATGCCCCTCTGAGCGTTCGAACACGAGCGACCCCATTCGTGCGCCCACCTCGATCCCGCGATAGCCGCCCCGATCCGTCCTACCCATTGCGCCGCCCCCACGCAATCGACAACCCAGCGCGCCACTCATCCCCAATGCAACCGATGTCATGCTCGCGCAGGTCGCGCCGCTCGAGCATGTCGAGCACCGTCCGGTACGCCGCCTTCTTTCGCGCGAGCCATAGCCCCGCATCGACGCGGTCATCGCGGCCCGCGCTCGCGTCGAGCATGCCGAACAGCTGATGCTCGGCATAACTGCGCGCTGCCTCGTTCACCTTGTCAAGGTTGCGGCCATCGCGACCGGGGCCTCGGATGACAGTCACTTCGGGCGGTGCATCGTCGCTTGCAGCTCCGTTGGTTTCCACGGCTCTGAGTGCTTTCACGGGTGGCTCCTTAGGGTTTGACGACTTCGACGAACATTGCGACCAGCGACAGCAGTGCCCGCGGGTCCGCCACGAGCAGCCAACACAGATGCGCGCACAGCCCGAGCAGCGACGCGCCCGCCACGACGGCGACGAACGCGAGCGCTGCGATGACGGAGAGCGCGGTCATGCGAGCAGCGCCCATGCGAGCAGCGCCTCCACGGTGCGCATGGCTTCGGCGCGCGTGGCCTTCGCGGTCGGCCCGTGGCAGATGTGAACGTCCAGTCCCCGCGGCCCGTAGTGCCCCCAAGTCGCGCAGACGCGCGCACCGCACCGCCACACGCGCGCACCGCTGACATGCTCGTAGAACTCGCCGGACCCAGCCTTCAATCGCTCCCAACCATCGGGTGGCGGCTCGCACGAGCACAGCGCCCACCCGCATCCTCCGCAGGGCACGGTCTCGCTCACGACCTCGGCGCCGTGCGTAATCGGTGCAAGCTCAAACGCGCCCGCGTGCACGCCGAGGTGCTCGTAGTCGCCGACGCGCCGCGTGCCGTGCGTCGGGCAGGGCCACTTCTCCGGGCAGCCGGCGAGGTCGCACAGGCGCGCCCGACCGATGCCGTGCCTCATCGCACCACCAGTCCCGTGATCAGCAACACGAGCGTCACGAGCAACGCGAACGCCCACGCGACCGCGTTGACCACCACGGCCGGTCCTTGCACGCGCGAAATCCACGCGTGCCCGATCACTGCGAGTGCGAGTACTGCTGTCGATTCGATGTGCATGTCAGTCCTCCATTCGGTTTCACGCCCACTCGAGCAACATGTCGTCTTGGTGTTCGAACGCGGCGAAGTCCCCACAGCGCGGGTTGCCGCAAACGAGTGGCCGCCGGCCTCGCCCTCGCCTCGGTGGCCCGCTGCCGACCGGCTCACCGCAGACTGGGCACAATCTCGCCACCTTGCGCGCGGGCTCGACGCGCGGCGCGACCTGCACGAGCGCGACGTCGGCTGCATGGCCCTTCGCGTGCTGCATCCCGATCGGGCACACGCGACACGCGCACGCAGTCACCGAGTCAGCCGAGGCGCCGCCCTTTGCTGCGTAGAACTCGTGCCGAGCGCCGCATGCTGAGCGGCTGATCGTGCTGTGAAGGTACGGGCAGCGGAACGTCTGCAGTCGCAGGGTCTCTTTCATGGAAGCCGCTCCTTCAGCGTGAAGCCCGCCGCGTTCTTGTGACCGCCACCGCCGAAGCGCTTGGCGAGTACGCTCACGTCGAAGTCGCCGCGCGAGCGCAGGCTGTAGACGTAGGCCCCGTGGGCGTTCTGAAACCAGCCCACTGCGAAGGGCACGTCTTCGGCGAGTGCTCCGACGAGCTCGCTGATGCCAATGTAGGGGGCGTTGATGATCGGAACGTCGTCGTAGCCGGCGAACGAGGCGCGACGGGCCTGCAACTTCATCTCGCGCACATAGCGATCGATGTAGTCGAGTGCGCCTTGGCCACGGCGGGCCGCGTCTGTGAACGAGAGCTCCACGATCTCGTCCCACCGCTCGAAGCTCATTGGCTGCGACTGGATGAACGCGTTGACCTCGCGGCTGCGCTCGAGTTCCCACTCCCATAGGTCGCGGTCCTGGACATACCAAACCAGCCAAGGCGCTGACTGCTTCGGATAGCAGTAGTCCCATGCGAGCATCGCGCCCGACCGCGCCATGTCGAAGGTGCAGAAGTCGAGTCCCTCGCACGCGGACTGCGCGGTCTTATGGTGGTCGAGCACGACAAGCTCTGCCGCCGCGGCCTTGAGCTCGAGGAGCTGCTCGCGGCTCGTGCAAAAGTCGACCATCCACACACTACGACCTATGACATCGGGCAACTGCACGCGCTGACCATCGGGCGCGTAGTGAGCGGCGAAGAACTCCGCATCCATACCCACGTCCGCGGGCGCGCCGCCAACGAATGGTGGCCAATGACCGAACCAACGGCGCATGACCCAAGCCGCCGTGAAGCCATCGATGCAGTTGCCGTGATAGATCACAAGCGGCTTGTTCATGATGCGTCGTCCTCGTTGGCTTTGGGTGACACCAAGCTCAGCCGCGGCGGCGGCCGCAGACTGAGAACGCAGCGCTCGTCGTGCTCGAGCGTCTCGGGGCTCGGCCCACGCTCACCACAGCGCGGGCACGTCACCCAAGCTTCGATCACTGCCGTGTCGTGCAGTTCTTTGAGCCGCTCGCAGAGACGCCGCATGGTCGCGACCGCCTGCGTGCGCTCCATATCGGCGAGCTCGGCGCGGTTGACCTCGAGCTGCAGTGCGCGAGCGACCTCATCGAGCAACGCGGGCGCATACTCGCGCGGCACCGTGCACGCTCGCACGATGGCCTCGGCCTGCTCGAGCACCTCGGGTGTGACGATGAGCGAGCCCGTCATGCGCATGCTCCATGTGCAACAGGTGGCCGGGGCGGATTCGAACCGCCATCTGCGCCAGCACTTCGACGCCGCTCTGCCAGTTGAGCTACCGACCACGAACGCGCCCATGCTTCGGGCGCGAACTCTCTTACAGCCGCGCGTTCACCGCTTGGAAGATCGGACGCAGCCGTTCGCACGCCTGGTCGATCTCCTCGGAGGTCGCACCCGCGCGGATCGCATCGACCATCTGCGCGTACGAAGCGCGGCGCTTGGCATCCTCGAGTCGCTGACGCTCGGCGGCTGCTGCAGCTTCGGCCTGCAAGCGTTGCTGTTCCGCTGCTGCAGCCGCTGCTGCTTCGGCTTGGGGGTCGGGCGCCGGTGATGTCTGTGTCTCGGCCATGCACATGTCCTTTCGCGATCGGGAAAACAAACGCCGTCTCTCCGGCTGTCACGTCTTCGGCTTGAACCCGCACATCGTGCGGTTGGGCCGCGGCTCGGTTTGCGACGTTCTCCCAGCACCAGAATCCAGTCGGTGCCATACCCGGTGTCTGTTCCACCGCGTCTCCCGTCACCGGCTCTACCCCCGTCGCCAATCGCAGGGGCAGTGTCGCGCGCCGGCTGCGCGCTTGTGCGTGGTGGTGTCCAGAACGCGAGAGCGCGTGCCTCACCCCGCCAGAGTTTTTCGTGCAGCCCCACAGGGCTACGAGTGCGAGCCCGATCACGAGTCCGATCAGCGCGACCGCGCCGACGAGTGCGTAGCGCCAGAAGTACCGCGCGCGATCGACCTCGGGGTGTTGCTGAAGCTCGGGGTCGTGATTGTTCAGATCGGTCACTTCCCGCCTCCGCGAATGAGACGGGCCGCCTGACGCAACCGCCCTCCCGGATCGATCTCGCCGGCGCCGTGCTCTCTCAACAAGGCGAGGCGGTCGCAGATGCCTGCGCAGCGCTCTGTCTCGGCGCGCCGCTCCTCGACGAGTTGCGTCCCGCGCTCTTGCAGCTCGGTCACGCGGCGCCATGCGAGCTTGGCGTCGGCCTCTGCGGCTTCGGCGCGTATCCGCATCGCCACGACGTCGCGCCCATAGGCGAGCTGCTCCTCGGTCAGCGGCTCCGGCTCGAACTTGTGCCGGAGCTCTCCGCCTGCGTGGTCGAGATAGTCGCGGTCCTCGCCGCAGAGGGCGCAGAGAGGCTCGGTCATCGCTCGTCCTCGCGGCTCAAAATCAAGTACTCGATGTTGTTCGCCCAGATGGCCAGGAACACACCAGTGACTATTTTCCAGTCGGCGAGTAGCAGCAGACAGAAGCTGAGCGGCCATAGTGCGAACGACAGCCACGCCAGAGCCCACCACGTTCGACTTAGCCGTTTGATCCTCACCGCGCGCCTCCCCGCATCTCCTCGGCGAGCTTCTTCGCGAGCGCGCGCTGCTCCACCGAGTAGTCGCGGCGGTTGCGCACGACCTCGTCGCACAGCTTGGCGTTGCGCTCGCGCGTTTGCGCGATCAGCTCGGCGAGGGCGCTTTGCTGCGGCTCCCCGGCAATACGCAGACTGGCCGTGCGCGTGCTTGCGTACGCAATCGCGTGCTCGTAGTCAGCGCGTGTGAAGGCAGGGCCTGGCATCTTAGTAAAGATCCTCGCTGAACAGCGTCTCGCCGCGGTAGCCGCCTGGTGCCGCGCTCTCGATGCCCGCGTCGAGCTGCAACTGCATCGCTTCCGTGCGGTCGACGTAGCGGTTGCGACTCGTGACGAAGCCTTGCGCACGCTCGTGCTCCGCCGGAGCGAGCTCGCGGTCCGCCAACGCTCGGAGCCCGTCATGGTGACGGTGGCAGCGCAGCACCTGGCCGTCGTCGGAGAGCACTGCGGCGCAAATGACGACCTCGTCGTCGGGCCAGAGCCGCTCGGTCTGGTGAGAGCGCTCGACGCCTGGCGGGTCGACCATGCCGCGCACTTTGCAGGGCTCGCTCACAGCTTCGGCTCCTTGCCGATCGGCGGCGGCACACTGAGCGGCTTCATCGGCGCCATCACCGACTGCGGCGACTCTTGTTTCGCCGGCATGATCGTCGCGAGCGGCTGCGTACTCGGCAGCGGACCGATCACCACGCGAGGAATGACGCGCCGAGCGACATCGCACAGCTGCACGAGCGCTTCGAGCACGTGGTCGAACCCCGTGATCGCGTCGTCCATGCGCTTGCTGCGCCGGTGCTGCGCGAACGCGTGCAGAGCAGGGATGGCGCCGCGCAGCGCGATCGCAACTGCGGTCGTCGCTCCGAGGATTGCGAGCACGGTGACTGCTGTCTCAGGCTTCATGGGTCCTCCGTCAGCGCGCTGTTGCCTGGATGCGCGAGCAGTTCTTGGCAGCGCAGGCACCGCGCACGCTGCGGCTCGCGGCTCAGGCGCTGCTCGCGTTCCCAGCCGACCTCACCCATTGGCCAGCGCTCGTGATGCACGCATACCGAGAGGCGTTCGCGGATCACGAAAGCGTGCGCTTGGCCGTAGCTGCCGACCGGGACGAGCCACTCGTAACGCTGACTGGTGTTCACGCGCCCTCCTTGGGCTCAAGCCGCTGCTCGACATACGCGGTCAGCGCGAGCACGGCGTCGATCACGTGGTCGACGTCTGGCCCGTGCGGCTCCTTGACCGCGAGGGTGAGTTCCGCGCGCGCGGTGGCGAGCTCTTCGGACGCAGACGCGTTTCGTGTAGGCGCCCGGTTCGCAAGCCTCACGCACGCCGCCCGCGCCTCGTCGCGCTGTCGTACGAATACGAGTGCGCTGCGAATGAGGCTCCGCACGTCGCGCAGGCACGTGGCCGCGTCGACCATCTCCGCGCTGAGGCTGTCGGGATACTGCCGCCGAAGCTCGGCGAGTTCCCAGTCGTCGTAGATGCGCATCGTCACGCGTCCTCCTTGCCCGCACGGTGCGCTGCGAGCTTGAGCGCAAGCCGCTCGAGCACCCGCGCGTCGTCGAGGCCGACTGTCGTCACAAGCTCGCCCCTGCGGAGCGTCTCGATCACGAACGCGAGAAACGCGATCTCGTCGCGCGTCAGGCGATCGAGCTGTAGGTCGAGGCTGCGGGCCGTCGGCGCGTCATCGTGAGTGGTCACCGCAGCACCTCCCCGCAACGCACGCAGCGTTTGATGCGCCCGACGACGCGCGTGCGACCGGTCACGATTGTGCGAACCGTCGGGTGCAGCGGCGCCTCGTGCCCGACGAGCGAGCACCACAGCGCGCGCAGCCATGCGGGGAGTGGCTTCATCGCTCAATGCTCCGCGCGACACGCCACTCGGCTTCGCTGCGCGTCTCGCCGATCTTTCGCGCATACGGCGTCGGCCGCTCATGCCACGCCCAGCTGGGCTCGAGCCACGCAGGCTCAGGCTTCTCGCCCGGTGCAAGGAACACGTAATGCCCGCGGTCGTGGCGCGCGTAGTTGACGGCGATGGTCACTGGTCTCGCTCCACGCGGGTCTTCGCCACGCGCTGCAGAAAGTCTCGCCCCCTCGCCGCAGCCAGCTGGGCCGGCGTCAGCGTGGGCAGCGTCTCGGGCGAACCCGGCTCGCTCAGCGCGAGCACGCTCGCTTGCGGTTGTTGGTCGAGCGCATGCACCGCCGCGTCCACGGCGCACGTCACCAGCTGCGCGCCGCGGTTCTCGGCGAGGCTCGCGAGCTGCGCGACTGCGCGGTCGCCGATCGTGGTGCTGTCAGCGTCCGAGCCGCCACCGAGCAGCGTTTGCATGACGGCGTCGAGCAGGTCGGCCGAGGCGCCGCGAGTGCCGCACTGCGCGACCTTGGGCCAGTCGACGCGCGGCGTGCTCCCGCCGCATTGCGTGAGGTCGAGCAGTGCGATGATGGCGAGTAGGAGTGTGACGGGTCGCATGGTTACGGTTGCTCCAACTTAGCGATGCGCTGCTTGAGATGGGCGCGTGCTTCGTCATCAAGACAATCGCGGTGGTACTTCTCGAAGTTGCGGGCCCACTCGAGCCACTGCGCGCGAACATGGGCACAGCCGTCGGCAAACACGGTCGGGTTGGGCGTGGGCGTAATGCCCATGTACTTGTCGAGCCCGCGCAGATGTCTTTCTGCCGCTGCGATGTCATCGCTCGCCTCCGTAGCGCGCATCGAAGTCTGCGACGGCTGCATCGGCCTCGCGCCGTGCCACCCGTCGAGCACCAGGCGCATTGTGCGTCTCGCGCAGCGCCTCGTACTCTGCGGCGTAGATGCGGCTCCACAGTTGTGCGCCGGCTTCAATCACGGCGGCCAGGCCCCCTGCTGCGTTGCCGCTTCGCGCTTCGGCGCTCATGGCAGCGGTTCCATCGTTCGACAACTTCACGACGTCACCTCCTTGAGCCCGTAGCCCTTGCGCAGCGCTGCGAGATACGTGCGCTCAGCCTTCGTGCTCGGCTCGGGCAGCTGGCCCGTGAGCGCGAGCCCGAGCTGGCACAGTGCGAACGCGTCGGCCGCGTCGTCGGTGAGGAACTGCCGCCCGTGCTTGCTGGCGAGCGTCGACACCATGAGCGGCTTCTTCGCCTTGCCGTCGCCGCAAGCGAACTTCTTCAGCGTCGCCGGCGCGACCTCGATGATCGGGCAGGTCGTCAGCTTGGAGAGTTCCCAGCGGAGCACCCCGCCGAGCTCGACGATGTCGTGGTGCCCATGCTGCGCACCGGCTCCATACGCGTAACCCTCGATCAGCACGAGCCCCGGTCGAATCGACAGCGCAGCCTGCAGCGTGCCGCGTATCAGCTTCTCGTAACGCTCGACGCGCTCGCGCACGCTGCGCGCCGTCTTGCTTGGCCATCGCCCCTCGGTGAGGGGTTTGCTCGGCACCGAGTAGCAGATTGCGAAGCCCGTCAGGCTCGCGTCGATGCCGAGCACGCTCTCGCCGAGCAGCGGGGCGACGAACGGAGCGCTCGGCGTTGGCGTGCCGGCGATGTCTCCGGCGAAGAGGTCGAGGGCGTTAGAAGGCATCGCCGTCCTCCGTGTCGCGGTCTTCTATGAACTCGCCGCATGCGCCACACCGCGCACCCTCGCGTAGGTCGTTGCACTCGGAGCACACGGGCATGGTTCGAAGCCGCCGCACCTCCGCGATCAGCTTCGGCAGCGCGTCGCGGGCGGCAGCGACGAATCGTGCATTGCGTTGGTGCGTTCCCGCATCGCGGTAGCCGCCCATGATGACAACGGCTTGGCCGTCGGGCGCGGTCAGACAATCATAGTCGCCGTATTCGCCGTCCCACGGGCCTGAGGTTGCCTCGTCGCACAGCGCTTGCAGCGCGTCGAGGTCGCTCCCGCCGAGGTCGCGCTCGCCGGGCACAGCAGCAGCGGGAGCACGCACTGTGTTCTCGCGCACGTCGATGACGATTACGACGTCGGCAAGGTTCTGCACATGCCGGCCATCAGGCAGCTTGGCCCAGCCACCAGGCGCGATCGTGAGTTGGTGAATGCTGACGGTGGGCGGCGCAGGTTCGCTCGCTGCCTCGTGGCGCTCTTCGAGGTAGCGCAGGATGCAGCCGACGGCGGTCTCAACGTGGAGCGGCGATGCGATATTGCCGAGGAGGAGTCGTGCTTCGGCGAGGAGTGGGTCAGCCACGGCCCACCTCCTTGCGACGCGCAGCCTCACGCTGACGCTTGTGCTCGAGCTTCTCAGCAAGCCACGTGTTGACGGTGAGGTAGACGCCGTACGCGCCGAACATGGCGAGCAACGCGAACAGGCCCGTCACGACGCTGTCGGGGAGCTCAACCATCAGCGACCTCGTCGTCTGGCACGTCGACAAGGCCATCGCAGTCGCACGAACACAGCATGACGAATGGCACGCCGGGTTCGACGACGACGCACTCGACGAGTTCGTATTCGTCCGACTCAGCGTCCCGAATGCGTACGTCGATCTCACCGCTGGGGTCGTGCTTCTGCAATGCCGCAATCACGTCTCGCGTTTTCATGCCGCCCTCCGGATTCGCTCGAACGTCGACTCGGGTAGCTCCGCTGCGCGCCGCCAGCGCGTCACCATGCGCACGCGGATGACGCGTTCCCCAATGCGCACGAGCGCGTAGTACCCGCCACGACCGCACGGCGGGCAATCCCATTCGCGGCCGTCAGTGCGCAGCGGGCGCATGCAGTCGAAGCACGTCTCGCCGAAGAGGTTAGGCATGCGAGCCCTCCTCGTCTGCGAGCTCCACAGTTACCGGCTCGAGCGGCTTGTGCAGCCAGCAATCGGCGCGCATGTACCAGCCGTACCGCGCGCCATCACCACCACGTCCGCGGCCGTGATGGTTATCGATCACCGGGCAGATGCACCCGATCGCGCGAGCTTCTGCGCTGCCGGGGTTCGGCTTGGGGTCAGGCACTGTGCACCTCGACGCTCGCGGCAAGGCGCGCGAGCTGCTCGGGGTCGCTCATGACGGCAGCGAGGTAGCGTGCCATGAACTGCTCGCCCGCCTTGAGTGCAGGACTCTGCGCATACAGCGCCGCAACGCGTGCGCAGCGCTCTCGCTCGGTCTTCGCGCCGTGCAGTAGTCCCTCTCGCCACCAGAAGTAGTCCGAGGGTCCGTGCGGTCGCGCGGGCTCTCGAGGCTTGTCTCCTGCGAGCGCGCGCGCTTTGGCCGCCGCCTGCTCGAAGCGCTCGAAAGCCTCCTGCGCTTCAAGCTGCGCTTGCTCGAGAGCGTCGCGCTCGGCCGGGTCGAGGTCAGCTGACATACGCCCTCGCGTCGTGCTGCGCGCTGCACGAGAACGCGTAACAAGCGTCGCAGCGCTCGTCCTCGCTGCCGCCAAAGCACCACGGGACAAGCTGCCCGCACTGGCTGCACTCGAAGGTGCGGCAGTAGCCCGCGCCCTCTTCGGCATAGTCGCGACGACACACGCCGTCGGCGTACGCCGGACAAATGCGCCTAGCCCGCATCGCGCAGCTCCGCGTGAGATGTTGCACGACGCTCGGGAAGGCGCGTGACCTGTGTGGGCTCAAGGGGAGCAGGCTCAAGCCACGAGCCGAACAGGCCATCAATCCTCGACCGCACCGCGCCGCACTCGCAGCGGTACACGTGGCCGCGCCTGAGCTCGCCGTCCTCGCAGAGCAGCAAGCCGCTCCTTACGAGCGGGCGCACACGCGCGTCGGGGTGGATGCATGGCTCAGCTCGCATCGGGCAGCTCCGTCGCGACTGCGAGGTGCGTGAGCGGGCCGTGCGCCGCGAGGGTGCGTTTGACCGCGCGCTGAATACGCAGCTCGCGCGGCAGAGTGCGCTCAGCTTGCGAGTGCGCGTGCATGTCGCGAACGACGCCGTGCATGCGTGTAAGCTCCTGCCGCTTCTCGACGCCACGCTCGAGCTCGCGCACGTACGCGTGCGTCTCCTTGCGCCACAGCTCGCGCACCTTGAACAGGCGCTCTTTGAGCTCGCCGTGGTCCTTGGCCTCGAGCCGCTGCAGCACGTCATGCATGAGCGGAAGCAGACTCTCGGCGAGCTTGCGGACGTCTTGCGACTCGAGTTGCACCTGCACTGCTGCGAGTTCTGCCGCGCGCTGTCGTCGTCGTGCGTCGTGGTTCATTCGTCGTCCCTCCTGGTTGCGTGGTGACCATTGCTCCCGTTGCTACGACTACCGGCCGTCCCTCGATGGCCGTTGCTACCGTGCTGCTCGTAGAGAGTTTGTTGCGCCGGCGCTTGCTCTCCGGGGAGCAGCGACTCGAAGCGCGTCAGGTCGCTCAGCCAGCGCAGCTTCACAAAGCCGATCGGCCCCGAGCGCTGCTTGCTGATGAGCACTTCGACGATGCCCTTCTCGGGCGTGTTCGGGTTGTACATTTCGTCGCGGTACAGAAACAGCACCGTGTCCGCGTCCTGCTCGATCGAACCCGACTCGCGCAGATCGCTCAGCATCGGGCGCTTGTCCGCACGTGACTCGACGCCGCGGTTGAGCTGTGAGAGCGCGAGCACGGGACATTGCATCTCGCCTGCGAGGCTCTTGAGCTGCGAGCTGATGTCACTCACCTCGCGCTCACGACGCTCTTCGCGACGTTCGGCCTTCGCAATCTGCAGGTAGTCCACGACGATGAGCGATAGCGGGCCTGCGGTTGCCGCCAGGCGCCGCGCCGCCTTGCGCAGCTCACTGATCTTGGTTGCGCGCCGCTCGATGAAGTGCACCGGCAGCTTCGAGAGGTCATCTGCCGTTCGGGCGATGTCGTCGAGGTCATGCTTGCTCAGTGCCGCCGCGCGAATGCGCCGCAGGTCGACCCCCGACTCGGTCGAGAGCACGCGGTGCGACAGTTGCGCGCGTGTCATCTCAAGCTCGAGCGAAAGCACGGGCTTGCCGGTGCTGCGCGCGACGCCGAGCTTGATCGTGTTCGCCAGTGCGGTTTTCCCTGCACCCGGGCGGGCCGCGAGGATGATTAGGTCGCCAGGCGCGAGGCCTCCGATCGCGTGGTCGAGATCGGTGAGCCCCGTCGAGTGCCCGAGCAGCACCTGACCAGAGCGCTCGCGCGCAGCGAGTTCGGTGTACGCCTCGTGGAGCGCGTCCGCGAGCGATTGCACTTCGAGGTCATTGCCGCGCTGGTGGCAGACGTTCGTGAGCGCCGTGGAACAGCGCTCGATGAACTCGCCGAGGTCTTCGATCGGTTGGCTTGCTTCGTCGGCGAGGCGAAGCGCGGCTTGCTGCGCACGTCGCACGATCGCCAGCTGCTGAATGCGCTTGCTGAGCCGCTCGGTGTTCTCGACCGTCGCGATGTGCTCGGTCAGATCCATGAGGTACGAGTCGCCGCCGGCTTGCTCGAGCATGCCCGAGGTGTGGAGCTGACTTCGCACAAGCAGCATGTCGATCGCGACGCCCGCTTTGCCGAGCGTTTCGAGCGCAGTGAAGATCAGCGCGTGCTTTGGGTCGTAGAAGTCCGGTGCGCGCAGGCGCTCGCTCGCGGTGATCCAGCACTCGGGCTCGAGCATTGCCGAACCGAGCACTGCGCGCTCGGCCACCTCGTCGTGCTGACTGCGAAGGCGCATGTTCACTTGGGCGCCTCGCTTGGTTCAGGCTCGCGCGGCTTCGTCGGCAACGGCGGGATCGGTTTGCGATCTGCGCGGTTCGACGACGTCACACCTAAGCTTTGTGTTCCACGTGAAACATGGTTGCCGTGTGACGCTGCGCCATTGAGTGCGACGCCAACCCAACCTGTGAAGTCAGCAAGGAACCACTTGAGGTCGAGACGCTTGCCCTGCGCACGCCACTGCGCGACGTACGCTTCGACCATGGTGCGAAAGAGCCCCTCGGGGTCTTGAGGTTGATGCTTCTCGAGCGAGCCGTACGTCACGGTCAGCGCGCGCTCGTGCGGTTTGCGATCACCGCCCTTGTCGGCTCCGCCGCAAGTGACTTCCTCCCAGATTCGCCAGAGGCGCCAGCAGGGCTTGAGAGGGACCGGAGCATCCCACGGGTCGTCGAGCTCTTCGGCGACCGCAGTGAAGTTCGGTGAAGCGTTGCCGACCGAGAGGGCGGTGGACTTCGGTTGACTCAGAGCCTCATTGCCCTCTGTGGGGGCGGGGGCAGTGCTGGGGCTACGGCCACGGGTAGCACGTGGGGGCACGGGGATCGCGTGCGTGCGCGCGCCCTCCCCCTCTTGATCCTGTTCCTGATCCTGATCCTGATTCGCCAATGCCTTTCGGCATGGCTTCCACGAAGGTTCCGGAATGGCTTCCGCAAAGGCATTCGCGAAGCCTTTCGCCATGCCATTCACGAAGGCTCTAAGCCCGCGATACGCTTCGCGTTTCAGTTCACACTCAGGCAGCTCATCCCATGCGTCTCGCCATGAGCGGATGACGTTCGGAGCGGTCGGAGCGTTGTGCTTGATGCCGTTGGGCACCCACACCATACCGGCCTCCCAGTCAGCCTTCGCGAGTGGCTTCTCGGCACCGGGTCCGGACCCATCCCGAAAGGCATCGCCGTTGACTTCCCGAAAGGCATACCGAAAGCCTTCCAAGCTCCAGCCGAGCTCATCGGCGAGGCCTCCCTCGCGGGCGCGGTAGGCGCCGGGGATGATCCCGGTGGCGGGCCCCGCAAGCAGATACACCCAGAGCGACTGACCGTTGGGCTGCGGCCGACTGAGCCGGAGCACCTCTCGGTCGCCCCACATCCGGATGTCGATCTTGCGGTAGCGCGCCACTCGGTGTCTCCCTTACGCGCTCACTCGCGCGCCACGCGTGCGTGCCGGCCCTGGCTCTTCAAGCTCCTCGTCGTCACCCTCGGGCCCGAGCTCTTCGTCGTCGCCGCCGAGGTCGATCGTCTCTTGCCGATCCGCCGCAGTCATCGCGCGCGTGTCGACAACCGCGCCCGTGTCCTGCCGCACGAGCTCGAAGCAGTTGTTCTCGAAGCGC